>Ga0209295_1001108_pt1 | contig 10164 bp, 10 predicted proteins | sample Porto_5metaG_FD_187428 | JGI IMG/M metagenome (GOLD analysis project Ga0209295, IMG submission 187428) | Marine algal microbial communities from Porto, Portugal - Porto_5 metaG (SPAdes) (version 2) | ecosystem: Host-associated > Algae > Red algae > Unclassified | place: Portugal: Porto... | reverse complement strand
ATGAGTATTATTAAATAAATCTCTGATAGCGCTCGCGCGACCTATTCGGCAACGACTCTATCTGCCTGCTCACCTTACTAAAAATTGACTATTTTATCCATATTTACATCAACTAAATTTGCATAGTAGGCACAAAACCTCGGTTGTATAGCGTATTTTCAGGCAAATCATCATAGAAGTCGCACTAATACAATAAATAAAAAAATACCCAAATGCGCTAGCATTCGGGCAGGAGGAAAATTGTATCTTGGGCATCCTGATTGATCAGGCTTTTTATTTTTTGGAGGTCTACTGTTTTTAGCAACTACGTCTAATGTAAACTTGACTCTTTAACTGGTTTAAAAAAGCTAATTTAAAAATAACTATCAGGCTCCTATTATTGACAGGCACCTATTACTGATAAGACTGACTATTGGCTTTTGGCATAATTATCCATAGGATGATATAAATCAAAATGCCTGGTACTGCTGCGCTTAACGATGAGATGATTACGAATAATACTCTCACCCATGTTGGCGACCAACCAGCATATTCTGCAATGCCACCCATCACACCTGCTATCATGCGATTGTTTGGTGAGCGATGTAATTTTGCTAACTTAGCCAAATCAAATACCTCTCTATCTTCTATTCTTGTTTATTTTTTTATTCTATTTTTCTGATTGTCTTGCATATTTAGCTAAAACATTATCTTGCTTTGCTAACTTGTAAATTAGTATATCAATAATTCAGGATTTATCTGTTGAAGGTATAGCAGTACTTTGTGAGTTTATGCTACTCAAGCTTACCCTAATCTGTCATAGCGCCATGCAAGCCCCTGATTTTAAATAGTTATTTCAAAATGTTTCAAAACTATCTTTGTTGCTACAACCTTGCAATTTCGCTTTACATATCTTGTTATTTTTAACTTAATCAAAGAGATAAGCTCGCTTTATAATGCTAAAATCGAGTGAAAATTTTGATAGTCTGAATAATCTTTTAGCTGACCAACTTTACTCGATTAAAAGAACCCTCAATTAAAAAACCTACGATTCCGTGTACGTTAGATATACCCTATTTTTACAATAACCCACCTGCAAATCCTCCAAAAGCTTTATAACATGCTGATAAGTATACTATGCTGATAAGCAACTCAGATTTCAGACGTTCTATGATGAAAGTTATAACAATGCTCAACTGTTAGATAAAAATACCTTTACGAAGAATAGTAAAAGTAAAGAACGTGGTTGGTATTACGATTCTTAATAGGTGTCTACTTTGGATCTTGATAGATGTCTAGTTTGGATTATTCAACTGAGACAGCATTAGCCGTATTTTTTGGAATAGACATGGAACGCTGAGATTAAAATAAAAAAACAATAAGGATAACTATGTACGACACTGGATTGATGATTGGACATTTCGAGCCCCTGCATTTAGGACAGATGCGCAGTATATTGGATGCAGCAGGACAAGCCAGAACCTTACATATCGTCATTATGGCGCATCCATCACCGCATCCAGATTTTGCCATTACCTTACAAGACAAAGCGCGTTGGCTACAGATGGCCTGTGCCGATTTACCATTTATCCATATTCATACTACTCATGAGATAGAGCTGCCGCTGCACGAACATCTGTATAGCACCAGCGATGATGTCAGTATCGATGTCGCTACTAGTAATGCCAAATTACAACGCTTAATGGACGCACTATCACTATCAGCAGAGACTGTATTGTTTATGGCGGACAACCATCCACTAACGAACAGTGACATACAAGAGCAGCTGCTTTTGCCAGTCGTTAATACGCCGCTACAGCCGAAATTTGACTCTTATGCAATTGCGCATGATCCAGTCGCCCACTGGTCAGCACTTCATCCGCAAGCGCGCGTCGACTATACCAAGACTGTCGCTATCGTTGGCGGTGAAAGCTCAGGCAAGACAACGCTGGTACATAAGCTTGCCAATTATTATGGTGCCAGCTTTGCCCTAGAAATGGGGCGTCTGTATGTCGGTACGGATTTGGGTGGTAGCGAGGTTGGATTACAGTACAGTGATTATGGCCCTATTTGTCTCGACCATGCTGAGGCAATCCGAGAAGCTAAAGCCAATGCAACGGCCCCTATCACCATCGTTGATACTGATTTTGTCACTACGCAAGCATTTTGTGAAGAGTATGAGGATCGCACACATCCCTTTGTGGCTGCTTGTATCGATGAATTTCGTTTAGACCACACCATCATGCTAGATAACAATACGCCATGGGTTGATGATGGTATGCGATCTTTGGGTACGCCTGAAGCGCGTGGACGCTTTGAGCAGCGTTTGATAGATATTTTTGCGCGTCACGATATTACGCCGCATATGATCGATCAGCCCGACTATGATGCTCGCTACCAGCAAGCACTGTTATTGATTGATCAATATATCTATGGCAAAAAATCATAAACTGTACTGAGCATATTTATAACAATTTATTCACTAGCATATGTTATTCAACTAGCACACGTTATTTAACGAGCATATGGTAGTTAGCACTATATTGATATCAGTATTTACTTTAGAGGAAAAGCGATGCGTATTCAGCTATTAGACAACATCACCGGAAAATGGGCGATGCAATGGATTATCATTTGGTTTATTTGCGGCGTTATTGCTCTGTCCGCAGGTTTTTGGCTCACGACAGACCATACCACGCTTGACTGGTTTTATTTAGCGGTCTCGTTCATTGGTTTGGTTTGCGTGGTCTCGTTATCATTCCGCAAAAACGTCATGGGCAATGGCTTTGGTATGGGGGCAACGGCAGGGGAGGTCATCGTGCAGGCAACGTCTGGCGCAGTAGGCTTAATGCTTGCTCCACTATTTAACTTTTTTACCCATGTTTACGGTATTTTTTATTGGTCCAAACACACCGATCCTGATGGCGACATGATACCCAAATCAGCGAGTAAAGCTGTTTGGTTAATCACTGCGGCATTTATCATCATTGGACTTGCACTTTTTCCAACCATCAATGATTTGCTAGCAAGCTATGGCTATGCGGTCGTAGAGGATGACAGCAGTCTGTTTTTGGGATTTATCTCTTTCTTTTGGATTAACGTCATTGCCTTTGTGCTGTCTATTACCGCTCAGGCAGCTATGATTCTGCGTTACTCATTTAATTGGTGGTTATGGATTATCGTCAACTTTGTCTGGCTCATCGTAAACCTGATGTCTGGCAACTATATCTTTGCTATTCAGACTATGGTGTATCAAGTAAACGCCTTTATCGGACTTTATGAATGGCATCGTAGCGAGCAAGGATAATGCGGCTCTTATAGAAAAGAACCCTTGGAAGTTTGAATAAAACCTTGCTGATATAGCACAAATAGTACGAGTGAAATTGACTGTGCCGTCTATCAGATAACATGGAAGACAAGCGCAATTAGTGCTACAACTGATATTAACGATCATCTTCATACTGAGATCAGTAGCGAGTCCATTAGCTAGTATGAGTTACTTATCTTATTTACTAACAGGGAGGTTAGTATGTCTCGTCAACCGAAAATGTCCAAACGTACGCTAGAACAATGGCTTAGTGAGTACTCTGTCAGTCACCAAAACTTGGTCAATAAAAAAATCCATTGGCTATGTGTGCCAACTATCTTTGTCAGCCTGTTAGGCATGGGCATGTCGCTATCCGTATGGTTTACCTTAGTACTAAGCGCATTAGTATTACTGTTTTATATGCGTTTATCTACGCCGCTGTTTTTAGCAATGGGAATATTTATTCTTATCTGTCTATCAGTGATGGCAGCGATGCCATGGGGCTTTAAAGCATGGGCAGCAGTGTTCATTGTTGCTTGGATTGGACAGTTTATCGGTCACAAAATCGAAGGGCAAAAGCCTTCGTTCTTTAAAGATTTGCAGTTTTTGTTAATCGGTCCAGCATGGGTGGCTAATAGTTTGATGCAACGCAAATAACCGTCAATCTCTACGTAATTTTTGTAGAAATTTAGCGTAGCTGTAGGATATTGATAACCTCTACAACTGTTGCCCTCAACAAGGACATCTCATCAATAAAAAAGCGCTACCCAGCAATTACTGAGTGGCGCTTTTTGTTTTACGTAAGCTTTTAGGGCTATTAAGGTTTTGGGACTATTAATATTTTAGGGTTATGTAGAATAGACTACCCTATCTTACGCACCAAACACTTTCATACGCTCTTCAACTGGCTTGAATGCCTTTTCGCCTGCTGGCTGCTCAATCGCTCCAAATACCAATTGTGCGTTTAGCGTCCAGTCTTTGTCGATATCCCAAGCGCTAGCTACTTTTTGATCGATCACTGGATTGTAGTGCTGTAAGTTTGCGCCAACATCGATACTGGCTAGTGCCGTCCAGATAACATACTGGTGCATGGCGCTGGTTTGACTTGCCCATATTGGGAAGTTGTCGGCATATAGTGGCGCGGCTTCTTGCATGCCTCTGACGACTGCTTGATCTTCGAAAAACAGCACCGTACCAGCACCCGCTATAAAACCAGCGATTTTGTCTTTGGTCGATTTGAACTTTTCTTCGTCGCCAACGATTTCGCGTAACGTATCTTCGGTCATATCCCACAACTTATGATGGTCATCACCGAACAATACAACGATACGCGTCGATTGCGAGTTAAACGACGATGGCGTGTGCAAAATAGCATGTTCAACTACTTTTACGACTTCATCATTAGCTACTGGCAGTTGGTCGCTGAGTGCATAGATAGAACGACGTTTTTCTGCTAGCTGCTGTAGTGTTGTTAAATCTGACATAGTATTTCTCCACGTTGTTAGTAAAATAGTTGTTAATAAAAATATTTTTTAGTGTTAATAGTTGTTTGCATAAACATCCTAATTGATAGAGCACTTTGCACTTCAATGCTTACATAAATAGCGGCACTTCCATCACTAGCACACGGCTAGCTACCGTTGCGTCCATCGTAAAGTTTTGAATATTCCAAATACCAAGGCCATCACGAGTAGACAGGATTTGACCATTTATCACGACTTCACCACTGATGACAAATACGTATACACCATTGTTAGAATCATTTAACGGATAAGTGTGCGATATACCTTCGTCGAAATCACCCATGCTAAACCAAGCGTTTTGATGAATCCAAACACCTGCATCATTAGCATTAGGTGATAGCACTTGGCTAAACTCGTTAGGTCGCATGATATCGCCCACATGCACCTGCTGATAACGCGGTGCGACATCCATTTTGTTTGGTATCACCCAAATTTGCAAAAACCTCACAGCTTCTGCATCGTCACCATTCATTTCACTATGGGTGATACCTGTACCCGCTGACATCACTTGAATTTCACCAGTCTCTATGACGCCTTCATTGCCGATACTATCGCCATGAGCAATCTTACCAGATAACGGTATACTGATAATTTCCATGTTTCGGTGCAAGTGTCTGCCAAACCCCTGACCGCCAATGACGAAATCATCATTAATGACTCGTAAGGCACCAAAGCCCATGCGTTCAGGATTATGATAATTGGCAAAGCTAAAGGTATGCCTACTTTTAAGCCAGCCATGATTGGCATCGCCACGTGAGTCTGCTGCATGATAGATTGTTTTCATTGTTTGTCCTTAGCTATCAATAAATTAGTCAGCTATATATTTATTATCGATTAATATATTTAAACAATGGACTTATTATAATTATTGACTATACATAGATAAACCAAGATAAATGCAAATAACTATTCTCTTTTATAGAACAATCAGACCTCAATACCGTCATTAAACTATCATTAAACTATCATTAAATCGCTAGAATACCCATAGAATAACACGAGTATCTACCTTTACTGACGCTCTGAAACTCGTAGCAATCACTATCAACAGCAATTAAAATCATTAGTTCTTTTTATATGAACAATTAGAAGGAATCAATCATGGGACAATTAGAAGACATGGCAATGTTTGTACGCGTTGTCGAGGCAGGCAGTATCACCAAAGCTGCTGAACAATTAAACATCGCAAAGTCAGCTGTCAGCCGCCGTCTTAGAGAGCTAGAGACACGTTTGGGTAGTCAACTCATTAGCCGTACCACTCGTCGTTCCAAACTGACCCAAGCTGGTGAGCAGTATTATCAGCAAGTTACCAATATATTGAGTGCCGTTGATGCTATCAATGAGCATGCTACTGATGCTCCCATGCGTATCGAAGGCACATTGAAGATGACAGCACCGTTATCTTTTGGGATTATGCATCTAAACGATATAATTGATGATTATGCCAATCAGCATCCTAACTTACGATTTGAGTTAGACTTTTCTGATCGGCGTATCGATTTGATTGAAGAAGGCTATGAATTAGCCATTCGAATCGGAGAGTTGCGCGATTCTAGTTATCAAGCGAAGCAGCTTACGTTGATTCGTTGTGTGATTTGTGCCAGTCCAGACTATCTGGCAAGAATGGGAACACCTGAGAGCATCGAAAACTTGGGAGCGCATGAATTCTTAGAATATAGCCTTGGTCAGACCAACCGAATAGAATTACTAGATGAACAAGGAAACAAACATTACCATGCGATGAATGCCAAAATCAAAGCCACCAACGGTGAGTTTTTGACTGATTTGGCCGTTAGAGGTCATGGCATTACTGTGATACCAACATTTCTTGCGTACAAACAACTGGCAAGCGGTGAGCTAGTGGCTATTTTGCCACAATATCATCTACCGACATTGAACGCTTATGCCGTCTATCCAAAAAATCGTTTTTTGTCGCAGCGTTGTCGTTACTTGATTGATTTTATTGCAGAGCAATTCGGTGACAATCCGTACTGGGATCGCTTTTAATAAATCCTGATTCAGAAAATTTATTCTTATTAAGGCCATACTGCCGAACTTGGTCTGAAAGGATGTTCTCTGCTATAAAAACAAAGTACCTAGCCCTCTTAGTACTTTACTCAGTGATAGTCGCGATTTTACCTATCAGTTTCTTAGTCTTATACCTTGCTTCTGCTAATGACATCTTATTTTGTGCCACCACAGTTAACACACATGGTTTTCCAACATAATCCGTCTTAACAAGCAGTATATTTCCAGAAGTAGCCTCAACGATAGTGATGTTACAATTACCTTGTTTCATTTGACTTGCGGATGAATCGCTCAACGCTGATAACGTACTACTCATCGCGGCAAACTTATCGGACTGCTCCCTCAATTCTTTGATCGAAACGCAACTGATAGGGAAACCATCAGTAGTGCAAAGGCTAACTAACATTATTTCTCTGTTTGCTTCACAAAATGTGTTCATGTGCTTTAAGAGCTCTGTGTTCACTGGCGCTTTTTCGTTTTGTATAGTCATATCTAACATCAACTTTGATTATTCAAGGTATTAAATAGCGATAATAAAGACACGGCAGATTCTTTATCTCTAGGGTCCATATTTATCACTGGTGCAACTATATCGTGCTGCATCAGCATGACTCTTATTTCTTGGCCAAGCACTGCCAAGCTTTGCTTATCAGCATCTTCGCAATGAGTAATACCAATAATACAAGTAGTCTGTTTTTTTGATGGTGTGAAAAAATGTAGCAGCTTGTCTAAGTTGGCATAATCAGGTGTCTCGCCATGTTTGATCAAAATAAGCAACCCCCACAAGGAATTGTTTACAAACTCCCACAAAAACGAAAAACGTTCTTGACCTGGAACCCCATAAATACCTAATGCCATATCATCAGATAGGGTTATTCTTCCATAATCAATACCGACTGTAGTGTACTCTTTACCAATATCAATACTAGATTCTGCTTCTGTCTCAAAAGGACTTATTTCACTTAAAGTCTTGACCATTTGAGTTTTTCCGGCGCCCACTTCACCGATGATAGCTAGCTTCTGATAATTCAATTTTCTACCTCATTCCTAAGAATTTTTTGATCGCACCATAAAATTTGTTAGGCTTTTTTTCATTAACCTTTTGCTCAGCTAATGGCTGTGCCTCTGTCACATCTAGTATACCTGATAGCTCAAAGCCTACTATCATTTTTGTGACATCTTCAAGTGAGCCAAATTCTCCACTGCTTACTAACGCATCAAATGGATACGGTTTCTTAGTTAATTTGACACAAAGATTCATAATCAGTTGAGGGTTACTTTCATGATTTAAATCAGGCCAAGCCAACAACTTGAGACTTCTACCTTTATAGTTCTTTTGGAGAACGGTGTCAGATTTTTTTATATCAAAGAAGGGTTGAATACGCTTTGTATGCTGTTTATCAAAGCTGCTTAAAAGAGCACTATTGTTTTCAATAAAAGTATCAAAAAAGGTGCTTTGATCTACAAAGTCAAATACACTAACACCCCAAGTATTGAAACTACGCTCTGTCACATTTCTATCAAGAAAAACCCAAATATCTTCATGTCTAGGATCAGATGATATCTTGGCCATCAACTTATCCACTTCAGCATAAGGCCCTTCAAGCACTTGAAGGTACTGCCCTTCACGGTAAGATATAATACCAGTAATTTGTAATCCCGGATTATGTTTACTAGATACTGTAACGATATCTGATAATCCAGTGGGCATACGAATACTGCGATCTTTAATAGGCACCCTGCTGACATATGCAACACATTTCATTTTGTCACCACTTGATAGAACATCTAAAGCTTTATTAAGATTTTTATATATCGTCATAAAATCTTAATTCGCTATATACAGTACGTATATAACGAATTTAACTATATTACTCAATTTTTCAATATATTGAGTAATAAAGAAGATTCAATAAGCCAATTACTGGTCAAATTGATTTGAGCTAAATTATACTTCTAGATTCTTTTCTATTGACTGTACTTTACGGCGTGCTAGTGCAAGGTTTGCTTTTGATTTATCAAGTACTAAATAAATAAACAAATCTTCATGGCTAGCAGTAGGACGGATGATATGTAGCTGCGACTCTAGTGTAATCAAAATATCTTCAATTTCACCTTTGATATCTAGTGATTTCATCGTTGCTACTTTTGCTTTTACTACTTGCGAGTTACCTGCCGCAGCCAGCTCTAAATCAACACCACCGCCAATCATACCTAGTACCATACCTGACATATAGTCGACAATGCAGGCACCCATAGCACCATCAAGATCCATTAATCCGTTCAAAGACTCATTGATATTTGACATACTTTATTCCTATCTATTTGTTTGTAAATGAGGTAATTTTCTTTCGGGAATACTTATACAATTCAATAGCATTAAAATTTATTGAACTTATCCACTATCTAATCATTGGTATAAATTAAACTCATTTATTGATACTTAATAAAATCATGATAACTTAATACAAATAATTAAATATATTTTTCGATATAGAACTCATAGCTTACTTTTACATAAAGCCAGACTCCTATGGTGACATTTATTATATCCCATATAACAATTGAGCGCGTATTTGTACTTGACCACTCAGGAGTAAATAACGACCGCTGAGCAGAAAAAATAATAAGAATTGATAATTATTCTATTTTAGAGCGTAAAAATTATCTTTTTGGTTTTGACTCCATTAAACAATTGAGAATACTTAATAAGGAAATATAAAAGATATAATTTGAACTTTACGCATGGAAATTACTGAATTCTCTTTGATAGGTATTCTGAGATAGATCGTGAAAAGATAGTTGGTTATAGATTTCAATCTATAAAATATCAAGGTTATAAGTCGTACCATAAACAAGAATATTGACTAGCTGCTTAGCAAGATTTAGCTATTTATGGTCTATTTAGAGGACACTCGTTTGAATTGAGAACACGCCCTAGGATAATAAAAGCACCATCCACTCATTGAACGACGCTTTCTGAATATTTTCATAAGCATACTGCACTTTATTCGATTGAATTTAAAAGTGATACAAGGCAACTGAGTGTAGATGTATATTTGATACTTCAAGCGAGTTTAACGCTGTAATACTCTTAGGGTGAAATGACTATATCGCAACAATATATCTAAAAACTCTGATAAACACTCATCATACAAAGAGCAAATATATTAATGAATACGTTCAAAAAAAAGGTGGGACTAAAACTAGCCCCACCTTTTTTTATCAATCATTATCACGCTTTGACCACTTTTTCCTCTTTCGCTCTATCAACCCGACTAATCGTCAATCCCGTAAACCCGAATAGTAGCGTCAATAGCAATGACA
>Ga0209295_1001107_pt1 | contig 10173 bp, 13 predicted proteins | sample Porto_5metaG_FD_187428 | JGI IMG/M metagenome (GOLD analysis project Ga0209295, IMG submission 187428) | Marine algal microbial communities from Porto, Portugal - Porto_5 metaG (SPAdes) (version 2) | ecosystem: Host-associated > Algae > Red algae > Unclassified | place: Portugal: Porto... | reverse complement strand
CCTAAAACTTTGTGCTTATTCGATCGCGCTGCTGTCAGCCACTCACGGCACATCGCTTCGGCCCGGTCGCTACCTCAACGTTGGGAGCGGATGCCGCCGCTCCACAGTGTTTCGCGTCTCGTGGCACTCGGTCAGACGTCCGCTGCGATGACATCCGGCTGCGTGATGGTCAGGCCCTGTCATAAGTATCGTTCTCAGTTTCGGGTACGGTATATATAAATCGTTAAATTCGATTACGTGTGCCGGCCACCTGTCCCTTCATGTGTATCAATACGAGATAAACCTGAAAAACACGGGTACGAATCAATTCCGGAATTGATCGACTTGGATCAGCTGCCAACCTTCAGAAGCGCGAAGCACCTACTTAGCCCAAGCATGTCCGAACGGTTCCGTCACGTGAGTGAACCTGTTGGCCGCGTTGTTAGCGGCAAACGTTAGAATTCGAACGGGCGCCCCCTGGCGAGCACACCAGGGTTCGGAGATTCCCCCCCGACCAGAATCGTTGTAGCCGTGAAATCAGGTCCAAACATTAACTGGTACTTAGCGGACGTGAAACGCCATAATTCTATGAGAATGGCAGGCTATTCTGGCTCTAAGTCCGCTGGCGGTCGGAATTGATCGATGCCCACGGCTACCTACTCATCTGTTCATTTGGGTGTGGGTGCCAGCCGCCCTGCTGCCTACGGGTACGGGAGTTCAGACACTTACACCCGTAGAAGCACCTACTCACAATATACGTATGGTAGGGCCTGGTGATGGTGACGCACCGCATTCTGCATATCCGTGGACTCTAGTGCGGAGTGGCTCTCCTTTCCCCACTTGCTTCTTTTCTCTATCACCGAGAGCACTTCTCTATTCACACCTGTTCTTGCTCTGCACTCTTCTTTCGTTCCATAGCAGCGCTGTCTCTGTATTTTGCGCTGCAGCGATGTCGTCGGGGATCATGAGCCGCACAGACCCTCCGGTGAGAGCACCACCTGTGTTTGCTTGGAGCACTAGACGAGGATGAGCCATGAGGAGGAGGGACTCTATTGGCTGGGGCTCCGAACTGACTGCCACAAGAGTGTGTTTCACACCTGGGCGCGACGTCTGCCCGATGGCCTGTGGGATGGCCACCGCATTGTTGTCCCGTCACCTGACCACTTGTTTTTCTACGGGCTCACAAGAGAGCTGCTGCAATCCATTCTTCTCTTTCTGCCCAAGGACGCGCGACACACACTATTGTGCTCCTTGCGGGACGCTCTGGCTCACGCCTGCCTTCCATGTACCACTGTCTAAAATCCTGAGAAAAAGAAGACTCTGGTGAACGGTTTAGGTGTTTTGAAGTGGGCTGCTGTACTCACGGTTGCCCCGCATGCTTGCCGACGAGGAAATTCCGGACAGCTGCTCATGACGGCAAGTGGAGACGAGGACGGCGCCTACTTCTCTCATCTGGGCGAAGCCGTCCGGCTGCTGAAAGGCCTCCAGGACATTGTGTGCGCAGCCTTTTTTTACCCACGTCTGGAGCTGGACGGTGAGGCCGCGTGCCTAAGACGTAACGAAGACACTGCGGCAGTGACTCGAAGTGTGTATGAGTTCTTGGCGGTTTGTATTGCGGTGAGCTTGCGTCCTGATTGTGCCGTCATCCTCTAGATCGTTGACGTGCCCAACATTCATCTGATGAGCGAGGTCGTCCAGCACACGCTGCCAGTGATGGGAACGTGCGTCACACCATGAAGATGCTGTTTGAAGAAACGCACAAAGAGGCCAATCACGCCATACGGACATGAAACGGCAGAGAAGATTCCGTGCGCGCCACGACGGTGATGGTCGACCACGAGATCATCTCACGCATTGCCCTTGACCCCGCGGTTTTGGGTGAGCCCTACGCCTTGCTCGAGCACGGCTCCCTGCGTCCTTTTTTTCACCAGACGCTTCCTCTATGGTCAATGACGTCGCCCTCTTGTACAGTAGGTCCCCGATTGTACGAGAGGGTACCGACGGAGGCGCCTGACGCGCTGTCTGCCTGCCTGCCTCCCGGCAGTAGGGTGAGCTGGTGATTACGGTGCAGGCGCGGCACGGCCGACAAAGTGGCAGTCGGGGACGCTGTGGCCGTACTTGTCGTCAGCGATGCTGGCATGGATGTTGTCGACGTCGCTCGCAGCGGCGACGAGAGGATTCCAGGAGTACATGTATCGAAACTTTTGCATCGCGGGTTTGTTCACTTCACCCGCGTATTGCGTGGGCGCTGTTGTGCGGCTATTTCAAGCCTTCGATGGTGCGGGATTCCACGATGTCGAAGCCACGCGGGCTCTATTGTTGCGCTTCGGTCCGAGTGTTCGTCGCGCCTCGGCCCTGCACAATTGTACTGACGACTGTCAAGCAACAGCAACTGGCAGAGTAGGACACGGTGACACGAGCGTGTGGTCTTTGTAGGCAGCGGTATCCACCTCGTAGCGGGTGAGCTCCGGGTTTGGTCTCTCTTCCCAGTTCTTTCTGCTGATCAACCTTGCCAATAGCCCGCCCATACAATGAAGAAACGTTGATGGTGATTGTAGGAGCGTCTGCGTCGATGGAAATTTATAGAACACGCGAAGTCAGAGGGGCTTGTCCACTCGTTAGCTGGCTTGGTGCTTCTGCGAAGCGCAAGGAAACTTCGGCGCTTCGCCAACCCCCAGATTTCCAGTCTCCAGCTTCTGGCCTGGACATTCAAAGATCTAGGGCAACCTTTTCAAAGGACAGGGACCTGAAATCTATTCGGAGCCGTCCATCCACTTGCACTCAGATTCTCGGTATGTGGACAGCCGTTGTGCGTCGCGTGCACGCCCCGGCATGTTCCACGCAAACAGGGCATGCAGAGCGCAAGCTACTCCGCTCGTCTGCCGCCGCGTTCCGTCCAAGACCACTACCCGCTTCTGCTCGTCCGCGTCAGGTGGCCATTCTCGTGACATGTTTCCGTGGGGCTTCTTTTGTGCGGCAGGTGCGACAAGAAGAATGGAAGTGGGTGTTGCAGACGCGGGTGTTGCTGGGGCGGGTGGGGCATAGCGCAAGTTTCTTTGATCCTGAGGAAAGGTGGCGACGACAGTCTGCAGGGTGCTGCGGGTGGTAATCACTTGTGGACGGGGGATAGTCAACACCGGCGGGCGGGGGGTGGCGACACCCCGCGCTTTGGGCGGCTACAGCATGTGGGCGTGGAGATGCGACGACCTGTGGGCCGTGGCGGCGACGACCTGTAGGCCGGGCGCGGTTGTATGGCCATCGTGCTATAAAAGGACTAGAGCGTCGGGAGCACGTTAGACAAACACATTCGAGTACCATGGTGCCCAAAGACAGGACATTCGTATTGTGCTCTTGCCGCTTTTCGGTGTGTGCCAGGCGTTTCTACTGCAATCTTGCTCATAGAGTGATGATCGCCGAATCGCAAATTTGCCCGTCGAATCAAAACCGACTGGAACGACAGAGCCCAACAAGCAAGGGCGTGCACTCACTGCAATGGCATTTTCTATGACTAAATCTGGTGCAGCGCTACTCGCTGTCCGCCGCGTCTCCCCCCCCGTCCCCCGACCCCTTCTCGCGGTCCAAGTCACTATCGACCCTCCCCGCACACGCCTTGATGTGCTCTGCTAGCGCCAGGCCGGCAGCCATCAACTTGGCGCACCCGGGGCACACCCAAAAGGCGTCACACGGACACACCACCGACTGCGTGCCGCCACGGTGCACCTTGCCAGCGCAAACACGGCAGCGGCGGCTTTCCCGTGCTTCCGCCTTCTCAGCGAGCACTCTTTCGTTTTCCTCCTTCTCCCTCTCGCGCTCCTCGCGGCGAGCGACCTTGGCCGCCTTCTACGTGGCCGCCTCCTCGTCGGCCTCCCGCTGCTGCTGCAAGAGTAGGAAGGGGGAGTGGACTACACCCCGCTTGAGGGTCGCGTTGCCACGAGCGGACCCAACCTTGGACGCGTTGACCCGCGCCTGCGCCGCCTGGATGACCTCAGACGCCGCGTGACGCGCGGCATCGACGGCCGTCTCGCCGGTCGCGACGAATTCCAATTTGGCACGGACGTTGGATTTCATCAGCTCCGCGCTGAAGGGCCAGAAACCCCTCCGGCGGAAGGCGCCGACAATGATGGGGCGAGAGAAGGCGCGGCGCTCGGCCTCGTACCAGGCCATCAGGAGGGCTTCCTTGGAATCCGTGTTGGTCAGCATCTTGTCTGTGACCGCCGCCTCCCTACGGCGCACCCTGCCTACCTGCAGCGTAGCAAAGGGTGCCTCGTCGAGCGGCTGCGTGATTTGAGACGTGTTCTTCGCCAAGGGAAAAAGGAAGAAGCCAAGCCCGAGCGTAAACTCGACAGTGTCAGAGCGGCGGTGGGCGGCGAGTTGGTTTCCAAAAAGTAGAGCGGACAGCCGGGGGTACTTGGAATGGAACTCCTCTGCGACCTTGACCAGAACCGACTTGAAGGTGTCCGCGTCAAGGTAGCCCTAGTCATTCCATACGTAGTAGCGCGGCCACGTCCCGCGTGAGACGCGTGGCGCCTTCTCCAAAGAGATGTTGACGATCGCCTTGTCGCCCTCCCCAAACCGCCCCTTCAAGATGTACACACTCAGCAACACCTACCGGTCCGCAGCCACGAAGGTGAGCAGGGAGGCCACCACCTGGTGGCGCGTGGACCGTACGTTGGCCCTTTCCTTGTTGGCTGCATCAATCCGACGCAGCACCAACTTGCCGCCGTTCTGCACAATCCTGATCTCGTCATAGTTGAAGACAGCGCGGTGCGGGAACTTATAGTGAGCCAGGAAGTCCTCCAGCTCAGTGCAAAAGTCGAAGACGCTATCAAACTCCTCCCGCCCCGCCCGTTTGTTTGCCAGTGCCTTACACGGGCGTCTGCTCAGCTGTCGACAGTGGCGGCCTACGAAGTGGCAGACCCACTGCCGGGACACCTTCACGCCATACTTGCGCTCGACCAGCTGCCGCATCTGCTCCACACTCAGTGCCGCGTTGTTGACACTGAAGGCCTGAGCCACGGAGACCATAGTGTCCTCCTGCTCGGCGCTCAGCTTGCACTGCGCATGCCGCTCCTTGTGCCCGCGCCGCGAGCGGTGGTACGACGACCGCATCGACGAAAAGGTCCGGTTCTTCTGGGCCGCCACGTACTTGTGGGCCTCCTCCAGCGTGTCAAAGGTGTCCCCGACGTCCTAAAGGAGGGACAGAGCGGGAGCGGGCGACTCTCTCGGCGTCATGGTGCCACGGGCGGGAGGGGATGGAGGGCGGGCTGTCGAATGCGGTGAGCGACGGGGTGCGCGCCCAAAAATATCATCCAGGTCCCGATCCCAGTGATTGATCGCCCGCCAAATTCTGGGCGGTCGGCTGGGTGGCGCGAGTCTCGGATGCGATTCGACGGGCAAAGTTGCGATTCGGCGATCATCACTCATACCCTGTCACCAGTGGTTAACGTGTTCGAAGAATGGTTTGCCCACAGATGAGCGAGACAGATGAAGATGGCTGTCTCAAACGAGTCCGGCGGATCTAGGGTTAGTGAGCACGAGCAGCTTTGGCCGGCGTGAGGGCGTGACACGCTAAATCACGTTAAATAGTTCCCAAACACGCCCTTTTGTCGATCAGCACGCCGATCACGCCCAAAGTAGTTCCCGCATGGATCGACTCGTAGCCCCCCTTTTCGATGGTTTTATGAAATCCAGTCACCACATCGGTTCCATGTTTCGGCCGTCAAGCCAGACGGACGCGGCGGCTGCACCTGGTTTCTACTGGCCTCTATTCTGGAGGAGCATGACCATGGGACCGCCCCATGAGTCTATGACTAGGGGCTTCTGCATCACTGAAGGCACGAGATGAGCTCTCTTTGCTGACGTAGTGATCGTGGTTCGTAGCATGGAACGTACACCATCAGAGGTGATCATGCCGTCTGGGCGTCGGCATGATGCGCACAATGTGGACATCGTGCCGATGTCATGCAAGTATTCGTTCAGCTATCAAGATGGGGGTCCCACATGAAATCCAATGACCTACACCTGCCTGATGCGAGATCCTCCACGATTTATTGGACTTTTAGTTCGGTAGAAATGAAGCACGCCCTGAGCACGCACTGTGAGGGCGTGACACGCCCTAAATCACGAGTTAAAGCACGCCCCGTGCCGGGGCGTGAGCACGTCTGGGACGTGCTTACCAACCGTAGGCGGATCTGACAGCATAGTTCCCACTGTCGAGTCAAAAACCCATAAAGGTTCTCAAGATTGTCGTATATTTCAGTCCTTGCGCACTTATTAGCGAAGCTTCTAGTGGCGATCCATTCGCGTTCGCAACGCTCAGGCAGCCACGTTGCATGGAATGGATGGTCCTGATCGGTTTGATGGTCACCCTCTAGGCCAGATTATTGGATGATCCCACTTGTACGCCCAATCAAGCTTATCCACGTTTCAGGATTCAATGGCTCACGATCGCTGTGGTCCATAGGGATCATACATGCAAGCGATTACAGATTCCTCCAAGAGCGTGTACGAATGCCGTCGTGGAACCCCTACTGTTTTTCACGAGAAGCCCAGAAATGGTGTAGAATTGGTGAAGCAGCTGGCACTGCGCAGGTTTCCAGCTCGTGGGGGGTGGCGCTCCGGCCGGGGTGCGGACACTGTCCAGCTCACTCCCACTTCGGCCGGGAACAGTGCTATGTTGTACAGGCAGCGAGTGCTTCCTTTGTGTCCGACACGAAACAGGAGAGCATGCCCATCCCAGAACGCGTGACCATCATTGTGCTCGCGGAGGAAGACGGCGACGCGGCAAGACATGGAAAATGCACATTTCCCTCAGCGACGGAGGCGTCGGTGGTGCATCAATGCACCAATTGCTGGATGCTGTGGCAGTGAGGGGCACACGGCAAAAATTACTGCAGCATTCTTATCGATTTTGAAGAGGACAGAGCACTGTCTACAGTAGGTGTAAAAATGCGCACAGGTGACTGGTGACTTCTTCCAAAATTGTGTGTCTCTGTTGTCACCAAAATTGGAAGCTTCGCTACCTGGTCCCTGCCCAGGGGGACCAACTTTTATGTGTCCCGCTTATTAGGTACCCTGTAAATTATCACTTGGGCTATAAAGAGCTCCACCCTGCTTTACAAGCGCACAATGACTGTACTTGGTTCTGATCAACCATGATTATTCCGTGAGAGGGACGATTCGACGGAGTGCTCTGGATGGCACGCCTAGTTAAGACGGCCGATAGCGGTCTTACGGCTTTCTCGCGTCCTGATTGGCCACAGAGAATGATTGCACCGTTGTCTATCGTTTCTGAGGACGTGTCTCGCGTGATCTGTCACCTTCTTCTCTGAAGAGAACGTGTCATAGCGGAAGGCCTGATTCTGGGGTGTAGACGGCGGTTGCCAGGAACGGGGGCGCCACGCAGTTTTCACAGTGTAGACCCAGTCCTGAAGAATGTGCTCTTGGTCCGGCCCACTTCTGGAGCCTCAACCCGATTTGTCTTCACGCGGATGAGAGCCGATGTGTCACGAAGTGCCTTGGCTGGACAGAGCGAGCGACGTGGAAGAGTATTGTCCGTCATCTACTCCCGTCCCGGGAAGCTCCATCCCAACAGGCCCATAAAACCTCCATGTCCGCCTCCTCCAGCAGGCCATCCGCCCCCCTCCCCTCAACATCTCCACTCCCCCCTACGTCAGCGCCGCCTTTCCCGCCCCCCTCGGCAGCGTGGCCGTCCATTGGCGCAGCCTGCTTTCACCGCCGCCTCTGCAGCCGTCGATTGTAAGCTTGGATGGTTGTCGTGGCTCGCTTGGCTAGCCCCTCCGCCCAAGCGGCCATATCAGCCGCTTGCTTCTCCCGGCAGGCGTCAGTGGACATAACCAACCCAGCTGCTAGCTTATTGGACCTAGTGCACCGGTCATCCGTCCTCTTGGCGACACGTGCCCCAGCTGCTGCTGGCTTGCGACGTGGGCCGTTGTTGCCGGTGTCGGCGCCTGGGGCCCGCCCGAGGGCTGACATCTGCAGGTACGCGCGACAGCTGCCCAGGAAGGTGGGTGCCGTGTACCGCTCGGCGTCACGGTTAGAATGGCCGTGGAGCGCCTCGAGCGCCTGCTCGCTGTACCTGTCAAGGCTCCCGAAGCTGCTGAGAAATGGAGGGGCGTGGCAGCACAACGCATGAAGCTTGGGGGAGATGCGTAGCCATGGGAATGGACCGGCCATGCCGCCGACAAATGCCGCCGTGGCGCGCTCAAAAGAGTCGACTTCTGGGGCGGGGATGACAGCCGCTCGGTTGAGTGTTGGCACAATCTCAGCGCACAGGGCACAGGAGCGACGAAAAGCATCCGCGCGGGGCCCAGGTGCGCCGGACGACAGCAGGTCAAGCACACGCGTCAGCTTTCGGGTGATAAGGTGGCACTCGGCACCCTCAAACACCCCCCCGAAATAGGGTGCCGGCGCCACCACCGCCTCCTCTCGAATGAGAGAGCTCAGAGCGGCGCAAAAATCTCTCGCTCCGGCCTCCCCCATCTCGGCCACAAACGTCTCCACTGCAGGACTCAGCAGGCGAGCTGTAATCCCCAGAGTGATGTGGAGCACCATTCGTGCAATGTCAGCCGGAGAAAACACCATGAGGGGTGACCGCACGATGGAGAGATGCCGTTAGGGAAGCAGGGGCGTCGGCCGGGATTTGTTGTCTCCGTCGCGGTAGATTTCTGTCATCCGCGTCGCGTGGCGTGCCGTGCGTGGCCGACCGGTGCATCGGCTACCGTCTTGCGTGCAGCCAGACTTTTCCACCTCGGCCCCATTCTGGGAGGTCCGCCACGCCAGCGCCGTGCACCAGAGACAGGGCCGCTGACAGGAGGGCCCGTCGTGGCCACTCATGGTCGACATCTACAGGTAGTCACCGGTCATGATGACGCGCACTCGCCGACGCTCGCCACGTACGTTCAGGCCATTGGCCCGCAACTCCTCCAAGTCTGCCAATCATATGGCACATATGGATCTCAGTGCCGCGTGGTCATCCGTCTTGCACGGAAAAACGCCCAAGACGATGGAATTCCCAACACTGGATGGACGGGGCTGACTTGCAATGCCAAGATAGACCTTGATAGTGCTCTTCCGCCCCCCTTTGTACATTCCAAAGCACAGCTGCACGGCTCGCTGTGCCGAGATAGGAGGACTCCCATCCGCTCCGGATCCTGGCGCACATGGCGGTGTTCCGCCACCACCCGTGCCACCCCCGACCACACCGGAAGGGGCCCCACAGTGCGGGGTTCCGCCACCGCCTGGGCTGCCGTCAGGCGACCCTGGAGAGTGCACACGGCCACTGCCGGTGCTGGTCCCGCTTAGAGGCTCAGACGCGTCCGACCAATCGCTGGCGTCCGAGTCGGAAGCGCTGCGTGCGGCTACATAGCCACCACCCGACACCTTCTGTGGCAGCGGCCCGGTGGACGCGTCAGCCAGCCCACCGCCAGTCCGGACGCGCAATCACGGGCAGGCGCCGAGCTCACCCCGTCAGAAACCGGACACTCCAAAACGTGCTGGCTCGAAACAATATCGTCTAGCAGGGCTTGTACAGCTGACCTCCCGGCTGGCGAGCACGCTGGCCGCCCCACCGAGGAACGCGCGTACACGAGTCCACGTTACCCCGCTGATGCGATTGGCCACCTTGAACTCAAGCTGCTGGCGTGCCGAAAGCCTGTGGTACGGAGCAGCCGCCACCCCTCCCGTGGCCCGAGCCACGCCGCAAACAACCCGCATTGTGGAAGCGATTGCGGCAGCATCGATGGATGGAAACAGCCGCCTGACAGTGGCCACTGCCATCACCCGGCGCCGCCGCTCTTGGCAAGGCCCCACGACAGCTTGGAGTGTCGTGAAGACGCGTCTGTAAACCCGGGTGACCCCGTTTGGGAACCTCGCCGCGAACTCAGTCCAGCCCGTCCGGCGCACAAAATCGCTGAACAGTTCAGGAACGGTACCGCTATCGGGCTTGTTCGAAAAGCCAGTGACAGCAGAGATTTCCAATGGAGTGGCTGCGGCAGCAGGGAGTGGCGTCGAGGAGAAAGCAGCTGCCGCTTCCCCAATAACGGGCGGGGCTGACACAAAGGCCACCCGGGGTGGACCATGGTGGGGGGTGGGGAACGGAGCAGCATTGCGGCTAAGTCTTTCCGCAAGCGACTTGCACGTCGTGCATACTTTCTTGCGTTCAATCGGAGATAG
>Ga0209295_1001103_pt1 | contig 10199 bp, 15 predicted proteins | sample Porto_5metaG_FD_187428 | JGI IMG/M metagenome (GOLD analysis project Ga0209295, IMG submission 187428) | Marine algal microbial communities from Porto, Portugal - Porto_5 metaG (SPAdes) (version 2) | ecosystem: Host-associated > Algae > Red algae > Unclassified | place: Portugal: Porto... | reverse complement strand
GCCGCCTCCCACCGCCCCCCCACCTTCATACCCACTCGTCAAAAGCAATCGCCATAACCACTCTTCATGACATGGCGCAGCAAAAGAGCTCAGTCGGCCACAGCAGCCGCCACTACGCAAGGCTGACGCAAAAAAAAGAGCGCGCGCAGCGACTGAGTCTAAATGCTCGCCGAGCCGCAGCTCGGTTCAAAAACGCGCACTCGGCGGATCAAGAAATCTTAAAAGTAGCCCCACAGTTCGGATGGATGACTTTCAATCGTTGCAAGATTTTTGCGCTTCTGTGCTACGACCGTCTTGGCAGGCCTCTGCAGACCTTCATGTCAGCCGGCATACCGCGACCACAGGCCAGTGTGACATGACAGGGTATGGGGACATCGGCTGGAGGCCAAATTCTTTGTTCGTGTCTTTCCTGGTCGGGTAGGGACAGCAAAAAGCCCCCAGAGACAGTTTTGTGCTGTGTTCAGGCACGACGATGAGACGCTTCTCGAATGCATATGTGTCCCATTTTTTGGAACAAGGATGTCGAGTGGGTCTCTATTGCGCACGAGAAATTCGCTTGCAAAAAGCTGTTGATGCGGCCGAGCTATAGCCAGGCAAAAAGATTCCTGTTCTTAGGGGTCTAATAGAATGGGATAGACTTCAGGATGCGCGTCCAGCGGCCCCGATGACGGTTCCGAAATCCGCGGCGGAGTGGCCTAGTCTGGGCTACCGGCATGGTATATACACTGGCGGCGCGGCGCTCGACGCGCCAACCGCGACGGCAGGGCATCGCGCGCCAAATCATCGGGAGCTGCAAGCACGACCTGCCGCCGCCGCCACCGGCCGAACGCGCGCCAAACGATATAAGGCACCCCATGTTCAATTTGGAATGCCCACCTTCCAGGCAAGTCATCACACAGAGAGCAGACGACGTGGAGGATGTCTCCACGGAGAAGTCTAGGCCAGCCCACGGCACACCCCCCCCCAGTGGCCTCAAACAGACTCGAACAGACCCGCCTCCATGACCTGGAGATGCAGAAATCGGCGACGCAGGCCTCGCCCGAATCAGAGACTCGAACGGCAATTCATTGGAGGAAACAGACTCGAATGGGAATTGGTTTTAGCGTGTACTGCACAATAGGGGGTGCATGTTCTATTCGAAGGCAACATACGGCACGGCACCCCTATTCTGGACACGAGGAGTATTCTTGGCGCCCTCCCATTGGCTGCTCGTCAAATGAGACGGATCTACCACGCGTCCCACGGCAGAGGATCACCTGAAACGAAAACCGGCGAACGATCGTAGACGGCAGACAAGACTGTATCTGACATGTGACCGGACGTTCGACCGAACGCTGGACGCTCGTAGACAGACACAGCGGGCGCGAGGTGTCCTAAAGTATGAGCGAGACACGGGCGCTGGACGACGGGACACATCAGTGCTTTGACTAAGTAGGCCTGACACATGACACCTGAACGAGACGTGCAGTTTGGACTCGTCGGAAGTGGGAGCCTGTCACGTTGGCAGGGTCTCGAGTCCGTCACGGTCCGGTCGCGCTCAGTTAACCGCAACTCAAGTACGTAAGGTGAGAAACTGTCAAGAACCTCACACAACACACCAGACGTTGTCCTTCGGAATGGCGAAAACGCGACCGGGGGAGTCGAATGCACAGTGTGTCACACCTAGCCATGACCCCCACAAAGCGGACGTACGGAATTTTACGTGATTTCCACGGTTCCACCACTGCAGGAACAGGTACCGTTGGCGATCGGATCACTGTCAAGTGGGAAATCGGCAGCACATTGGTCCACCACGTAACTCCGGCGAGTGCTTGGCTGAGTATCAACGTTGCGACGCAAACAGGAGGTGAATGTAAGATTCTTTCAGTTCTAGCTGCGCTCAAGGCCCTAGACCGGGCCTCTCCCATCCACGTGGACGGCTTCTTTGACAAACAATGAAGAGAAGGACGCACGGCTTCTCTCGCAATTGCCCCTATGTCGCGACACTTGACTCACACGGTGGAGCCGCGCCGCGCTGCGCAAGAAAAGAGGCAGCGAGAAAGCTGGACCCGCGGCGTGCTGGCAGTTACAAAAATGAGAGTGTCCTTGAGCAATCAGTAAGGCTGCGACTGGGTCGACGCTCTCATCCCCGCCCACGAGTTCACTCTCAGAGTAATCGTCGTCCGACTCATGCTCCACCTCGTTTCTTGCGTTGAACGCGTCCACGCGCCGTTTTGCATGCACGCACGCTTCTTCGCCCAATAGCACATTTCTTCATCGGTGCGAGAGTCACCGGCCACAGTGCCACGCTGTGTGTCCTTGCTGCGCCTCATGCGCCCGTCATTCTGCCGCGTGGCCAGGCGCACCCCCGCCTTTTTGGATGGCATGCGGCGGTGGCCGTTCTACAGCTCAGATGTGGACCCCGGCTGGCGCTGCAGCGCGGCTTGCTCTACCAGCTTCTTGCACGCTCCGAGGAAGGAGTCGGAAGTGCATCGCGCTTGGGCGTGATTATAAAAGCCATGCCAGGCCTCGATCACCTGCTCGCCAGGAGCCCCGGGAGCCGAACCGCCACTAATAGGCAGGCGCGCGGAGTGCGAGGGCGCGCAATTGGGGGGTCACACTGAGCCAAGGAAATGCCACTTTCAGGGGGGGGCTCCAACGCCCGCGTCAGTCGTGTAAACGACTCGACTTCGACGAGTGGAACGTCCGCAGCGGTGTTGAGCGTCCCAACAATCGCCGCCCAGTCCGTCCATCCAGTGCGGAGGGCGGCCAACTTCCCCGCCGACAGGTACGGCGCTAGTGCGGCACAAATCAGGGGGTACTTGGCCGTGCGCCGATGGCACTCGCGCCCCTCGAGAGCACCGCCGTGGTCGGGCGCGGGGCTGACACTAATGTCCTTGAAAAGTATCCGCCCCAGTGCTTCCGCGGCTTCCAAGCAGGCGTCTGGTCCGCCGGCATCGTAGATGGCCTCCAAATCCAAGTCGATTAGCGCTAGGGTACCTACCAACGGCGTGTGCAAGGGAATAACAGCGACCTCGGCGGAGTCGACCGCCATCAATGGGCACTTGACGATCGAGCGATGTTGCCATGGGGAAAGCGGCAGTGTCAAACCGTCGTTGGCACACGTCCGGTAGGCCACCATCGCATCCGAGAATTGCTGACGGGTGCGCAGCTCGGTCGGGAGGGCCCCAGGCCGTTGGAGCGTGTCATACGTGGCTATCAACTCCGCGTGCAAGGGTCCCGGGCGTACAACGGACGGGCAGAACACGCACGGGAACCGCGCCGTAGCCCCCGCATGACCAACCCGCGCCGATCAGAAGGACAGGTCTCCTTTCCAGATTAGTCTGAAAGCCCTGCGGGTTCTCCCCACGACCACAACTCGCTTCAAAATCCGTTACAGGTCCACCACCCACCGCCCAATCACTTCTTGAAGGGCAGCATTGTCATCGGCAATGCAAGGCATTGTTGACATCAACATGCTGTTCGGACGGCTCTGAGGACAGGCTTGGTTGGCCACAGCAGCGGCGAGCGTGGCAGTGGGCGTGACACGTCCACCCTTGTCCAGCCCGACGCACAGATGTAAGTCTGGCGTCGAATCAGCATTCAGGGTGTAGGGCTCACCAGGTGGAGTTGGCACAAAAGACGTCGTACGCGGTATCTTAGCCCCTGGCCCGTCCCGGACGAAGCGGTCCACCCATTGGTTTGACGACCACAGCCCTCCGCCAAACTCTCGAGAGCGCTGTGGAACTCCACCAAGTGGGCACCGCGTTCGTCCGTCCGGACTTTCCGCCCCGGCTCGTTAGCCACCGCAGCCGCTGCTGCCCGCAACGCCTCGCGACTGACAGAACAGCTGCGGCGCCCGCCAAATGCCTCCCGCAACTGTCTCCACTGCACGCCGCTGATATTGAAACGGGCCGCAAGTAGGGATTGGAGACGGGGAGACAAGCTGCCGGTCCCGCACACAGGGACAACTGACGATCCCGTAGATGCCTGGGACCGCCGCAAGATCCTTGCATGTGCTGACGCGTAGGTAGAGGCCGGGTCCCCCGTGATGCGGGCCTGCAGCCCCGTTAGAGCTGCCACTCGTCGTCGGAGGTGGCGATCGCCCCCAGCCTTGCCCCGGGCGTTTCGTACCCAAACATGATTCCGGTTGACGCCATTCTTGAAGGCCACGGAAATGTCTGGGGGTCTTGTGGCAGCCAGGTGGCGATTATTAAGGGTTTCCAGCGTCGCCAGCTCAGAGACAGCCAGCGAGTCATACTTGTCCAGCGGCGCCGCCAAGTACCGCTCCGTTGGCTGCCATGAGAGGTCGAAAGGGATGTCAACAGACACACTCTCTGGTACGGCAGAGGCACATGGAGTATCGTGGGCGTGCGATAGTCCCTCAGGACTGCGCGGCTCTTGCGACAGCGCGGTGTCCGTTGCTGTCTGGTCGCTTGCCCCAGATGGACTTACCGACGCGCACTTCTGGGACCCGCCGGCGGGGTCATCGGCCGCAATCAGAAGAGGTGGGCCGATCAGAGCGGGGGGGGGCACCGGAAGATGCATGGCCGTGGCTGCAGCCTCTGACAGCGCATGCAGTCCCAAGGGGGCGCCAACGAGCATTGCCGCACTCGGACCTGCCGCCGCGCCACACTTATCCACTGGCAACGTGCTTGATGGAACACGTGTCTGGGATTGACCCGCAAAGCGTGCACGCTTTGCAGCCCGTTCAGAACTTTTCTTGCAACCAGAACGCACCTTAGTTCTGCCTGATGGCGAGGAAGCGCGCTCTCGGTCCGCCTGGATAGCCAGAGAGAGGTAGGTCAATGTGTACTTGACTGGAGACGTGCTAGCGACGGGATGTGTCTGGCTTGCACACGCCTCCAATTTCTTGGACATCCTTGCACGGGGAGGGCGGCGGGGGATGGAGCATGAGTTGCATACCCCAATGACACCTCCACAGTCGAGCACACGCGAGCGCCGTGCGTTACGGCTCCTCCCCAGTGTAGCATATCTCCTTAATATTTGGATATTGGGCCCGGTAGCCCCCCTGACTGGTCAGTATTCATGTCGAGGATTGAACTGACTTGTGGCTCGCCCTTTGCGAGGTTACTTCCGTCTTGTATATCTGTCCTTTCCCTTATCGTCTCCACTTTGGTGGTCATTCGATCTTTATGATCGCTCGGTCGATCGACCCCGCCCCTTTACCGTCTGATAATAAAAGCACCATGGGAACGGGGTGCGCCGTCGTCGGCACCGCCGGCTCCTCATCGGAGGTTGCACGAACAAAAGTTCTTCTTCCTCGCCTCTCAGGCGATTGTGTTCGCTGTACCGTGCGTCTACGGTCGGTCGCTACTTACTGGTTTGATAACCAACGTCATTAATCCCACACCAAGCATCGCTGCCTCTGAGAACGCTTCTACATCAGCAGGTACGTGGGAGACCATGCACAAGTACTCGTCCGCGGCCGCTCCGGAAGGGAGCATGGCCCGCGAGCAAAGTCCACAACTGAAAGCCATCGGCAGCGCGGTGACGGGGTGGGTGATGCCCTTCATTCTACCTGCTAGCTCAAGCAATTCACTGGAATCAAGACAACCATTCAGGAAATAAGGAGAGAGGAAAGAGAAGACAAATAGATGCCGTGCCAAATTTGTTAACGCTGTCAACACCGCAAGGACCAGAATGGCAGCACGCCCGCATGGTATCCCAAGCTCACAGTGATCACCATCCGGCACGCATTCCACTCATGTCTTCAAAGACGTACGCGGCTGACTACTTCACGCTGCTTCATCGGGGTTGGCGGAGCGGGTCGGGCACGCACCTCGGACATGCACCCGCGTTTTCACCGTTCATGAAAGTCTTTCCTGGGACAAAGCGCCTCCCAAGAGTCTCAGGACAATCAGCAACATGTCGAAAACACAGTGGGTAATGGGGGATCCCAGGGGGGTGAGGGGTGTGTGGAGTGGTTGTTGTGGGCAATGGTGAAGGCGACGGCTCGTGTAACATGGGCGTCGGCGACAGAGGTGGGATGGGTGGTAAAATTACGTCTCATGCTGTAAGAATGTGCGATACGTGGCGCCGATTTGGCGAAACATTCTCAACCCAGATGTCCGGCCTTAACTAGGCGTGGTGTGGCTGGAAATGGTGCTCCGCGATTATCGGTCAACTTTCCGGTATAGGTGTGTGGTTCAACTGTCCTCGTATTGCGACAGCCTTTGATACGTACTTGATTGTGGATTGTGTGGTCCAACGGGGACCGTAATGCTGAAGGGGGGAGGGTGCATCATTATTCCTCCCCGTTGGTATGAAGCGAGGGGTGGCGGCAGCTCCGACGCACTGTCTGGCCAGATCCATGTTGTGGGAGGGGTGGGGGTAGCGACGGGGCGCTGCTCGGGCGCGATGGCATTCTGGGAGCGGGGGGGTGGGCTGCTCGATTCGCAACAGCACTTGTCGAGCTCCAGCCGCCCGCGACACGAAGGAGCACCGCGCTCGCGACCAGGCCCGCCGTGGTCGCTCGCGAGCACCGTGCTCGCGTCCGGCGTGCTCGCGACGGCCGTGCTCGCGACTGCCGTGCTCGGGACTGCCGTGCTCGCAACCGCCGTTCTCGCGACCGCCGCGCTTGCGACCGCCGTGCTCGGGACTTCCGTGCTTGCGGCCGCCGCGCTCGCGTCACGTGCGCAAGCACAACTCTCTGACGCCATGGTCGGCGGTCTCATGGGGTTTGGGGTTATGTCATTGAGCGGATGGGAGGGGGAGGAGCGAGGCAAAGAAGACGTGACGACATCGGCCGTCGTCGCAGCGCATGTTGCTAACCTTCTGGAGTGGCGCTGTCGCGCTATGGCGGCGCGCCGCGTGCAGCGCCCGCGGTACCGCGGCTGCACGCCCGGCCGGGCGTGCAACGGGCCCCTTAATTTTGAGCTTGGCGTGCACAGTATTCTGCGGGATTGCTGTCGGGTTGATGTCCTTCCCCCAGTTCACGGAATGCGGGAGTTTGAGCGTCGTTTTCGCGTGCCTATGCCGGTGTTCCTGAGAATCTACCACAAGATTAAGGACCGCCCGTTCGGGGTGCAGAGCTTGAATGCTACCGGGCGGCCGCAAGCACATCCTCTGCAAAAGCTGGTTAGTCCGTTCCGGGTGCTGGGGTACGCGGAGTCGCGCGATCGCGCGGACGAGTACGCGAGGCTCTCCAGTTCAACGATATCTCGCGTGGTGACGCTCTTCACGGAGTCTATGGTTGACGAGATTATCCCCCGGTACCTGCGACCGCCAACACCGGCGGTTGATGAGGCTGCGCGGCTGCCGCCGCCCTCACTGTCGCAAATCGAGCGCCGGCGCTCAAAACGGCGACCGGCGGCCGCCGCACTTGCAGTCGTTGCGGGGCGGCCGCCATGGTGGGGTTATTCAACGGCGGCTGCCGCGCCTCTTGGTTTTGGGCGGCGGCCCCCGCCCGCCGCGTCGCAAATCGAGCTTCGTGGCGCCTGTTCGTAACTGGCGGGCGCGAAATTTGCAGTCAATTTGCAGCGGCCGCCGTGGCGGGGATCTTCAACGGCGGCCGCCGCGCCTCCTGGTTTTGTGCGGCGGTAGCCGGCCACCCTCTCGAAACGCGGGCGCCGCCGCAAATGCTGGTGAGCGGCAGCCGCCGCACGTGCGGTTGTCATTGGCGGACGCCGTGGTGGTGTTGTTTACTGGCGGCGGCAGTGTATCTCGGTTTTCTGCGGCGGCCGCCGCCCGCCCCGTCGAATTTCGGGCGCCAGCGTGCATGATGGTAACCAGCGGCCGCCGCACTTGCAGTCCCTGCGATGCTGCCGCAGTGGTGGGGTTCGTCAACGGCGGCCGCCGCGTTTGATGATGTTGCGCGGCGGCCGCCGCGCTCACTGTCGCACATCGAGCGCCGGCGCGCAAGATGGTCACCGGCGGCCGCCGCACTTGCAGTCGTTGCGGGGCGGCCGCCATGGCGGGGTTGTTCAAAGGCGGCGGCCGTGCCTCTGGCTTTTGGGTGGTGGCCGCCGCCCGCTCTCTAGCACGTCGGGCGATTGTGCGCATGACGGTGACCGGCAGCCGCCGCCCGTGCGGTCTTTGCGAGGCTGACGTCGTGGTGGGAACGGTAAACGGCGGCCGCCGCCCTCGATGATGTGGTTCGGCGCCCGCCGCCCGCCCCGTCGCAAATCAGGCGCCGGCGCGCATGATGGTGACCGGCGGCCGACGCACTTGCAGTTGTCATGCGCCGGCCGCCGTGATTGGTGGTTCAACGGCGAAGGCCGCGCACCTTGGTTTTGTGCGGCGGCCGCCGCCGGCAGTTTTGCAAATCGGGCGCCGACGCTCATGATGGTGAGCGGCGGCCGCCGCACGAGGAGTCGTTTCACGGCTGCGGCCCTCGTGGGGTTGTGGAACGGCGGCGGCCGCGACTCTTTGTCTTGTGCGGCGGCCGCCGCCAACTCTTTCGCAACGCGGGCGCCACCGCACATGATGGTAACGGGCGGCCGCCGCACGTGCGGTCGTTATGCGGCTGCCGCTGTCGGTGGGGCTGAAACCGGCAGCCGCCGCGTTCGATGTTGTCGTGCGGCGGCCGCCGCCCACGCCGTCGCAATCGGGCGCCGTCGCGCATGATGGTGACCGGCGGCTGCCGCACGTTCAGTCGTTCCGTGGCTGTCGTCGTGGTGGGAACGGTAAAAGGCGGGCGCCGCCCTCGATGATGTCGTGCGGCGTATGCCGCCAGCCCCGTCGCACATCAGGCGCCGGCGCGCATGATGGTGACCGGCGGCCGCCGCACGTGCAGTCTTTGTGCTGCGTTCTACGTGATGGGGTGGTTCAGCGGCGGCCGCCGCGCCTCCTTGTTTTCTTCGACGGCCGCCCCCCGTCGGATCACAAAGCGGGCGCCGACGCTCATGATGCTGAGCGGCCGCCGCCGCCCGCGAGGACGTTGCACGGCTGCCGCCGTGGTGGGGTTGTGGAACGGTGGCGGCGGCGACTCTACATTCTGTGCTGCGGCCGCCGCCCGCCCCGTCGCGAATCGGGCGCCGGCGTTCATGACGGTGAGCGGCGGTCGCCGCACGTTCAGTCGCTGCGTGGCTGTCGTCGTGGTGGGAACGGGAAACGGCGGCCGCCGCCCTTTATGGTGTCGTACGGCGGCCGCTGCCCGCCCTGTCGCAAATCAGGCGCCGGCGCGCATGATGGTGACCGGCGGCCGACGCACTTGCAGTCGTAACGGGGCGGCCTCTGTGATGGGGTGGGTCAACGACGGCGGCGGCGCCGCTTTGTTCGGTGCCGCGGCCGCCGCCCGCCGCTTCGCAAATCGGGCGCCGACGCTCATGATGGTGAGCCGCGGGCGCCGCACGTGAAGTCGTTGCCTTGCTTCCGCCGTGGTGGGGTTCTTTGAACGGCGGCGGCCGCGACTCTTTGTCTTGTGCGGCGGCCGCCGCCAACCCTTTCGCGACGTGGGCGCGACCGCACATGATGATATCGGGTGGCCGCCGCACGTACGGTCGTTATGCGGCTGCCGCCGTGGTGCGAATCGGAAACGGCAGCCGCCGCGCTCGGTGATGTCGAGCGGCACCCGCCGCCCGCCCAGTCGCAATTCTGGCGCCGGCGTGCATGATGGTGACCGGCGGCCGCCGCACGTTCATTCGTTGCGTTGCGGTCTTCGTGGTCGGAAGAGTCAGCAGCAGGGCCTTTCAGAATCCGGGTTTTTCAGCAGAATCTGGGATATATCCAGATATATCCGGATATATCCGTGGGAATCTTCTCGCCATCCAATGTGAGAGCAAAACGGAAGACACTGCTGGAAAGCTCACCTCATGCTCAGGCTCTTCGTCGAAAGACTGATGAACATAAGATGTTGCCGCGAGCAGGATGCCACTGCTTACAGAACGGTGCTTTATCCGAATCATTATTCCAAAGCCCCTGGTCAGCAGCGGCCGCCACACTCGATGATGTCGCACGGCGGCCGCCGCCCGCACCGTCGCAAATCGGGCGCCGACGTTGATTCTGGTGAGCGGCCGGCGCCGCACGTGAAGTCGCTCCACGGCTGCCGCCGTGATGGCGTTGGGGAACGGCGGCGGGCGCGACTCTTTGTCTTGTGCGGCGGCCGCCGCACACCCTTTCGAAACGCGCCTGCCACCGCACATGATGGTAACGGGCGGCCGCCGCACGTGCGGTGCATATGCGGCTGCCGTCATGGTGGAAATCGGAAACAGCAGCCGCCACGCTCGATGATGTCGTGCGGCGGCCGCCGCCCGCCC
>Ga0209295_1001102_pt1 | contig 10203 bp, 4 predicted proteins | sample Porto_5metaG_FD_187428 | JGI IMG/M metagenome (GOLD analysis project Ga0209295, IMG submission 187428) | Marine algal microbial communities from Porto, Portugal - Porto_5 metaG (SPAdes) (version 2) | ecosystem: Host-associated > Algae > Red algae > Unclassified | place: Portugal: Porto... | reverse complement strand
CGTCTTCCCTTAATCAATTTTCACAATACTCAAAAACACCACCCGAACTCCTTCAGTACATTCAAAATTGCATCAATTAAAAATAATATACAAACATGAATCATAAACTCATCTTACCCCTAATCCTCCTCTTTTGTGCAAACATAATTTTCGCACAACAAGCCGACCGTTGGCAGCAACGTGTCGAATATCAAATGGACATCAACGTAGATGTTGAAAACCACCAATACGACGGCAAACAAACACTGACCTACTATAACAACTCGCCCGATGAATTGAGTCGGGTGTTTTATCATTTGTTTTTTAATGCTTTTCAGCCGAATAGTATGATGGATGTTCGCTCGCGCACGATTGCGGATGCGGATAGTCGCGTAGGCAGTCGTATTTCCAAATTAAAAGATAATGAAATCGGTTACATTCGTGTAAGTTCGTTGACACAAGACGGCGAAGCGGTTGATTTTGAGGAAGTTGGGACAATACTCGAAGTCGATTTGGCAAAGCCGATTCCGCCCGGTGGCAAGACGACTTTTGTAATGGAATGGAAGGCACAAGTACCGCGTCAGGTACGCCGAAGCGGTTGGATGAGCAAGGAAGGCATCGAATTGTCGATGACGCAGTGGTATCCCAAAATGTGCGAATACGACTACATGGGCTGGCACGCCAACCCGTATGTCGGACGCGAATTTCACGCACCCTGGGGCGATTTTGATGTCAAAATTACGATTGATAAAGACTACATTATCGGCGGTACGGGTTACTTGCAAAACCCCAACGAAATCGGTCACGGTTACGAAACCAACACCTCCTACAAAGCTCCCAAAGGAGAGACGTTGACTTGGCATTTTCTCGCGCCACAGGTACATGATTTTGCATGGGCAGCCGACCCGGATTACAAGCATTTGACGGCAAAAGTACCCGATGGTCCGACCTTACATTTCTTTTATCAGCCGGGCGAAAAAACGGACGAAAACTGGTCGAAATTACCTGATTATACCGTCCAAACATTTGAATATATCAGTGAAAACCACGGCAAATATCCTTACGACCAATACACCGTCATACAAGGCGGCGATGGCGGTATGGAGTACCCAATGACGACCCTAATTACGGGCGAACGTCCCTTAACGAGCCTCGTCGGGGTGACGGTGCATGAGGTGTTTCACACTTGGTATCAGATGTTGATGGCAAGCAATGAATCGCTCTACGCATGGATGGACGAGGGCTTTACAAGTTACTCTTCTAATCGCTTGATGCAGCTACTTTTTGACATCCCCGGCGACAATCAAGAGCGCAGCTATATGGGCTATTTTCGTATCGCGGAAAGCGGTATGGAAGAACCCATGAGTACGCACTCCGACCACTTCAAAACCAATGCCGCTTATGGTACAGCTTCGTACTCAAAAGGCGCGGTATTTATGCACCAGTTGAGCTACGTAATCGGACAGGACGCACTCGACAGAGGCTTGTTGGCGTACTACGATAAATGGAAATTTAAACACCCAAATCCGAATGATTTTATTCGCGTGATGGAGAAGGAAAGCGGTTTGGAATTGGATTGGTATTTACAGCAATTTACGACCACGACTAACCAAATTGATTATGCGGTTAATTCGGTTAAAAAAGACAAGAGAAATACCATCGTCGAACTCCAACGTATCGGCGATATGATGATGCCGATTGATGTATTAGTAGAAACTAAAAAAGGTGATAAAACAGTGTATCACATTCCTTTACGCATCATGCGCGGCGAAAAACCGCAGGAGGATAAAAGTATGGGCTACGAAGTCGTAGAGGATTGGGCGTGGACACATCCGACCTACGAATTGGTCTTGCCGGAAAGAATTAAAAAGGTCAAAAGTATAACGATAGACCCGACCAATCGCATGGCAGATGTTGACCGTGATAATAATACGTATGGCGTGTTGGAGAATGTTGAGGAGGAGGTGAAAAAGAAGAAGAAAAATTAATCAAAATACAACAAAATGTAGAGACGCGATTAATCGCGTCTCTACATTTTATTTTTCGTTTTTTACGCCGTTTTAATCCCAAATTCGCCACGCAAAATCTCATACACCCGATGCACCGGCAAGCCCATCACAGTCGCATACGAGCCATTGATACGCGCCACTTTCACATAGCCGAGCCACTCCTGTATGCCATACGAACCCGCCTTGTCAAAGGGCTTGCAATGGTCAATATAATACTCAATTTCGGCATCCGTCATTTCGCTGATATACACTTCTGCCACGTCCGAAAACGCAACTTCGCGCTCACGCGAACGTATGCACACCCCCGTAATGACGCGGTGCATTGTACCAGATATTTCTCGTAACATCTGCATGGCATCCGCTTTGTCTTTCGGCTTGCCATATATTTTATTATTCAAAATTACGACCGTATCTGATGTGATGATAATTTCTTCATTTTCAATGAAATCCATCACACCATCCGCTTTCTTTTTGGCTAAAAACTCAGCGACTTCCTCGACAGGCATTTCCGGCGGATAGGATTCCTCTATTTCGCGTGTTTTGACTTCAAATTCAAAGCCCGCTTCCTTCATTAGAAAAGAACGACGTGGCGATTTGGATGCTAATATTATTTTTTTCATAATTTATTTCTGAAATACACAGAATATCGGCAAATATAAGAAAGTCACAGACCTCTGCCTTATCCAAATGAAAAATCCAAATAAAACTTATGATTTTACCTACTACACAAAACCTTGTTTAGTAAATCATTACTCAGATTGAATTATTTACGACCATTAATAGAAATCACACAAAACAATTGATAATCAAGTTCTTATACACATTTATTGGTTTTTCACCAATACAAGTTCTATTTTTTTTGAAATTAAAATTCAAAAATGTTAAAAAACACATCGCAAATGTTAATAAAAAATTATATTTGCATGGAGGCTTTTCAACCAATGACTTAAGATAAAGGAATTGCTTATCACAAATTATTGTTTTCCCTTCAAATCTTCCCTCGAAACAATTTATTTTAAAAAGTTTGTTACAAAACTTATCTTACATCTAAAAACAATCACTATGATACCAAAAACAGGTTTGTACCTGCTATCATCACTGCTTACTCTTACATTATGCTATGCAGGCGTTCAGGTTTATAATACTCATTATGCCGAAGATGCTCCTGCTAAAAAAAATATTTCCACTCAAAATGTTCAAAACGCTCAAAATGCTTTTGTGCAATGTGGTGGAACGTTTACTGACCTCGGTGGAGTCGATAATCCTTACGAAGCTAATTCTGACACGACCTATACTTTTTGCCCCGACGTTGCGGGCGATGTAGTGACGGTAACTTTTACCTTTGTTGATATGGAAACCGCAACGGGGGGGGAAGTTCAAGCGGGTTGTTATGATTTTCTTTCTATTTATAGTGGAAGTGATACCTCCGCTCCCTTGCAAGAAACAGCATGTGGTGAGTTGGACGGCGATGGCGGTACACCTTCTGTGCCCGAAAGCCTCCTACAAGCAGGTGATTTCTTTATTTCCGACGCGGCTGATGGTTGTTTGACTTTTGTATTTAGTTCTGATGGTTCGGTTCAGGGAGAAGGTTGGGTAGCGGATATTACCTGCGGTCCACCCCCTCAATGCGCCCAACCAACTGATTTATCTTCCAGTAATGTCACACAAGATGCTGCTGATTTAACGTGGACTTCTGATGAGACTTCATTTGATATCGAATGGGGACCGGCAGGTTTTACACCCGGTACAGGTACAACGGTTAGCGGTGTTGGCAATCCATATTCATTAAGTGGTTTGAGTGCCTCAACAGCTTATGACTTTTATGTTTGTGCGCTGTGTGACGATGGTGCAGGAGGAACGATTTCCTCAGATTGCACAGGTCCTCAAACCTTCACAACTGCCGATGCGCCACCTGCTTGTGGTGGATTTTTCATTGATAGTGGCGGACTTGACGGTGGATATGAGGCATCTGCAGATGAGACAGTTACGATTTGTCCTGATGTTCCGGGTGAGGTGGTCACAGTGACATTTACTTTTGTAGATATTGAAACTTCTACCGCAGAAGGTGTACAGGATGGTTGTTGGGATTTCTTGTCTATATATAGCGGAAGCGATACTTCTTCACCGCTTCAACAAACAGCTTGCGGTGAGTTGGACGGAGATGGTAGTACGCCTTCAGTTGCAACAAGCCTCTTACAAGTAGGCGATTTCTTCACTTCACAATCACCTGATGGTTGTCTGACCTTTACATTCAGCTCCGATGGTTCAGCTCAGAAAGAAGGCTGGGCAGCAGATATTACTTGTGCGCCACCTGCGGATTGTCCTCCTCCTTCGAGCTTAATGGCGTCTAATATAGGTGGTAGTTCTGCCGAATTATCTTGGACTTCTGCCGAAACTACTTTTAATATTGAATATGACACAACAGGCTTCACGCCCGGTATGGGAACGATGGTAAACGGTGTCAGCAATCCATATACACTAACAGGTTTAATGCCTGAAACTTCTTATGAATATTACGTTTGTGCAGTATGCGATGATGGTGCAGGTGGTACAATCGTTTCAAATTGTACAGGACCACAAACATTTACTACGGATGTTGCTTGCCCTGCTCCTACTGATTTGGCGGTAGCCAACGAAACGGAAACTTCTGCTGATTTGTCTTGGACTTCCGTTGAAAGCAATTTTGGCATCGAATGGGGCGAAGCAGGTTTCACGCCCGGTATGGGAACAGCGGTCAGTGATGCCTCCAATCCATTTACATTAACAGGATTAACGGCTGCCACTGCTTACGAATATTATGTCTGTGCAGTTTGTGATGATGGGATGGGCGGACAGATAAAATCTGAATGTACCGGACCATTTTCGTTTGCTACAGCAGTACCTCCTCCAATGTGTGGCGGACCTTTCATTGATAGTGGTGGACTTGACGGTGGATATGATGAGTCTGCAAATGAGACAGTTACGATTTGTCCTGATGTTCCGGGTGATGTGGTCACAGTGACATTTACTTTTGTAGATATTGAAACTTCTAACGGAGAAGGTGTACAGGATGGTTGTTGGGATTTCTTGTCTATATATAGCGGAAGCGATACTTCTTCACCGCTTCAACAAACAGCTTGTGGTGAGTTGGACGGAGATGGTAGTACGCCTTCAGTTGCGACAAGCCTCTTACAAGCAGGCGATTTCTTCACTTCACAATCACCTGATGGTTGTCTGACCTTTACATTTAGCTCCGATGGTTCAGCTCAGAAAGAAGGCTGGGCAGCAGATATTACTTGTGCGCCACCTGCGGATTGTCCTCCTCCTTCGGGCTTAATGGCGTCTAATATAGGTGGTAGTTCTGCCGAATTATCTTGGGCTTCTGCCGAAACTACTTTTAATATTGAATATGACACAACAGGCTTCACGCCCGGTATGGGAACGATGGTCAACGGTGTCAGCAATCCATATACACTAACAGGTTTAATGCCTGAAACTTCTTATGAATATTACGTTTGTGCAGTATGCGATGATGGTGCAGGTGGTACAATCGTTTCAAATTGTACAGGACCACAAACATTTACTACGGATGTTGCTTGCCCTGCTCCTACTGATTTGGCGGTAGCCAACGAAACGGAAACTTCTGCTGATTTGTCTTGGACTTCCGTTGAAAGCAATTTTGACATCGAATGGGGCGAAGCAGGTTTCACACCCGGTATGGGAACAGCGGTCAGTGGTGCCTCCAATCCATTTACACTGACAGGATTAACGGCTGCCACTGCTTACGAATATTATGTCTGTGCAGTTTGTGATGATGGGATGGGCGGACAGATAAAATCTGAATGTACCGGACCATTATCATTTGCTACGGCTATACCTGCCCCCACTTGTTCAAATGGTGTCTTCGTTGACAATGGAGGTTCGGCGGCAGATTATGTCTCATCTTCAAGCGATTCGATTACGATTTGTCCTGAAGTTGCAGGTGATGTAGTAACAGTGACATTCAATTTTGTAGATATGGAAACCGGAGGCACTGACGATGGTGATTGTTATGATTTCTTATCCATTTATAATGGAAGCGGTACAATAGACACACTACAAGCATTCGCTTGTGGAGAGTTGGACGGTGACGGTGGTACACCTTCTGTTCCTGAAAGTCTATTACAAGCCGGAGATTCATTTACCTCTACTGCTGCTGATGGTTGCCTTACATTTACATTCTCCTCTGACAGTTCCGTACAAGGAGAGGGTTGGGAAGCAACAGTCTCTTGTGCGCCTCCTGCCGGAGTCCCCGGCTGTACAGATGCCACTGCATGTAATTACGATGCAGCAGCTACTATGGACGACAATTCTTGTGTATTTGCAACAGGTTGTGACGTATGTGATGGCAATGGCGGTGTGACTGACAATCCCGAACCCGGAGATACTTGCGATGATGGCGATGCAACTACCGTTGATGATGTGATTCAAGCGGATTGCTCATGTGCAGGTATGACTGCACCGGGATGTACAAACGCTACTGCTTGTAATTTTGACGCAGCAGCTACCGTAGATGACGGCTCATGTGTATTTGCAACAGGTTGTGACGTATGTGATGGCAATGGCGGTGTGACTGACAATCCCGAACCCGGAGATACTTGCGATGATGGCGACGCAACTACCGTTGATGATGTGATTCAAGCGGATTGCTCATGTGCAGGTATGACTGCACCGGGATGTACAAACGCTACTGCTTGTAATTTTGACGCAGCAGCTACCGTAGATGACGGCTCATGTGTATTTGCAACAGGTTGTGACGTATGTGATGGCAATGGCGGTGTGACTGACAATCCCGAACCCGGAGATACTTGCGATGATGGCGACGCAACTACCGTTGATGATGTGATTCAAGCGGATTGCTCATGTGCAGGTATGACTGCACCGGGATGTACAAACGCTACTGCTTGTAATTTTGACGCAGCAGCTACCGTAGATGACGGCTCATGTGTATTCGCAACAGGTTGTGACGTATGTGATGGCAATGGCGGTGTGACTGACAATCCCGAACCCGGAGATACTTGCGATGATGGCGACGCAACTACCCTGGGTGATGTTATTCAAGCAGATTGCTCATGTGCAGGTATGACTGCACCGGGATGTACAAACGCTACTGCTTGTAATTTTGACGCAGCAGCTACCGTAGATGACGGCTCATGTGTATTCGCAACAGGTTGTGATACTTGTGCCGCAGACGGTACAGTCGTTGACAATCCTGAGGTTGGTGATGCTTGTGATGATGGCAATCCTGCCACAACAGGTGATGTAATCACTGAATGTGGTGTTTGTGGTGGTGTAGTCATTGGTTGTACAGATGCAAGCGCGTGTAACTACAATCCTGATGCTACTCAAGATGATGGTTCATGTGAATTTACATCCTGTGCAGGTTGTACAGATGCGACAGCATGTAACTATGATGCAAATGCTACTATTGATGACAGTTCATGTGTATTCGCAACTGGCTGTGATGTATGTGATGGCAATGGCGGTGTGACTGACAATCCTGAAACGGGAGATACTTGCGATGATGGCGACGCAACTACCGTTGGTGATATGATTCAAGCAGATTGTTCTTGTGCAGGTACAACTGTACCCGGGTGTACAGATGCTACTGCATGTAACTACGACTCGGCTGCTACTGCTGATGACGGCTCATGCGTATTTGCCACAGGCTGTGATACTTGTGCAGCAAACGGCACCGTAATGGACAACCCCGAAGTCGGCGAATCTTGTGACGATGGTAGCGACAATACAGAAAATGACATGATACAATCCGATTGTATATGTGCGGGTACTCCTATTCAGGGAATGGGTTGTATGGATGCTACCGCATGTAACTATGACCCAACGGCTACTATCGACGATGGCACTTGTACCTTCCCGGGCGATATTTGCAACGATAACAACCCATTTACCGTTAATGATGCCTTACAAACAGATTGCTCCTGCGAAGGAATCGACGATGGAAGTGGTGTTCCGACAGTCGGCGAATGGGGCTTGATTATCCTTGCATTGATACTACTCAATCTTGGCGTCCTCTACATCCGTCAAACAGAAATGAAAATTGAAAAAGCATAAAAATGCTCTTTAGAAATATTTACAAAAGGCTGTCTGCGAAAGTGGGCAGCCTTTTTTATTGGAAAAACAATCGTTCAAGATAGTACCGACTGTCTTTACAGGCTGACCGGAAACCCTGTAATGACTGCTTTAGCTGTCAAGTGAGTTCTTGATACGGAATCTGCCCAACGCAAAAGTGCAATTTCCGACGGAAGCTACTGTTTAACATCCCACCAAACCATCACATCCCGTATATCTAACAACGAATCAAAGTAATCGCAAAAAATGTATATATTATTTTTATGGAAAAAAATTTGCTCAAAACATTCCCCGTAAAAGCAACACAACCCGTCATTTACAACACTTTTGGGCTGCACCGCTTTATTCCAAAATTAACCAAAAATTCAACACCTACATCTTCTTAAATTTACCTTATTCAGTGCTTTACAGTCTCCTTTAAAAAAGGCTTTGACATCGAATCTTTCGTATTGGCAGCGACAAACACAGCCACCCTTTTCCAAAAAAATCATATATTTACACAAACACAAGAACATGAAAAAAATCAACCTATTCCTCGCCTCCTCCAACGAACTCAAAGCCGACCGCGAAGCCTTCGAAATTCAAATCTATAGAAAGACCAAATCATGGTTTGACAAAGGCGTGTTCTTGCATTTGGATATTTGGGAAGACCAATCGGCGCAGATGTCGCCCACCCGCTCGCAAGACGAATACAACAAAGTCATCCAATCCGAAACCGATGTCTTTATCCTCTTGGCACATACCAAAGTCGGCATGTTTACCGCCGAAGAATTTGAACAAGCCTTCGGCAAATTTCAAGTCGCGCAAAAGCCTTTCATCTTCATCTATTTCAAAAACGTACCCGACGACCACGACAATAAATCCCTCAAAGATTTCAAGCAAAAAATATGGGATTTAGAACATTTCGCAGGCAGATACAGCGATTTTAATGATTTGTGGAATCAGTTTAATAAGGAATTAGACCGATTGGAGGCGGATGATTTTATGAAAAATGATTTTGAAAAACAGACAAGCGGAAAACGCATCATTCAGCAAGGCGATAAATCGGTCTATATTGAAAAGGGAGACGGTATTAATTTTACGATAAATTGATGCGAACCCGTACAGGCGATTTCAATCGCCATGTCTCGCATAATTTTTATTTTTGCCAAACATAAACCGCCCCCCGATTCGTAGAGAAAATTCATGAATTTTCTCTACGAATCGAAAAAATCCGGCATCAACACCAAACCATGAGTTACAGAAAAGTTAATCAAGGCGGCAAATCGGTGTACATCGAAAAGGGAGAAAACATCACCATCAATTATAATGGTGTAGAAATCCCCCAAGTCCTCACCTACACCCCGCCCCGCCACGAACACTTCATTGGCAGAGAAAAAGAACTCCGCGACATTTACGCTGCACTTCACAGCGACGACCGCCCCCTCTTACTCGTCAACGGACAAGGCGGCGTAGGCAAGACCACCCTTGCCACGCACTACTTCTGCGAACACGCCCACGAGTACGCCCATACCGCTTGGGTCACCTGCGAGGGCAATATCGCCGACGACCTCATCAGCCGACTCCAAGACACGCTCGGCATCCGCGACCAACTCCGAAACATCATCGACCGCCCCCAAAGGACGCAGATACTCCTCTGCGCACTGGCGAGCCTCCAAAAAACCTGCCTACTCGTACTCGACAATGCCAATGACCCTGCCGACCTTCAGGCACACTACCAAGTCCTGCGTTCCTGCCCCAATTTTCATATCTTGCTCACTACGCGCATCAATGAGTTCCGACAAGCACACTTCTACCCCATTGAGGGCTTGCCCATAGCCGATGCCCTCCGCCTCTTCCGCCAATACTACCCCGCCCTCACAGATACCGAAACCCAAACCGTCAGGCAGATACACCAAGCCGTCGGTGCCAACACCCTCGTCATCGAACTCCTCGCCAAAAACCTACACCAACTCAACCGCCTACGCACCCAATACACCCTCGACGACCTACTACAAGACCTCCGAGAAAAGGGCTTACTCCAACTCCAATCCAAAAACGTACACACCGACTACGGCAGCCTCCAACATGCCAAACCCGAAGACATCATCGCTGCCATGTACGA
>Ga0209295_1001101_pt1 | contig 10228 bp, 9 predicted proteins | sample Porto_5metaG_FD_187428 | JGI IMG/M metagenome (GOLD analysis project Ga0209295, IMG submission 187428) | Marine algal microbial communities from Porto, Portugal - Porto_5 metaG (SPAdes) (version 2) | ecosystem: Host-associated > Algae > Red algae > Unclassified | place: Portugal: Porto... | reverse complement strand
CATACAGAAAATCAACAGGAAATAAAAAGTATATTTTAACGATGTAAATATCTTAAAATCAACCTATAATACAAAACAAATTTCAATAATTTTTCAAAAAACGGAGAGGAAATCCCGAATATTCGTAATTGTTTGCAGTAAATCTATTGCCGTACTTTGCATTTAAAAGGAGAAAGCAACATGCAAAAACAAATATTAGATACTTTTCAACGCGACCTCACAACGAGTTTTCGTGCCTACTGCAAAGAGCATCAATATGAAGTAACGATAGATAGACTAATTACTTACTTGATAGACAAGCAGTTGATAGCAGGTTCGGCGATACGTCACTTTGTGATAAGACAAGAGTTTGAGCGAGAACTACCAAAATACGAAGGGCGCAAAACCGAAACCATAAGAATGCTCGCCAATCGCCTTCACTTATCAGAACGTACCGTCTGGTCGGCACTGCGCCAAAGATAATTCAACAAGGACACATGAACCCTGTAACTCAAGCCCTTTTTATTGACAGCAAATGAAGCCTGTAACCCCGCCCCAAACTTACGAAAATCCCAATTCACAAACCCCAAAATACAATAAAAATAATATATAAATTCACGTTTAAACTTAATCTTAATATGAATACAACTGCCACATTAGAAGGTCTGCGAAAAATGCGTATGCTGACCGTCACCTTCGACACGCAGATTCCGGTGTATCATGTCGGGCAATTTCGCGCTGCCGTCGCTGCAAAGGTGGGTTTGGAACACGACTGGTTTCATAATCATAATAATGACAGTACACCAACGGATGACCTCTTATTTACACATAAAAAATACCATTACCGCTTTCCGAAAGTCCAATATAAAATCGCTTCGGGTGGTCGCCCGATGATTGTGTTTTTAGAAGAATGCGTAGAGGAAGCCCACCGTTTTTTCTCCAAGTCCGACTGGTCACTCAATATCGCCGGTACGCACTACGATATGAAGATTGACCGCCTCGATATGCGCGAGTACAACATGCAGATATGGGAGCGCGATTTCACCTATCGCCTCTACAAATGGCAGGCACTCAACTCCCACAATTTTGCCAAGTATAATGCACTCGAAACAGAGGCAGAACGCCGCGAGTTTCTAAGCGGTGTTTTGGTGGGCAATCTACTTTCTTTCGCCACGGGTTTAGGTTGGCAGTTGGAAAAACGCCTTGAAGTGAATGTCACCAATATCATTCGTCAAAATCGCATTCAATACAAGCGTGTGCGTGTGCAATGTTTTGATGTTGAGTTTACTACGAATATGTTTTTACCGCAGTATTTGGGGCTTGGGAAAGGTGGAAGTAAGGGATTTGGGGTGGTGCGGACAATGAATAACAAACAAAAAAGATAAGGAATATGAATAAGATAATTTTTAAATGTCAATCTATTACGCCGATGTTTCTTGGTGGTGCAGATAACGAACCGGATTTGCGTCCGCCTTCTATCAAAGGTGCGATGCGTTATTGGTGGCGAGCTATGCACGGACATCTTTCTATCGAAAAACTCAAAGAGAAAGAAAGCGATATTTTCGGAAATACCGAACAGCGTAGTAAGGTTATTTTGCGCTGTAAAACATCAGAAGACTTAAAGAGAAAACAAAAGCCATTTGAGAAAAATATGGGAACGGGTATTGCCTATCTATTTTACTCAATGGATATGAATAATCGTCAATATTTTGATAATATTGAATTTGAAGTCATCCTGAAAAGTAAGAAAAAAGATAAAGACAAAGATAAGGATGTGCTCAAGGAAGCAGCTTATGCCTTTTGGTTATTGGCAAATCTTGGTGGCATCGGAAGTCGCTCACGCAGGGGCGGGGGAAGTTTTGTGATTACGGGGATTGAAACTGACGGTGATTTGGGCTTTGACTTCATGTCCGGTGCACGAGATGCGGACGCTTGGATAAGGGACTTGAAAAAGGGCATCGAAATCATAAAGCATAGCACAGGCATCTATTCCATACAAAGTAAAACGCGATTTAATTCCTTTCAAAATGTAGGTATCTATCTCGTTGACGAGTCATTCGATAAGGCAGAGAACGCACTAGATTTTATTGGTCAAAAATATAAATCATTTAGAGAAAGTAAGAAGGATGATGCCCATAATATCGAACAGTATATAGAAAATAACAAGCCCATTAAAGCAATAGAAAAAGCGTCATTGGGTTTACCCATTTCTTACAAAGTTGGCTACAGAACTATAGTAGCTAAACCCGACAGCGATGATTACAATCGCAGCGCATCAAGTTTACTTATCAGTATTGTGCAAATTAATGGGAAGTGTTATCCATTATTGGTCAATTTTAATAGCAAAATCCTTCCTGATAATATAAAAATTAAGGTAGCAGGAACTACTGTATCTCATCCCAATAATACCCTCAAACAAGATTTCATCAAGTCACTCAAGCCACTCAATTCACTCAAAACAATCCAAATACTATGAGTCAAGATAAAAAATATTTATTCTTATTTACGATAGGTCCGGTGCAGTCTTTTATCTATCAGGCACGTAAAACGCAGGATTTGTACGCAGGAAGTCAGCTTTTGTGTGAGTTGGTGAGGAAAGCCACGCAAGAACTACGAAGCAAATGTCCGAATGTAGAGTTTGTATTTCCGCACGCGGATGTCGTCACTAAAACAAATGCTTCTATCCCCAATCGCTTTTTGGCGGTAATTGACGTAGATGCTCGGCAGCTTGGCGAACACCTCGAAGAACATATCCGCGACAAGTACAAAAAATTGGCTTATAAAACTTTAGAAAGTTGCTTTCCCGACCAAAGCGTTACAGGGTTTGACAAACAAATTGACGATTTTCTCGACATCTATTGGGCAGCCGTAGCTTACGAGGAAAACAAAGACAGTTACGAGAAAAAATACACACAAATCGAAAACTTACTCGGCGCAACCAAGAACACCCGCTATTTCAATCAACTCAAAGAAACAGGGCGAAAAAGCTCATTGAGTGGAGAGCGCAACGCTTTATTTTATCACTTTAATTCCACAGATAAATTTCGACACCGCTACCTGCAAGGTTTTTACAAAGACAATGTGTATGCTACTGACATTAAAAATTTGGATGTATTAGACTGGTCGAAGGTGCGAGAAGATAAACAACTCATTAGCATAGGCGAAGGATTGTGCGCCATTGATTTTGTCAAGAGATGCTGGAAACCCGACCCCACAAAAAAGCGAATATCTTTTCCGTCTGTAGTTGATATATGTGTAAATACAGTCATTCAAAAAATGCATACAGACAGCTACAAAAATGTATTCTTGGATAAAACCGATATAAAAACCTTTGAGTCGCATTTTTATTTTGAAGAAAATATAAATGCTAAATACATGCGTAAAAATTACGAAAAAGATATTGACGAGAAAACAATCAAGGAGCTAAGGCAGTGGCGTAATGAGTGTATCAAAGAAAAACTTCCAAAAGATGAAAAACTTCCAAAATACTACGCTACTCTCTCCTTCGACGGTGATAAAATGGGCAAGTGGATGTCCGGTGATTTTTTAGGGAAAGGCAAGGAAAACAATCTCAAAGATTTCCAAAATTTATTCTCCTTGTTATTGAGTGATTTTGCTGTAACAGCACGTAAAATCATAGAAGGGCGAGGCAAAACCGTCTATGCCGGAGGCGATGACTTTTTGGGTTTTGTATCGCTCAAATATCTGTTTAAAGTCCTCAGAGAATTACGCGAAGCCTTTGACACTACGATTAATTCGGTTTTGCAAAGCCCTAAAAATCAACAAAAATACGGCATTACAGAAGACTTTACCTTTTCCGCCGGAATTGTCATTGCTCAATACAAATACCCACTTGGCGATGTACTCCAATGGGCAAAAAAAATGGAGAAAAAGGCGAAAAGTGAACAAGGCGGCAATAGAAACGCCTACGCTATAGCCGTCCTGAAAAAATCGGGCGAAATCAATGAAACCATTTACAAATGGGAGAAAAATAACGAATGGACGACAGAAAAATTCGACGAAATCACTGAATTTCTAAAAGGAAAATTTAGCAACAAATTTGTCTTTGAATTTCGGGATATGTTGGAGCGTATTTGTGATTTGAAAAACAAAACAAAGAATGAAATAGCTATGTTCGACGGCATCGGTAGGACTGAATTGACACGGCTAATAAAACGTCGTTCGAAGAGCAATCAACAACCGACAAAAGAGGAAGTAAAAACACTGACCGACACTATTCTCAAACTTTATCAACCGGATAATGACCAACCTTATCAGACAGACACTATCGAAAACTTCCTCGAAGCACTCGACACTTGTGCATTCATCCAAAGTAAAATTTAAACATCATGCAAACTATTAATATATCAGCACTCGATACGCTGTTTTTTCGCGGGGGCAAACCCTTTACTATGGGGCAGGAGACAACGGGAAACGGGCTTTTTCCACCTTCGCCTTCAGTGATTTACGGAGCTTTGCGAACGGCGTATTTTGCTGAAAATCAAGAAGACTTCAAAGCGTTTAAAATGATTGGCAAAGATGCCACAGACCAACTGATTATCGAACATATCGCATACGAAAGGCGTGATGAATATGGCAGCGACCTCTATTTTCCTGCGCCATTGGATTTAGTGATAGACAAGAAAAAAAAGGATGAAAGTAAGGCAGTTTTGCTCCAAGTCGAAGCCTTAGAGGGCGATGAAATATCCAATTCAAAAACAACTCATATCCTGCGTACCGGCTTATCAAAAGTAGAGGATTTGTCCGAATCATTTGTAGATATAGATACGCTCAAAGATTATCTCAATTTGAATACTAATGAATTTTATTTTAAAAAATTAGAAGAATTCATCACCATAGAACCCAAAGTCGGTGTGGGACTTAATCGAAAAACACGTACCGCTGAAGAAGGGCAATTATACTTTATCGCTATGACCCGTCCACGCAATAAGCAAGACACTATTTTTGATATAAATATTACTTTTTCCGGTCTGCAACTACCGGATAATGGCGTATTACGTATTGGTGGAGAAGGAAAAGGTGCTACCTATCAATCTACTTCCCCAACCAAACAACTACCGCCTAACTTTGAAGGAAAGACATTCAAATTGTACCTCAGCACACCCGCTTTTTTTCAACAAGGTTGGTTGCCAAAATGGATAGATAAAAATACACTCACAGGCATTTTTCCTGATACCAATACACAAGTAAAACTAACAACGTGTGCAGTAGGAAAACCCCTTAGTATCGGTGGATTTGATGTAAAAAAACAGCAACCAAAACCTATGTTACGCGCTGTACCCGCAGGTAGCGTATATTATTTTGAAATTGAAAACGGGGATGTCAAAGACATTATTGATGCCCTGAAAAAATCACCTTCCATATCCGACTGCCGCAAGAAAGAAGGCTTCGGATTAGCATTTATCGGAAAAATGAAATAAACCATGATTAGAAGAATTATTACGACCGTAGGAACATCCATTATCGGCAACTTTAAGCAAGAAAACAGTGAAAGCCCACGTATCAAGGATTTTGACCAACTTGAAAATACATCATTAAAGGATTGGGAGAATCACCCTAAAAAAATTGAACGATGTAAATTGGTATTGACCAAATTCTTACAGAAGGATAAGCACAAAGCCTCCGCCGAAGTCAAAAGCCTCGAAAAAATCATCACACCATATCCCAAAAGTGACAAAATTGACAAAATTGAGATTTATCTACTCGCTACCGATACCATACTTTCGAGAATGGCGGCGGAGGTCTTGGAGCAATATTATGACGAAAAAAACGAGAAAAATATAACCGTCTATTTTTCAAGCAAAAAAGATACAGACCATGAATACATTATTGAGGGGCTGCAAGTAAAAAATTCCGAAGAGTTAGGAAAGGAAGGGTTTACAAACTTGATTAATGCTGTTCAAAAAGTAAAAGAAGGAAATAAAAAAGAAAATAAAACCCAAAAGGAGAAAGTACAACTCATTCTCAACGTAACAGGCGGCTACAAAGCCATTATCCCCATACTGACCATACTCGGACAAGTGATGGATGTTCCTGTGAATTATATCTACGAAGATAGCGATGCACTGATTAAAATTGAAAAAATGCCTATCGGGATTGATTGGGGTTTAGCGGAAGAACTTGCGCCTTATATTGATAAAAATTATATGAAGCGTGATAGTAAAGCTATATCACCTGAGATTATCCGTAAATTAAAAGAGTACAAATTAATAAGAGATAGTGATACGCTTGAATTTACTTATGAAGTTACCGGATGGGGACATGTATTCAAAGAATATGTTGAAACCAATATGGCTATTTCTTACAAAAACACCACAAGTCATATTATAGAGTATAAGATGTATGAGTATTTCCAAAATGATGGCTACAAATCGGATAATATTACATATAGTAAATCGAAAGTAGGTGTTATTATAGAAAAACCTAATGCGACATTGAAAAAGAACCATGATGGAGAAATCGACATACTACTATACGATAATGAAATAGGTACGGACAATTACGATAATTATATAGCAATAGAGGTGAAATCAATTGGTATGATACTCGGTCGAATTGGTAATGTCAAATACAAATTAAAAGCTAAGAAACTAGATCATTTTATCCGTAAATTTGGGAAAGACCCTAAAGAAGTACACTACATTATATTTCAGATGTTTAATGGAGTGAAGATGCATACTTTAGTCAAAAAGATGAAGATATTAAAAGATGTCGTCCAAACTCACAATCCAAACATCAAATTCAAAGCCTTCCTATTCACGATAGGCGATCCAACAGATGAAAAAGTATATCAAAATCTTTTCAGAAGAACAATAACTAAAGACGACCTTCAAGAAATTCAAATCCCAGAAAACGATTGATTTTCAAATTATTAAATACAAAAATTCAAAATCATGTTTAAAATAAAACAGCCACTATTTCTCATCAACCAAACGCCGCTTCATGCGGGTAGCGGCAGCGATTTGGGTATTGTTGATTTGCCGATTCAGCGGGAGCGACATACGGGCTTCCCGAAGATAGAAGGGTCGAGCCTTAAAGGTGCTTTGCGCCACGATTTTGAGGCGGATAATAAGACCTCCTATTCGCAAGTGAAGTATGACGAAGCCATTACGCTTACCTTCGGACCCGAAGGCGGCGACCTACACGCAGGCGCACTCGGCTTTACGGACGCCCGCTTGTTGCTCTTTCCTGTGCGCTCGGTCAAAGGCGTATTTGCATGGGTGACGTGTCCGCGTGTATTGCGACAATTTGAGCGTGATATGAAAATTGCCAATGCCGATTTCAGTATCAGCGGTATCCCGAATCTTGCTGAAATGGAGGCTTGTTTATTGTGCAATGACACCAACACCAACATCAAAGCAAATCCTGACCTCGTCATCCTCGAAGAATATGCATTCACAACCGAAGTAAAAGACGATATAAAAGTCACATACAAAGTCGGAGAAAAAACTAAAGAAGAAGCCCTCAGCTCCTACCTTGCCGAAACTCTTTTCGACAAAGACAGTTATTGGCACGACAAAATTCAAAAGGACATCATCATCGTATCTGACGATGCTTTCGCGGATTTTGTACAGCTTTCTACCGAAGTCATTACACGTACAAAAATTGACCACGATACAGGCACAGTCGATAAAAAAACAGGCGCACTATTCACCGAAGAATATCTGCCTACCGAATCTGTCATGTACGCCCTGATATTGGCTGCGCCGACATTTATTAAAGAGGAAAAAGATAAAGGCATTTTTAAAGATAAAATGAATAACGAGGCAAGCACCGTCATGCAATTTTTCAAAGACGGCTTACGCGACATCGTACAAATCGGCGGTAGTGCGACTATCGGAAAAGGGTTGGTGCGTACCATTTTTAATTATCAAAAACCGTAAAACGATTTTGCAAATCGTCACGCAAATTACTGACAACCTAACGTGAATAACGATTTACAAAATCGTTTTACGTTTCAAAATATTACTCATGAGTAAAAATGCAACAACTATAAAAGGCATAGAACAAAACCGCGCCAACCAAGCCTACGAATACGCGAAAAAAGGTAGCGAACTATCCGATAATGCCCCGAAAGAATACAAAGCCTACGTCAAGCGCATCCCGATGATGATAAAGACCAATGGCTTAGGGGCAACCTTTGCTTTTGTATTCTCAAAACGCAATAAATCAGATGCTTACGGGTGCATCTATGGGCAAGTGACTGACTGGATAATCAATCACAAAAACTATCTAATAAGCAATAGCGATACTCCCCTTATTAATGATTTATCCGAACAAATCGTCCAGCTTGATTCGGCACAATACCGCGCCGTTACGGTAGAAGTATTGGCACTCTTCCAATGGATGCGCCGATTTGCGGAGGGCTTGATAGTAGAGGACGAACAACCGTAGCGTAATGCCTCCGGCTTGCGCCGCGTACTACTTGGTACAGCGCAAGCGAGACGCATTGCGCTACGGAAACGCAAGCCGGAGGCATTACGCTACGGTGCGTCCCAATTATTGTTTATACTCAAAAATTTATGTCATGAGAAAAGAAGGTACATTAAAAATAAAAGGGAGTAAAATCACCATAAAATCAGACGGAAAGCCATATTCAGTCCCAAAAATATTTGCGGTCAATGAATCACATGTAGGACTTTGTGAATTTATTATAGAAAACAATCAAATAATAAATATTTTCAAGGATAACCAACCTATACCTCTTGATACTACCAAAGTAGAACACAAAGCGAGGGCTAAAATGAGGAAAGAGGAAAAAGAAAAATTTGAAAAAGAGCGCGATGCTGCCATTCAAAAAGAAGCGCAAAGCACCATCAAAGACATATTCAAAATCAAAGACACTCGCTTGCCAAAAGAAGTCAGAAATTCACGTATATGGGATGTCGATAATTTTCACCTCAAATTTCATAAATATGCCGCTTACCAAAAATTTGGCAATAACAAAGAAGAAGAATTCAAATTATTTTTTGAGGATAAAGAAATTAAGTTTGACTTTACCCAACAAAAAGCACTCATCCAACAAGCCAATAAAGACCAATACCAAAGTGCTGCCCTTCTACATGGCGAAGATAATGTAGCTACTACCGACCTCAAAATAGACTGGCGATTGGTCGTAGGTTTGGGCGGTGCATCCGTCTATGAAACCTCCATGACCCTGCACCATTTATACGGCTTTCCCTACATCCCGGCGAGCGGCATCAAGGGTATGGTCAATGCTTACGTACACACGCAGGTAGCCGACAATGACAAAAACGACGACGACATCAAGCGCATCTTCGGTACGCAGGAACAAGCCGGCAAGATTATCTTCTACGACGCGCTACCTAAAACGCCGCCCACCATCAAACCCGACGTGATGAACCCGCATTACACGCCATATTACCAACCCAAAAGCAAAACCGAATACCCCGCAGACTATCACAAACCCGTACCCGTCAACTTTCTGACCGTCACAGATACGACCTTCAGTTTTACGATAGGTGTACGTAAAGGCATCGACGAAAATCAACGAAAACACCTCCTCGAAACCACCCAAAAATGGCTCAAAGGTGCTCTCGAAGAACAAGGCATCGGCGCAAAAACCGCCGTTGGTTATGGATATATGTCGTAACGGGTTACGGGTTGCGAGTTACGGGTTAGCCAGTTATCATCAACTCGCAACTCGAAAACCCGCAACTCGAAAACCCGCAACCCGCAACTCGTACTAACATGAAAACTTGGATAAAATTTAAATACATCATCAAAAAGCACTGGCGGTTTATACTCAGTCTGGTTTTGGGTTTTGTGGTGACGCTTTTGATATTTCGCAACTCCGAATCGGGCATATACAAATCGTGGAACGGTTGGATAAACCCGACGGTCAGCTTTATCACCTTCCTGACCGCACTCGGCATCTGGATAATCAATGCCATGCGCGAATGGGAGCGCAAACTCCCCAAACGCCTCACTGTCATCTTCAAAATCCGCAAGGGGGAAGGCTACCGCGAGGTCATGCGTTGCGAGCACGCCTACCTTGCAGGTACAGGCGACATCCGCAACTGGGGGCAACAAATCGGCGGACAAATGGCTGGCAATCGAAGCCTACAATTCGAACCCTATATCGAAGAACTCGAAGGCGAAGAAATACCCGATGCACAGGGCAATTTCTTCAAACCCTACACCGTCACCTTCTACCTCATCGAGCTGCCCGAAGCCCAACAAAGATTTATGAAAGACGACCAACAAC
>Ga0209295_1001100_pt1 | contig 10233 bp, 8 predicted proteins | sample Porto_5metaG_FD_187428 | JGI IMG/M metagenome (GOLD analysis project Ga0209295, IMG submission 187428) | Marine algal microbial communities from Porto, Portugal - Porto_5 metaG (SPAdes) (version 2) | ecosystem: Host-associated > Algae > Red algae > Unclassified | place: Portugal: Porto... | reverse complement strand
TAAGCTACGTAATGAACACCGTTGTACGGTAGTTCATTTTTAAAGGTTAATGCATAGGTTTTACCTTTTGCAATAATAGATTGTGCGCTAACAATTCCGTTTTCGTAAGTGGTGCTACCAGTAAAAATTAAAGTATCATTTTTATAATCAAAATTGAAATTGTCTATTTTAACAATAAGCCCTTTTTTATAGTGCGTTTTGGTATAGTTGTCACAAACTTGACCCGTGTACGGATTCCCTTTTTTATAAATACATTCGCAAATATCTCCATCTATAAGATTACTTTTGACCTTTCCAGTAAGTAAATCATTTTCATATGCTTGTTGTTCTAGAACTTCACCTTCGTAGTTATACTGAGTAAACATTCCATGTTTTTTTCCATCCTTAAATGAAGAAAAAGACAAGCTGTAGGGATTATAAAAAGTTCCGTTCCAAGGTTTATGGTCCTTGTAGATTCCCTTTGCCACTTCTTTACCATCCTGCAAGTAATAGGCGCTTTCCCCGTTTTTGTCATTGTTTTTAATATGTTCATATGACTTTACTTGCTCCAAGTTATCAGAATAGAATGAAGTTTGTTTACCATCTAACTTGCCTTCCTTGTAACTAGAAATTTTATTTTCATAACTATCTACGAATTCACCATCCCAATGTTCTCCATCTTTGTTTATTCCTCTAGTGATTACTTCTTTTTTTCTTGAGTATCCTATTTCCTCACCTTCTAATTTTCCGTTGACATATGTTTTTAAGTTACTGTAGTTAAAGACAGTTCCGTTATAAGGTTGGTCATCTTTATAATCGACTTTTGAAAACAATTTACCATCGTCAGAAAAAGTAGCATACTCACCATTTAATTTTCCATTTTTAAAATGCATATAGTCTTCTAAACCTAAGGCATCATCTTCTTTATTGATGAAAAATGTGGCTAACATTCCGTTTTTTATATTTCCATTTATATATTGATTTTCCCCTATTTTATTTCCTTTTTTATCAAAATATAATGTTATATCAATACTGTCATTCTGTTGTAATTTCTGTTGCGCTAGTTGATCGGAGTCTTCATAAAATATTTGCTGACCAATACGCTTACCTTCTTTGTAAATGGGTATGTAACCATTAAAACAGCATGGGTGAATAAAAGTACCTTCCCAACCTTCATCATTTCTATATTCGCCCTTGGCTCTTAAAAATCCGTTTTGGGAGTAGACCAATGATTCTCCGTTAAGTTTACCATTAGTGTAATGCCTACTTTCTAAAAGCTGACCATTTTCATGGTACCATTGTATTTTTCCTTGATTAATTTCATCTTCAAGGTTTGACCAATAGCCATCCATCTGAATGTTTCCGCTTATGAAATAGTCTTTTACATGATACAGATCACCCTCCTTTTCTAGTGGTAACGGTCTAAAAAACGATGCATTAGCTTTTTCGGTTCTATGCCAATCAGCGTCAAAATAGAGCGTGTCTTGTTGTGCCGTTATTTGGATAGTAAAAACTAAAAAGAGTAGGGGGAGTATGCTTTTCATTATAGTTAATGTTTGGTTTTAATTAGTTGTACTAATTGCTGTTTGGTTATATTTTTTTGATCTTCAACCAATTTACCTTTCTTATACAAGTTAAAGTTATAGCTGCCATCTTTGTTTATATTAGTTGTAACACCGTTGTACTCTCTGCCTTCTTTATACATACATGTGGCAATAGGAGTTTCTTCACCATCTAAATAAAAACTTGCCGGACCATCACCAAAATAAAATAGTCGAAGCCAGTCTTGAACATCACTAGGTTTTATAATATGTGCAGGTTTAAGTGTACTTTCAAACTTAATCAGCATATTTTCTAAGTCAAAAACTAGATTTATTTTATTCAAAGAAATACTTTCTATGGTAACGTTTGTGCCATATTCCTTAAATGAAAATGAAGCATTTGAAATTCCTTTTTTTGAAAATGAAAATCTTCCCATTTCATTTCCATTGCCGGTAATAATTGCAGTTCCCGCACTAGAATCGGTATTTATATAAGTTACTTCACTAGAATAATTGGTCGTGTTATTAGAAGATCGTTCATTTGTTGTCGTATAGCCGTTATTCATATACTTGACTATGGCATCTGGTTTATTGCTAAGTCCCCAAGTGAAAATATTAGTCTGTACTAGATTTCCTTGTTCATAGAAGTGTTGCAGTGTATCGCTATGATATACTTCAAGTAGATTGCCTTGAAATGGTTTTCCGTCTTTATAGCTTACACTATCTAAAACAACCTGCATATTAGATCCCATGGTAGTAAAGTATTCCATGCCAGATTTTTTACCATTTTCATAATGACTTACAGATTGATAGCTACTTTTCGTTTCTGTATCAGGTAGGTTAATAGCTAGGGTCGTTAAAAAATCTCCTGAAAAAGGCATGTTGTTTTTATAGGAACCTACAAGACTGTTTTTGTCTTTGAAAGGGAGAAAAATAATTTCGCTTAGGATTTTTCCATTTTTATATTGAATCACTTTTTCTATTGAATTCTCTTTGAAATTAACCACAGTTTCTTCTCCATTTTTCTTACCTTTTTTATAGCTAGTAAGTGTGTACTTCTCTGGGAAATAGTTTTTGTCGATTTTTTCTAGAGATGCAAAACTACCTTCAAACGGAATGCCGTTTTTATAGCTGCCTTCAGCAATTAAATCTTCATTGTAATAGAATTTTCCTTGATGAAGTCTACTGTCTTTATATTCGTAGTTAGCATTAAATTTCTGAGAGATGTATTCCTCTTTTAATTGTTCGCCTTCGTTGTAGGTGTTGCGGGTATAATTAGTGCCGCCAGAATACTCATAAAATACTCCGGTAAAAGGTTTGTTGTTATTGTACAGTCCTTCTGCTATTAATGTACTTTCTTGAAAATATTTAATTTGACCATGTAGCTTACCATCTACATAGTTTCTACTAATACTATCAAAAGGTGAATTGTAGGCTCCATAAGCACGCATAGGAGTTTCTAATCCGTTTTTAAGTCCATTTTTATAAAATATAATGGTGTCTTTGTAAATTGCAGTACCATCAATTGGTTTTCCATTTTGGTAGGTGCAAAATGTACTTGTCTTACTTTGTAAATTTTCAAATTCTATTTTTCCTTCGTAATCGCCTTGGTTATAATTACCAGATGCTATATAACCCTTATATTTCTTGCTAATTCGAAAAGGACCCTCTTTTGTGCCATTTTTAAAAGTGGTTAGGCTACCCGATATACGATCATAATCTTGACCAGAATATGCCTTGCCATTTTTATAAAGTAGCTCGTATGCTTCTCCGTTTAGGTTGACAAATTTTTTAGTTTTCTCTTTATCTTTAAACAACTGAATTTCTATTTTTTCATCTTCATTTTCAGAATTGTAAGAGGTTAATTTTACCAATTGTTCATCTACATACTCATAAACGTCATAACCTTTGCATTCTTCACCGTTAAAAGGTTTTTGATTTCTATACTCACATTCACATGTTTTGGTTTTAAAAAGCCCCGTACTTACAACCCTGCCAGAAACCTTACCATTAACATATTCACGAACTGAAATTATTTTATCCTCATCATTAAAGGTGGTGAGCAGACCATGAAAACCACCATCTTTATAAGAGGTGATTTTGCGCGTATATTCATTGTAAAATGAACCGTTATATGACATTCCCGCCTTATTTATACCTCTAGCTTTTTCTTTACCGTCTTCGTAATAGGAAATTTCTTCGCCTTCTTTTAAACCATCGCTAATAGCATACTTCTGCTTTTTTTGACTAAAATTTAAATCATAGTATGCTGTGGTGAAACCGTCATTTTTTCCGTCTGTGTACGTGGTTTTTTCTGTTTGTGTATTGGCAAATTCTCCACTAAATCGTTTACCGTTTTTATTGATTCCTCTAGTTGCTATTTTGCCATTTTCGGCATAACTTATTTCTTCGCCATTTAATATACCATTGGCGTAGGTTTGTAATAATCGGTAAACGATAAAACTACCTGAATAAGGCTTGTTGTTCTTGTAGACGCCTTTAGAGCTTACCTGACCTCCTTTTTTATAAATGGTATTTGTACCATCTAATACACCATTATTATAAACTGATTCTATAGACTTTGTGCCGTCTTCAAAGTACCAGGTTATTTTGCCATGCAAGGTCTCTTTTTCCAAATTAGACCAATAGCCCTGCATTTGCAGATTACCGTTTATATAATAATCTTTTACCTTATATAAATCGCCCTTTTTTTCTAACGGTACAAGGCGAAAAAAGGCAGCATTGCTTTTGTCAGTTTTATTCCATTTCAAATTGAAGTAGAGCGTATCCTTTTGCGCTATAAGGTTGGTAATGCTACAAAAGACAAGTAATAGTAAGAATTGATTTTTAAGGTTCATTTGTTACTTCGGTTTTCTTGGTTATTCTGATACTACTACCGTTGCCGCTATAAAGATTGTTGTGGTCTTGCGCCTCGAATTTGTATTCGTATTCTTTTACCTCTTCGTAACTTAAAATTTGAAACGAATTATAGTCGGCTTCTTTAATTTTTTCCCTTTTAAAAAATATAGATGTTCCATCTTTAGAAAAATCATTTTTTAAAATGCTAAATGAATTAATATCGGCGTCATCGATTGATTTCCCCTTATAGAATACCTGTTTTTTATCTTTGGCATACTTACTGTAATCATCACCTAAAACCGAAAAAGAGTTTTTGTCAATACCATGTACAATGCTGTTAGGGTCAGAAGGATTATAATATACTTGATTATCATCTACAGCATATTTGTCGTTTAAAAACCTAAAGCTTGGACCATGACTGTTTGGGATAATGTTATTGTCATAATACACACCATATTTATCAGCCGTAACGTATCTTTTTATAACCTTAAAGGTAGCTGGGTCTCGTTTAATCAGTTTTTTAGTTTCGTTAAAAACACTCAATTTATCTATGCCGTAATATTTCGTTAATTGCTGAAAGGTTTTTGCATCTGCCCCTTTTACAACTTCAATAGAAGTATGCGCTTTTGTGTAGTATTCCTGTCCAAGTCTATAAACGGAATGGTACAGTACTTCATTTCCGCTTATCTCGTAATAGGTTTCATCAGCATCTGAGCAAGAAGCTGTAAATAGAACCATAATAATTATACAAATCTTTTTCAAACTAAAAGCCATATCACTTATTTGAGGTTTTTGTCTTATATAAATTGTCTCTATCTAAAATATACACTTCATCAGCTACAGTTTGAATGCCAAACGATTCTCCTGTAAATAGAACATCTTCACTCTCTGAAATTAAAAAGGGTCTACAATTGGTTCCGTCTATATTGAGTTCGTAAACAAAGGTGTCTCTGTAATAATCAGAAGATATACTTGTGGTAATTAAGGCAGATTCTTTAGTGAAAATAATATCAGAAATATTCGCTTTGTACCCATCTCCATCTTTTGGAATATCAATTTTACGCCAATCATTACCGCTATTATCGGTATAGAATAAGTCTCCATTTAAACCACCTATTAACCCAATGTTTTGGTTTAAAAAAGCAATAGAATTGAGGTTTACAAAATCTTCACCGTCCGTCTCAAATAGTAGTCGCCAATTACTACCACCGTCAGTACTTTTGTAACTTCTGCCTGAAAAAGTCACTACAATAATTTCTTTTTCTGAAAGGGCAACAAAGTCTGAGATTCCTTCAGTTTCTTTTTCTAAGCCCATATGTTCAATAGTAGTCCAGGTTTTGCCAGCATCTACGGTTTTAAGAATAACTGAAACGCTATTGTCTTCTCCACTTATATACCCAGAGCCTACTATAAAACCAATTTTGTCATTAACAAAACGTGTTTTGTAGTATTTGGGAGAAATACGTCCTCTTTTTTCAAACAGTTCTTTGGTATTAAATACACTCCAGTTTTTTCCAAAATCTGGAGTAGTGAAAATGTATTCACTATCACCAATTACAAATATGTTATCACCAGAAAATGCTACTGAATAAAACGGATTGCCAAATCTAGAAAATCGATTTTCTAGCCAGGTTTTACCACCATCTTTTGTAATTCTGGTTATTAAACCAGCACCGCCAACAATAATCCCAACATTCTTGTTTTTGAACGCTAAGCCATTATACATATGAAACCCTGTTTCTTCTATATGATGTAATACAGAAACATTTTGCGTGGTTGTAGCATTTAAAAAACTGGTGTTTTGTTGGGTAATGGTATCTTTTGAGATAAACTCATTATCTAGAATTAATTCTACCTTGTTAAAACCTGTAAGTGGTTTTTCTTCTTGGTTATTTTGCCCTTTGCAGGAGTGTAGAACAATGATTAATAATAGCATTAGGGACTGTACTATTTTCATGATTTTGTTTAAAAATTCTGGTACTTTATTGTTTTAGTAGTGTTGAGAATGGCTTTTTTGAAAAAGTGACTTTTGATTTTCTTCTTCTATTATTCCATTTTTCAATACATGTAGTAGAGGTTTGGTATCTTCTTTTATAAGATCGATTTTGTAAAATTCTTTATCACGATTAATTGTCGTATCCCTAAAAAAACCACCTATGGTAATGTACCTGGTTATTGCTTTTTTATCAGATTCATGTAAAGGTTCTCGTATTCTTTCTTTTCCTCCACTAATTATTTTATCCCCTTCGATTACTAATGGTTCTTTAACTAAACGCTGTCTCATATAATAAAAACGATTATTATCCATTAAAAATTCGTTATACCCTTTTGATACTGCACCTGAGTATAGTTCTACTGTATTGTAAGTAGGGGTTTCACGTATTTGACTGGCGGTAAGATTTACTTTTATATTTTTTACGGTTGCTATGTTGTGCTTAAGTAAAATTTCGTCAAAACTACCTGTACTTTGAGGGTTTGTAACCCATTCTTCATCAACCTTAAAAAATACTTTTTCTCTGTGATGCTCTGGGCTTATGTAATTAAATGAAATAGTGTCTTTTAATTGGTCATTGTGCCTTGCATATAGAACATAAGGTTGCACCAATTCTTTGCTGGGCTGTAATTTTAGTTCTTTGCCATTAATACTATAAGTACCATAAACTTCTAAATCTACGCTACCGAATATGGCGTAGTAATGAAATAGATTATTGTCTAACAGGTATAGTTTAGTAGGCATTTCCATTTCAGATAAATCATAGAAACCTTCTAAAGTTTTGTTCTTATTGGTAGCCTTTTCCTGTAGTTGCTGCCCAGCCATAATTTGTAGACTTAATAAGCATATAACTAGTACGTATTTCATGTATATGTAATAATTGAATTTGCGTTTGTAGCTTAATAGTGTTAAAAATGGTATGTACCAATAACAAATAAAGCTGAATAAAATTATTCAGCCTTATCCTTACTTATAGTAAATGGTTAGTATGTATTGTTTTAAAAATCAATGTCATCACTTAAGTTTGCGCTCTGACCTTGGTACATTTCATTAAAGTGTGCCTCCCACTTTTCAGTTAATCTTCCTTGTTTTTTCATAAGTTTCTGAATTTTACCAGAATTAGGATGTTCTTGCATGGCTTTTTGAATTCGCCCTCCCCAATGCATGCCTAGTTGAGAAAACTCTGTAATAGTAATACCGTACTCTTCTTGAAAATCAATATCGATACCTACATCTTGAGCAATAGCAAAATGTCTTTCCATTTTAATGTGGTCGCTCCATTTTGGATATTTTGCAAGTGCTACTTCCGGACCTTCGGCACCGCCTTCAGCATTGGCAAACTTACCTTGTTTCGGATTCATAAAGACTTCACCAAAAAACTTCATATCGTCATGGCTTAATTCTGCCATTTTACCGTTCCATTGGTTTTTAGTGTCTTCCCAAACTGGTAACTCTATACCTAGAATTTCACAAATTTTTTCTGTAGGCATACCTGCTGCCATATTCGCCGATGCACATGCATAGTCTCTAAAAGTTACTCCGTTAATTTCCATTATTTGGTTAGTTTTAATTGTTATTTAAATCGCTCCTCTTTTTATTATCATAGAAAAAGAGGTTCATTTTTACGCTTACATCGTGTTCAATCGTTTCTTGGTATTCTGGTAAAAAGGTGGCTCTTTCTGTAAAATAATTTGTCCAGAATGCATTTTCTTTAATTTCCCAGTTATCATAGGCTTTTGCCAATGGGGCTTTATCATCACCTTTATTTAAACTGCGAAAACTTTGACAATGCGCTTTGGCTGTATTTTTTTCATCCCACTCTTGTAACACTTTGTGTTTCGCTATATTATCAACAACCCAACGTATTTCTGTAATTTTATCGCTAGGTATAAAGGTGTTTACCGTATTGCAATACCCACAACCTACATAATGCGATCTAAAAATGTCTTTCTTCACTTCTAGCTTACCACTGCATTGCGAGCAATGAAAATCTTCATTTAATAATTGAATAGCATGGTTGTAAAATTCTTGCGCAATTTTACCTTCTAGTTCAATTTCAAAACGTTCTATTCTTCTGCTAAAAGAATATGATAATTCTGAGCCTTTTTGGTCTTGATCAATAATATCCCATCGTTCAACATAATCTAACATTTGGGGTTGTACTTTATCATCGAACGTTTTCTCTATTTTATCGCCTAAAGCTTCTAGCTGAGATTTAATTCCGCTCCATGCAGTCATGTTTGCAGACATGTCATAGTTATTTGCTTCTAAATTGTCTAATATGGCTTCTTCGGCATGTACTAACGACTCTGTAAAGCGCTTCTCCATTTTTGCTAAAAATGTATCCCACTTTTCAACCAATGCAAGGTATTCTGGCTGGTTTTTTCTTTCTTCTTTGCTTTCTTTTTTAGAGAATCCAAACATTATATATCGGTTTTAATCTCGTTGTCTATATCCATAAACTTAAAGTCACAATAATCGCAAGTTGTTAAATTGGTGTCTTTAGGTCTTGCAAGGCCACAATTACTACATTTCCGAGAACTGGTCTCAGAAGTTGTATTCGTTCCCCAATCCTTTTGGGTTTCGTTGGCGTTTTTTACAATTTTTTTAAATGGATTTGACATATCGGTATAAATATATCGCATAGTTATACCTGATATTATACCGAGTTGACAAACGTGGTAGTTTAGTTTGTATTCGATACTTTTAAGAACTATAAGTGGTGCACTAGAAGTGTATTACCAATATTTAGACTGGTATTTTTTATGTGTGATTTAAATACTTTAACTCTAGTAGTATTTTCCTTCTTCACATTTATTTCTATTCCAATGTTGTTTTAGAAAAGCATTAAAACTTGGGTTTTGTTCTAAATTTGAACTGGCTTCAAATTCGCCGCCATAGGCATCTTCATTACCGCACATAAGCATGGTTTCGCCTCTAAAGGCATATTTTGTATTTTCTTCGAACATGATTATTTTCATGATACCAGGATCCATTCCTCCACGGCACATAGATACGTAAGGCATAGCTATTTCAGTAATGCCGTCATAGTCCAAATCTGTAATGGTGGTTGCTTTTGGTGCAAAGCCTATAAACCAATCTACCCCAAAACATTCTATATAATCATATACCCGCCATTGTCTCTTGTACTCTTGTTGAGTATTGCTTTTCACAAATAAATAAGCATATAATTCAGCTTTGTCTTGAAGCATGTAATCTGTACTATCCTTTTCATAGTCCATCCAAGTGAAATTGCCCGTTACCGTTTGTATTAGAATATTTTGACCATTGGCATCTTTCCATTTTATTGCTTCCACAACGGTGCCTTTAAAATCTAATGATTTTGGAATTTCATTATAGTTAAGGCTATCAATTTTTATTTCTTGACTTGAGTTCTCCTTATCCCAAATGCCCAACCAAATATCTGGTTCTAATGTTCTAAATTTTTCTTTGTTCTCTTCGCTTTGTGCATAAGTGAAATTAGAAACTATTAAGAATACTATGATTATTATATTTTTCATTTTTTGTTCTTGTAGGTGAATTTGTTTTGTTGAACTCTAATTCTTTACTCCATTCTATTTAATTCTGTAGCTCCTGCTATTGCCCCAATCGATTCAAAAACTTCATCTTGGTCTTGAGCAGCTGTCCAACCCATTTTTGATAGTTCAATTCTAACTTGATGCTCTGTTTTTTCTTTTACGAAGTGGTAATAGGCGAAATCAACAACCTCTGTTGGCACTCTTTTAAGCTGATAAGCTGTTAAACCAGAAACAAATCTCAAAAGACCCACGTAATAGGTAATTACTAATTGAACGATCCAACTTATAACTAAACCAATCCAACCTGTATTTGTATTTTTAA
>Ga0209295_1001095_pt1 | contig 10263 bp, 8 predicted proteins | sample Porto_5metaG_FD_187428 | JGI IMG/M metagenome (GOLD analysis project Ga0209295, IMG submission 187428) | Marine algal microbial communities from Porto, Portugal - Porto_5 metaG (SPAdes) (version 2) | ecosystem: Host-associated > Algae > Red algae > Unclassified | place: Portugal: Porto... | reverse complement strand
ACAGTATCCAATCACAATTAGATGTTGTAACCAATTCTTCACATGAGATTTTTATCAATTTTGATATTAATTTACCAAGAAAAGTATCACGTTCACCACGTTATTTCTAATCCATTAAGTTAACCAAGACAATGAAAAAAATACAACTATTTATATGCGCTATCTTATTAAGCAGCACTTGTGTGTTTGCTCAAAGTGATGCGACCAAAAAAGCCGATAAATATTTTCAAAAATTAGAATTTGTAGATGCAATAAAGGCCTACAATAATTTAGTAGAAAAAGGTAAAGGGAACGCTTATGTGTACTCTCAATTAGCCGAAGCAAACTATAACACTTTTAATACTGTTGAAGCCGAGAAATGGTATGCAAAAGCATTAGAAACAGGAACTTCAGAACCAGAAATGCTTTACAAGTATTCTGAAATGCTAAAAGCTAACGGTAAATATGATGCTTCAAATACACAGATGAAAAAGTTTGCCTCTATGTATCCTAGCAATGATAAGGCAGTTGCCTACAATGCTAATCCTAATTATTTAGATAATATTTTAAAATCGGAAGAAAAATTTACAGCAAAAAATTTAGATATTAACACAGCAGCTTCAGATTTTGGAGGTACTTTTAAAAATGGAGTTCTATATATTACATCTTCTAGAAATGACTCTAGACGTAATTACGGTTGGAATGATCAACCATATTTAGATATTTATCAATTAAACAAGTCTGAAGATGGTAGTTTTTCTGAAGCAAATTTAATTTCAGGTAAGATAAATACAAAACACCATGAAGGTGTTGTTTCTGTTACACCTGATGGTAATACGTTATATTTTTCTAGAGAAAGTTTTTTTGAGAATATGTATGAAAAGCTAGAGGATGATAATACAAAAATTAGTGTTTTACAGTTGTTTAAAGCTACTAAAGATGGTGATTCTTGGACTAATGTTCAGTCATTAAACATTAATACAAATAGTTATTCTGTTAAAAACCCTTCTGTTAGTAAGGACGGTAAAACATTATATTTTGCTTCTGACATGCCAGGTGGTTTTGGTAAATATGATATTTACAAAGCAACTATTCAATCTGATGGTATGCTTGGCGAAGCTGAAAATTTAGGTGATAAAATTAATACTTCAGGTCAAGAAATGTTCCCATATGCTGGAGACGATGAGTATTTTTATTTCTCTTCTAATGGTCATTTAGGTTTAGGTAATTTAGATGTTTTTTATACTGAATACACAGGTAATACTGTTGTGAAGAATATTGGAGCTCCAATAAATAGTAAAGCAGACGATTTTGCTTTTACTATAGATGAAGATAAAAATGGTTACGTTTCTTCTAATCGTGAAGGAGGTAAAGGAAGTGATGATATTTATGCTATCAAAGAAATTAAGCCTTTATGTCAAGTTGATATGATCGTTACAGTTGAAAACGCTGAAACAGGAGAGGTTTTATCAAATTCTGCAGTAACTTTATATGATTCTACAGGTTCTATTTTAGCTACACAAACAACAAATGCAGCAGGTGTTGCTACATTTACTACTGATTGTGAGATAGAGACTAGTCTTAAAGTTACTAAACCTGAATTTGAAGATAATTCTGTTACAGTTAGCGGTACTAGAGATGAAAAACAAAATGTAAGTGTAGACTTAACACCTATCAAGAAAATTATTATAGCTGATAAAGTGGTGTTAGACCCTATTTATTTTGAATTTGATAAATCTGATATCACACCTCAGGGAGCTTTAGAATTAGACAAGTTAGTTTTAGTGATGACTAAGTATCCAGAAATGATAATTTATGCTACTTCTCATACAGATAGTAGAGGTAAGGATAGTTACAATTTAAGTTTATCAGATAGAAGAGCTAAGTCTACTGTAGCTTATGTTGTATCAAAAGGAATTGATCAAAGTAGAATAAGTGGTGATGGAAAAGGAGAGACAGAACATTTAGTGGATTGTAAATCTAAATGTACAGAAGAAGAGCACCAATTAAACCGTAGATCTGAGTTTACTATAGTTAGTGGAGGGCCAGAACAACAATAAATTATAGATTTAACAACCAAACCAAAAACCAAAAAAATAGCCTTACAAATTGTAAGGCTATTTTATTTTTAGTATTCTTTATATGAAATTTAATGTCACTTAAATTTAATTGTCTACACCTTCGTGTAAAAATAATTTAAAGTAGCTTAAATGGTTTAATTTGATGTTTAAAACTAGTTTTTAAGCATAAAAAAAGCCTAACTATTATATAGTAGGCTTTTTTTGTTATTTAATTTGTTTACCATTTTTGTCAAAAAAATGATATTCAAGGTATGTGTAAGCATCTCTTGGTTGTATTTTTACCCATTTTTTGTGTTCAACAAACCATTTTGAACGTATAGATGGAAAACCTTTGGTTAAAAAGGCTGCTATAAAAGGATGTGTGTTTAAGGTCACCTTCTTATAGTCTTTTTTTAATAATTGTTCTAAGTCATGAGTTATTTTAGGCACAATATTAATTGGCGCTTCGACTTCTTCTCCATTAAAACTGTTAGGATTTTCCTCTCTGGTTTTAATATTCATTTCTGGTCTTACTCTTTGACGTGTAATTTGAATCAATCCAAACTTACTAGGAGGTAGTATTTTGTGTTTGGCACGATCATCTTTCATTTCGTCACGAAGATGATTAAATAGTTTTTTTCTGTGTTCAGCAGTATTTAAATCAATAAAGTCCACTACAATTATTCCACCCATATCTCTAAGTCTTAGTTGTCTAGCAACTTCTGTTGCAGATATAAGGTTGACTTCTAGAGCGGTGTCTTCTTGTGAGTTTGATTTATTTGATCTATTACCACTGTTTACATCAATAACGTGAAGTGCTTCGGTATGTTCTATAACAAGGTAAGCACCTTTAGCCATAGACACTGTTTTTCCAAATGCAGTTTTAATTTGTCTTTCAATCCCAAATTTTTCAAAAATCGGAACATTAGACTGATGTAATTTTACAATTGATTCTTTTTTTGGTGCAATTTTTTGCACATAATCTTTTACCTGTACATGTAACGCTTCATCATCTACGTGAATCCCAGTAAAGGTGTCATTAAATATATCTCTTAACATTGAAGAGGCTTTATTTAATTCGCCTAATACCTTGGTAGGATGGTGCGCTTTATGTAATTTTTTACACATTGCAGTCCAACGACTTAGCAAATTTTGTAAATCTTTGTCTAGTTCGGCTACTTTTTTGCCTTCTGCTACTGTACGTACAATAACTCCAAAACCTTGAGGAGTAATACTTCTCACTAATCGTTTTAAACGTTCTTTTTCTTCTTTACTTTCTATTTTTTGAGAAATAGAAATACGGTCAGAAAAAGGTACTAAAACAATATATCTACCAGCAATAGATAGCTCTGAGCTAATCCTTGGGCCTTTTGTAGATATAGGTTCTTTTACTATTTGTACTAAAATAGACTGATTTGATTTTAAGACGTCATTAATTTTTCCGCCTTTATCAATATCTTTTTCAAATGGGTAATTTTTTAAAGAAAAATCTTTTAGTTTACCTGTGCTTACACTTTTTGTGAATTTTAAAACAGAAGATATTTTTGGTCCTAAATCATGATAATGCAAAAAAGCATCTTTTTCATAACCTACATTAACAAATGCAGCATTTAAGCCAGGAACAGCTTTTCTTATTTTGGCGATAAACACATCACCAACTGAAAAGTTGTTCCCATCTTCTTCTTTATGTAATTCAATTAATTTTCCATCTTTTAATAAGGCAAAATCAACAGCATCTGGACTAGATCTAATAATTAATTCTTTATCCATTTAGGTTAATTTTTATCCATACTTTATAGTATAGATGGATTATACATTATATTATAACTAAAAATTAGTCATAATATTTCACAGGATTTTTAAATCCGGTTGAGTTTAATAATTACGCAAGGTTATACGAATTATAAATAAACTCTGTTTTCAAAGAACGATACTTCTAATAAACCAAAAAAGTAGTTAAAAAACTACTTTTCTGAATTATTTTTTCTTTTTGTGACGATTAGCGCGTCTACGTTTTTTACGCTTATGCGTTGCAACCTTGTGTCTTTTACGTTTCTTACCACTTGGCATAGGGTTAATGTTTTTAAATTAATAATTCGTTTATAATAATAAATTTACTTTACGTCTACGTTAGTTTTTACACCCTCTACAAATACTTTTGCAGGTTTAAACGCTGGTATGTTATGAGCAGGAATCTTGATAGTCGTATTTTTTGAAATATTTCTTCCTGTCTTTTCTGCTCTTGTTTTAATGATAAAGCTACCAAAACCTCTAAGGTATACATTATCACCACCTTCTAAAGATGTTTTAACTTCTTCCATGAAAGTCTCTACAGTTGCCTGAACATCTCCTTTTTCTATTCCTAATTTTTCAGAAATCTTTGTTACTAAATCAGCTTTAGTCATTTTCTTTTCTTGTTTGCGTTATTAATTTTTCTAAGGGTTGGCAAATATAGTCATTTAATATTCAATATTTCAAACCTAATTCATTAAAATTTAATGCGATAAACTTTACTTTTGCTTTTCTTACTTTTTTCTACTTAATGAACATTTCTAAACAACTAATTAATTGGTATACAGATAATAAACGAGATTTGCCTTGGCGAAACACCACAAACCCTTATTTTATTTGGCTTTCCGAAATCATTTTACAACAAACACAAGTTGTACAAGGTCGTCCTTATTATGATAGTTTTACCGCTACTTTTCCTACTGTTTTTGACTTAGCTAATGCCGAAGAACAAGAAGTGTTAAAATTGTGGCAAGGACTAGGATATTACTCTAGAGCACGAAATTTACATGCTTCAGCCAAATATATTGTTAAAGAATTGGATGGAAAATTCCCTGATACCTTTGATCAAATTATAAAATTAAAAGGTGTAGGTGATTATACAGCTAGCGCAATAGCATCTATTTGTTTTAATCAAGTTACTGCTGTTGTGGATGGAAATGTATACAGAGCATTGTCTAGAATTTACGGAATTGATACACCTATTAATACAAGTAAAGGTTTTAAAGAATTTAAAACTTTAGCACAACAACTAATAGATCCTAAACAACCTGCAACTTTTAATCAAGCCATAATGGAGTTTGGTGCAAGATTGTGCAAACCCAAAAATCCAGATTGTAATAGTTGTCCTTTTAATACTATATGTGTAGCACTTCAAAAAAATATAATAAGTGATTTACCAGTCAAGCTGAAAACTGTAAAGGTTAAAAAAAAGTATTTTAATTTTATTGTGGCCTTGTCCAAAGACAATAAAACGATTTTAGAACAGCGTACAGGAAGTGGTATTTGGCAAAACTTATATCAATTTCCGTTAATTGAAACAGATAAAAGTGCATCACATACTATAATAGAGTCACAGGTTAAAAATCTTGATGTATTTAAAAGTCATAATATAGCGTTGTCATTATATAATGATAAGGCAATTATTCATAAACTATCGCATCAACATTTATATACTAAGTTTTGGATTGTTAATTTAAATGACGATTTGGAGTCAGGTATATTGTTTGATGAAATAACAAATTATCCTGTTCCTATATTAATAGGTAATTTTATAGAAAAATTTAATTTTTAAAACCTTAACAGGTCTGACTTGGTTATTTTTTCTTAAATTTATTTACATTGACGTGTAAAGCTGTAATTTTGTATCAGTAAAACAATTAATTTATGTCAGGAACATTAAATAAAGTAATGCTAATTGGGCATTTGGGAGATGAAGTTAAAATGCACTATTTTGAAGGAGGTGGTTGTGTTGGACGTTTCCCGTTAGCTACTAACGAGACTTATGTTAGCAAACAAACCAATCAGCGTGTTACTAATACAGAATGGCATAATATAGTTGTGCGTAATAAAGGTGCAGAGGTGTGTGAAAAATACCTTACCAAAGGAGATAAGGTATATGTTGAAGGACGTATAAAAACCAGAAAATGGCAGGACGAGTCAGGTAATGACCGTTATAGTACAGAAATACAAGTATCCGATTTTACGTTTTTAAGTACAAAACGTGATCCAGAAGCAGCACCACAACCTAATACAACACAGCAAACCCAACAAAATACACAAAACGCATCGCCAAAACCGGCTTCCAGTGATGACGATCTTCCGTTTTAATAATTAATTATGGACCCAGAACCCACGAGTTTTTTAGCATTTATTCAAACAGATAACCTAAATATTATATTTGGATTTGTACTTTTAATAGTATTATTAATTTGTTCTGCAATGATATCTGGAGCAGAAGTAGCATTGTTTTCGTTAACAAAATCAGATTTAGAAGACGAAAACCTACAGGATAACAAACAAATACAAATATTATCTAAATTATTAGCTCGTCCCAAAAAACTATTAGCAACCATTTTAGTTGCAAATAATTTTATAAATATTGGTATAGTAATATTGTTTGCCTTTTTAGGTAATTATATGTTTGCTAATATTACTTCACCAGTAGTTAAATTTATACTAGAAGTGGTTGTAGTAACCTTTTTAATATTGCTTTTTGGCGAAATTTTACCCAAAATATATGCTAGTCGTAATAACTTAAAGTTTTCAACTTTTATGGCTTATCCATTACGCGTGTTAGATGTATTGTTTGCTCCTTTAAGTTTACCTATGAGAAGTATAACCTTGGGCATACATAATAGGTTAGGAAAACAAAAGTCAAATATTAGCGTAGACCAATTATCACAAGCCCTAGAGTTAACAAGCGAGTATGATACTACTAAAGAAGAACAAAAAATACTGCAAGGTATTGTTAGCTTTGGTAATACAGATACAAAACAAGTCATGCAACCACGTATTGATGTATTTGCTTTAAACGTAGAACAGCCTTATGACCAAATTATACCAGATATAATAAGTAACGGTTATTCTAGAATACCTGTTTATAAAGAAAATATGGACACCATAATAGGTGTGCTGTACGTCAAAGACTTATTACCTTACATAGATCAGAAAAACTTTGACTGGACAGCTTTATTAAGAGAACCGTTTTTTGTTCCAGAAAATAAAAAATTGGATGATTTGATGGCAGAGTTCCAAGAGAAAAAAGTGCATTTAGCTATGGTGGTTGATGAGTATGGAGGAACCTCTGGATTAGTGTCTTTAGAGGATATTATTGAAGAAATTGTTGGAGATATTAGTGACGAGTTTGACGATGAGGATTTAATTTATTCCAAATTGGATGATAAAAACTATGTTTTTGAAGGAAAAACAGCTTTGAAAGACTTTTATAAAATTATAAAACTTGAAGACGATACTGTTTTTGAGGATAATAAAGGTGAAGCTGAAACAATAGCTGGTTTTATTTTAGAAAATTCTGGTGGTTTTCCTAAAAGAAACAGTAAAATAAATTTTGAAAACTACATGTTTACTATTGAAGCTTTAGATAAAAAACGCATCAAGAGAGTTAAAATAACATTACCATAAAAATATAAAGCTACATTAAGTTGCTTGGTCTTATCTATGAAAAACATAATTCTATTCTTATTAATTTTTGTTACATTAACTAGTTGTGGTAATGATCCATTACCAAAGCCAAAAGGCTATTTACGCTTAGAGTACCCTAAAGCAGAATATACAAGTTACAATAAAAATTTACCATTTACTTTTGACAGAAATACCTTAAGTGATACCATCAAGTTTAAAAACTTACAAGATAATGTAACAAGTTTTGGTTTAAACATCGAGTATAAAAAATTAAAAGGAACCATTTACCTGACTTATAAAGCTATTGATGGTCAAGAACGATTGATTAAATACCTTAAAAATGCACAAAACTTTACACAAGAGCATACTAAAAAAGCTGATGCCATAGAGGAGGTTGTTTGGGAAAATCCAGAAAATAAAGTCTACGGAATGTTTTATGAAGTAGGAGGTAATGCAGCATCACAATCACAATTTTATATAACAGATAGTATCAATCATTTTTTAACAGGATCGCTTTATTTTTATGCAAAGCCTAACTATGACTCGATATTACCAGCAGCAAATTACTTACAAAAAGATATCAAACGTATTATGGAAAGTGTAAGGTGGCAATAAATAAGTTTTATTGTGTTTTACGATAGGTATTTGTGCCACACAGTCTATGTAAAGTGCTTTTTACTTGAGGCAAAATATTTAGGTCACATAATTTCATTGCTATATAGTCTTGTTCTGTGGTAATTTAGTTTCCTTATCTACATTGATAACGATATTCTTTATTTAATATCAGTAATGTATGCAATATTTTATCGAATATTCACAGCAACATAGATTCCTTAAGGTGTCGAAGTTTCTGGAAGTCCTAGATTCAATTTATTAAGATTTTTTTAGATTCATATTTTGTGGCTTGGTTTTATTCTTTTCGTTTAAAGTTGTTTCAATGTCTTATTTTTCGTGCACGTTTTTTGATTGATTTTAACAACTCAAAATAATTTCTAATGGACAACTCAAAATTCTAATTCTTTAAGGTTTGTTCAGCTTTAGTAGGTAAGCTTAAATTGCTCATAAGGTTTTGTGTGCGATTTCTTTAAGTGTTTAAGCACTGAATTTAGCAAAAAAATCAAAGATAGAAAGTAAGAGAGGACTATTAGTAAGTCGGCAAGAAGTTGGTCAATCAAATATGCAATCCTTAATGTTATGCGCTTAAATTATTATGTTGTTTATTAGTGTTAGTCTTTATTGACTAGTTATTATTATGCTTTAATGGTGCTATAAGTATTCTATAACTACGTTATAACCATGCTATAACCACGCTATAACCTCTTTTAAAATATTGAATAAATTGTTGTTTTACAGGAGTTTATGTCTAAATGTGATGTTGTGGCAAAATTGACCTGAGTTATTACTTAATTAGGGCATTTTATTGCCTGTAGATATAATAGATATTGTCTAGTAATAGTCCTCAAATGGAAGCGCAAAAAGTTAGCACTGATAGCTGCATATACTAAGCTACTAAAACAAGCTTTTGCAATAGCAAAATCAGGATTAACTTATGATAATAATTATAGAAGTGCTTTATTGAAAAATTAATGAGTTTTTACTTGTTTTTTACCACAGTACTTTGTTAGGTGCAGTTTTTTTTTCTTTGTTTATATTTTCTATTCGTTCGGATTAACTTATATCTCAAATCGTCATAAAATAAGCTTATTAATAAAATTATTGCTCCAAAAATCAGAGTATTTAATTTTAAGTCAAGTCTTGAGTAAAGATATTCACCTACTATTCCTCCAAGAAAGAAGAAACATATTATATAAATCCGCAGTTTTATTGTCGATTTTAGTTTTTCTCTATTCGGATGAGATTCAGGAAAGAAGAGTTGCGATAGCTCAATTCCTAAATCCGTAAACAGTCCTGTCAGATGTGTTGTTCTTACGATAGCATTTGAAATTTTTGTCACAAATGAGTTTTGAAGTCCCATTGCAAAAAGTAGCAGACTAACAACTATATCAGGATATTTTATTTCTCCATAATTACTTCTGATAGCGATTAAAAATAAAATCAGACATTCAATTATTGTTGGTAAAACAAAAACATTAAGTTTCCTATTTTTCTTAAATTTTTCAATTAGGAAACTTGATAAAAAAGAACCAAAGAGAAAAGAAAAAATATAAAGAAAATAAACTGTTCCTTTCCAAAATTCAAAATTAGCAACATCATTCATAAAAAGTGCAAAATGACCTGTCACGTTTGTGGTTAGTTGCTTAAATTCTAAAAAGCCTGTAACGTTTACATTTCCAGCGACAAAGGATAAAATCGCAGCAATTCGCAGATTGTGTTTTAAAGTTCTGCTTTTGCCTTGATGTCTAAACATTTTAATTCCATTTAGTTTGGTTTTTCAAATTACACACAACGTTTATGTGTAACAAAAGTGCACTAACCTTTGATTAAGCACTAAATTAAGCATTATTTTTATACGTCTTAAGTTAGCATTCTAATAAAAAAGACTAATTTAAACCTATAAAATAGAAAGCACAAAAGGGAGGAATAAGGTTAATATATACGCAGAGGCTACAGATCTCGTCAACATTGAAAATCCCCTCTCTTTTTGTTCATTTTTTCTTATTTGTTTTTAAAAGTATTCACGAACCTCATACTTCGGTTTCTACCCAGATTTCGTACAGTTCTATGAGGCTTTTAGACCTCGATTTTAAGTCGTTGAAACTCGCGTAGCTTGTCCTTTACTCATTTTATAATATTTCAATAAATTGGAAATCGTGAATCTTCGTTCCTTGAT
>Ga0209295_1001091_pt1 | contig 10288 bp, 9 predicted proteins | sample Porto_5metaG_FD_187428 | JGI IMG/M metagenome (GOLD analysis project Ga0209295, IMG submission 187428) | Marine algal microbial communities from Porto, Portugal - Porto_5 metaG (SPAdes) (version 2) | ecosystem: Host-associated > Algae > Red algae > Unclassified | place: Portugal: Porto... | reverse complement strand
ATTTGATTAATCATGATGGATGTCACCTTTGATAATAGCGTTAGCTACTTGTAAGTCATATGGCGTCGTTACTTTAATATTGAATGTTTCTCCTCTAACTAGTTTGACTGTCTGATTATTTTCAACGATAATTTTGCAAGCATCCGTCAATACTTCTTTTTGTTTCTCATTTAATCGGTTGTAACTTTCTTTCAATAATTTGATTTTAAAAGACTGCGGGGTCTGTCCTTGATACATATGACTTCTTATTGGAATAGAAGTGACGCTGTCTTGATTTTCAGCAACGACAATAGTATCAATAGCTTCAATAACAGTGTCTACAGCACCATATTTAATAGCACCGTCAATATTTTCTTTGATTATTCGATATGTTAAAAAAGGCCTCACAGCATCGTGAGTGACTATAATATCGTCTTCTTCTATAGGTTTATATTTTTCAATATGTTCAACAATATTCATAATCGTTTCATTTCTATCTTTACCGCCTGCAATGACATCAATTCTTGAATCTGAAATATTATATTTTTTCAATGTATCAATCGTATGAGATAGCCATTTTGACGGTGTAGCAATGATGATTTTTTCAAATTCGTTTAACAAAATGAATTTCTCAATTGTATGTATTAAAATCGGTTTATTATCTAAATCTAAAAATTGCTTAGGTAAAGGAACATTCCCCATTCTTGAACCGATTCCACCAGCAAGTATTCCAGCAAATTTCATTTATCAACTCTCCTTTTAATCGTAACAAGGATATCATTTTAAAATTATTATATAACATATTTAATATATAACATAACAAACTAAGTTGTCTATCTATATATTAGCGAAGTGATTCATAATGAGTACGGCTTTTTATAATGGCTAAAAATATGTTGATAAATAAAACTAAATCTACAAATTTATGTTTTATTTTTAATTCTGAGTATTCCTATAATATTTACAATCATACCCTTGATTTATAAAAATAACAGTTATATTCTTAATACATAACTTTTATAAAAAATGAATTGTTAAGGGAGTGTTGATTTTGGTTCCATTTTTAACAGTGGTTAATGTTATTGTGCTTATTGCCTTTATTATCATGTTAAATGTCATGGCTAGAAAGCATATATCATTTCCTAAACGTGTGTTTACAGCATTAGCTATAGGCATCATTTTAGGCATCGCAATGCACCTCATTTATGGTGTGGACTCAAAAGTAATCGAAACTACAAGCGATTGGTTTAGTATCGTAGGTGACGGATATGTCGCATTACTACAAATGATTGTTATGCCGCTTATCTTTATTTCAATCGTTTCAGCATTTAGTAAAATTCAAATTGGGGATAAATTCGCTAAAATTGGTAGCTACATTTTTATGTTCCTCATCGGAACTGTTGCAATAGCTGCATTAGTAGGTATTGGATATGCTTTATTATTCGGTTTAGATGCATCTTCAATTGATTTAGGTAGTGCAGAACATTCACGTGGTAGTGAAATTTCAAAAGAAGCTAAAAACTTAACTGCACACACATTACCTCAACAAATATTAGAACTATTACCAAGCAATCCTTTCTTAGACTTTACTGGTCAAAGAACTACGTCTACGATTGCCGTAGTAATATTCGCTTCATTTGTAGGATTCGCCTATTTACGTGTAGCTCGTAAAGAACCTAATCATGGCGATGTACTTAAACGTGGTATAGAAGCCATTTATTCAGTTGTCATGGCTATTGTTACTTTCGTATTAAGATTGACACCATATGGTATCTTAGCCATTATGACATCGACGATAGCGACTAGTGACTTTGCTGCTATATGGACTTTAGGTAAATTTATGATTGCATCTTATGCAGCACTAATTACGATGTATATCATTCACTTAATCATTTTATCTATCCTTGGTATTAATCCAATAAAATATATGAAGAAAACATTCGAAGTGCTAGTGTTTGCCTTCACATCACGTTCAAGTGCTGGAGCGTTACCATTAAATATCCAAACACAAACAACACGTCTTGGTGTTCCTGAAGGTATCGCAAACTTCTCAGCAACATTCGGTTTATCAATTGGACAAAATGGATGTGCGGGTATCTACCCTGCTATGCTTGCAATTATGGTTGCACCAGTAGCTCATGTAGATATCGACTTACAGTTCATCGTGACATTAGTAGCAGTTGTTATCATAAGTTCATTTGGTGTTGCAGGTGTAGGTGGCGGTGCGACATTCGCTTCCATCTTAGTTTTATCAACTCTAAACTTACCTGTAGCTTTAGCCGGTGTTTTAATTTCTATAGAACCGCTTATAGACATGGGTCGTACTGCACTTAACGTCAACGATTCTATTTTAGCCGGCACTGGTACCGCAAAACTCACTAAAAATTGGGACAAAAAATCATTTGAATCTAATGAATACGGTGAATTAACAACGAATTAAATTTCAGATTAAAAAAGGGAGAATGCCTATTGTAGTGGCATTCTCCCTTTTTTATGTTCATGTGTTTATTATTTTTTAATTAATCCTGCATTATTCAATTGATTCAACATGTCTAATCTTGTTTTATTTCCCATAAATGATTCAATTTGTTCTGACCATGTTTCGCTTCTTTCACCATTGGTACGTTCTTTATAATAATTACTTATTGTTTGATCGTAATCTTGTAATTCACTAATTTGTTTGTCTTTATCTGAATTATATTTGTTTCTATGGAAGACATGCTCTAAAGGTAAGCGAGGTTTCGCTGAACCATTTTCATTATCAGCTGGTTCACCAACAGCCATTCCAAATAGAGGGAAGGTATATTCAGGTAAGTCTAAAATCTCACGTACTCGTCCAACATCGTTACGTAATGAACCTAAATAAACCATACCATATCCCATATCTTCAGCTGCGACTGCAATGTTTTCTGCAACAAGTGCAACATCAATAGAACCTACTAATAAACCTTCAGCTGATTCAAATGAAATTTCCATATTTGATTCTGCTTTTTCATTAACTAAATTATGACGATAATAATCTAAAACAAATACAAATAAGAATCCATTTTCAACAACATACGGTTGTCCTGATACTTCTTTCAAATCTTCTTTAATTTTAGGGTCATCAACACCAATGATTGAATATGCTTGTAAAAAACTAGATGTTGATGCGCTTTGACCTGCTTCAACCAATTTCTCTACTATTTCTTGGCTTAATGGTGTTGTTTTAAAACGACGCACCGAATGATGCTTTTTCATTAACTCATATACATAATCTGACATTATAGTTCCACTCCTATATATTCGAAAAATAAAATTCCCGTAATTTATCTTTAATTATTGTATACCCTTTTCAATTAGATTTTAAATGAGTTGCACTCACTAAAATGATAGTCTTACAATGATTAAATCGTGTTTTATGAAAGTTATGATTTAACATGTTAGTATCGAGGTATAGTATGATGTAATAAAATTACACCATATTATCAATCATAAGTATTTAGTTGAGAATGAAGTTATTATTTTAATATTAAAAAGTATCATTATTAATATTAATAATTACTTACTCTATTCTAAATAATAATTTCATTAGATATGCTAAAACACTTACAACATCAATTTTAATAGTATATATTCATATGTACGAGTTGATGAAGTTGACTATTTAATATCTAGATGTAATAATATTAAACAAGAGATTAGAATTATTATAATTAAACAATGATTGTTATCTAATTCTAATAAAACATTCTCAATTAATCAGGAGGAATTTAACTATGTCTTTAATTAATAAAGAAATCTTACCATTCACAGCGCAAGCTTACGATCCAAAGAAAGATGAATTCAAAGAAGTATCTCAAGAAGACTTAAAAGGTTCTTGGAGTGTTGTATGCTTCTATCCTGCAGACTTCTCATTCGTTTGCCCAACTGAATTAGAAGACTTACAAAACCAATATGACAAATTACAAGAATTAGGCGTAAATGTATTCTCAGTTTCTACTGATACTCATTTCGTACACAAAGCTTGGCATGATCATTCAGATGCTATTAGCAAAATCCAATACAATATGATTGGTGACCCTTCTCAAACAATCACTCGTAACTTCGACGTATTAGATGAAGAACTTGGTCTAGCACAACGTGGTACATTCATTATCGACCCTGATGGTGTTGTACAAGCTGCAGAAATCAATGCTGATGGAATCGGCCGTGACGCTAGTACATTAGTTCACAAAATCAAAGCTGCTCAATATGTACGTCAACATCCAGGTGAAGTTTGCCCTGCAAAATGGGAAGAAGGTTCTGAAACTTTACAACCAGGATTAGACTTAGTAGGTAAAATTTAAGGAGGCATTAATTAATTATGCTTAATGCTGATTTAAAACAACAATTACAACAATTACTTGAGCTAATGGAAGGCGACGTTGAATTCGTCGCTAGCCTTGGTTCTGATGATAAATCTAAAGAATTAAAAGAATTATTAGATGAAGTAACAGAGATGTCATCTCACATCACTCTTACTGAAAAAGAATTGAAACGTACACCTAGTTTCTCAGTAAATCGTCCAGGCGAAGAAACTGGTATTACTTTCGCAGGTATTCCTTTAGGTCACGAATTTAACTCACTTGTATTAGCTATTTTACAAGTAAGTGGTCGTCCACCTAAAGAACAACAATCTGTTATTGATCAGATTAAAGGACTTGAAGGTTCATTCCATTTTGAAACCTTTGTAAGTTTAACTTGTCAAAAATGTCCAGATGTTGTTCAAGCATTAAACTTAATGAGTGTAATCAACCCTAACATTACACATACAATGATTGACGGTGCAGTATTCCGTGAAGAATCTGAAAACATCATGGCAGTACCTGCTGTCTTCTTAGATGGAGAAGAGTTTGGTAACGGCCGTATGTCAATTCAAGATATTCTTAACCAATTAGGAAGTACTGCTGACGCATCAGAATTCGAAGGCAAAGACCCTTATGATGTATTAGTTATCGGTGGCGGTCCAGCAAGTGGTAGTGCTGCAATTTATACGGCACGTAAAGGTTTACGCACTGGTATTGTGGCTGACCGCATTGGTGGACAAGTTAATGATACTGCTGGTATTGAAAACTTCATTACTGTTAAAGAAACAACAGGTTCTGAATTTTCATCTCATTTAGCAGACCATATTGCTCAATACGACATTGATACTATGACTGGTATTCGTGCTACTAATATTGAAAAAACAGATAGTGCAATTCGCGTTACGTTAGAAAACGATGCTGTACTAGAAACTAAAACAGCCATCATTTCTACAGGTGCAAGTTGGCGTAAACTTAATATTCCAGGCGAAGATCGTTTACTCAACAAAGGTGTTGCTTTCTGCCCTCACTGTGATGGTCCTTTATTTGAAAACAAAGACGTTGCAGTAATCGGTGGCGGTAACTCAGGTGTTGAAGCAGCGATTGATTTAGCTGGAATTGTTAAGCATGTCACTGTCTTCGAATATTCAGAAGAATTGAAAGCTGACAGTGTACTTCAAAATCGTTTACGTTCATTATCAAATGTTGATATCAAAACTAAAGCAAGAACAACAGAAGTTATTGGTGAAGACCATGTCACTGGTATTAAATACGAAGATATGAACACTGGCGAAGAACAAGTGGTTAATTTAGATGGTATCTTTGTACAAATCGGTTTAGTACCTAACACAGCATGGATATCAGATGCTGTTGAATTAAATGGTCGTGGAGAAGTTGTTATTGATAATAATAACAGCACAAACGTTCCAGGTATCTTTGCCGCTGGTGACGTGACTGATCAGAAAAACAAACAAATCATTATTTCTATGGGTGCAGGCGCAAATGCTGCCCTAAACGCATTCGATTATATTATTAGAAATTAATACCCGCTATAAAACATTTCATTAAAATATATCTTCAAAACAGAATTCCTTAATGGAATTCTGTTTTTTTATTATTATATTCAATAAACATGTTATGATATAAGTAATGAAAAATTTTTATCTTTTAACATCGTTGGGTTTTTACATTATGACGTAAACTGTTTTCTAGTCTAAATCCATCACACATCATATATTTTAAAGGAGCTATTATGAATACCTTAAATCATATTACTAAAGTGAAAATTTATGAAATCCAAACATTTTTAGACATCCCTAGAAAACTTTCACCACTCGAAACCTTACATATTGCTTTTCAACCACACAATGTGAACCTTATTTATAACAATATGGGAAAAGACGAACAAACATACATCGAAAACTTGTTAAAGGATGCTTCATCAACTGTTAACGTTAATGAAGACATAAAGACTACTTGCAAATTAACAGATCAATTAGGATTCTTCTATAAAGAATCTACAGATGAATATATTATAGACCCTATCTATTTAAATAAGGTAAATGAATATGTTTTTACTGGACTCTATGAATATAAAGACTTAGATAATGACAACAAGCAATTGCTAAAAGAATTTAAAAAGCTAGATGAAAAAGTACGTTACAATATAGAACATACTAATTTAAAAGATTATTTAACAACTTTAAAAGCAAAAGATATTCAAAACATCTTAAAATTTTACGAATTTAAAAATACTTCAAAATTAAAAAAAGCTGATGCTGTGAAATTAATCAATGATACATTCTTTGAAAATAATGAATTGTTAGAACGTGTATTCAATCAATTTACAAATTCAACATTATTTATATTTCAATCTATATATGAAAACGACAAAAATTACACTTCCAATATAGATATCGCATCAACAGTTAATGACGTTCAAGAACTCACTTCACCATCACAGTTATTCAATTATTCATTTATATTCAACTACAATGTACGTTATAATATCGTTTCGATACCATATGACGCATTAGATTTTATAGATAAATATATTCAGTCAACTGGTGGCTTAGAATCGGTTATTGATGACCAAATTGAAAGAATCGGCACTCAAAAAGATAATATATTTGAATCACTAGCAGAACATTCATTAATCTCTGAAATTGAGGATGATTTAACTGGTTGGGATAGTTTAGGTGACTTTGATAGCTTAGCAGATTCTGAAGATAATTTTACTGAAAATGATATCATTGAGGCATTTGAGGAAAATAATCCAGATAATCAAGACGAGTTAGGTAACAGTACATTAGAATCAGTTAACATAGAAAATTATATGGATCCAGAAATCCGTCAAAATCTAGTGCAAGAGCAATTGAAGCATTTTAAAAATGATCCTAAAAAACAACATTACGTTACACCTCTAAATATCTATATTGCAATCACAAATCTGTATGGTTATGCTTCTTTAGAGCGTGTGTCCTATTTGATGAAACATCTATATAATAAAGAGATGACTCAAAATGACATTAAAGATGAGATTAAAGATATGGATATCAATCGTTTAGTGACTATTCAAAACGATATGCTATTACATCCTGTCATTCCTTTGTTAACAAATAGTAGTGATATTGATGACCCATTTAAAGAGTTCTATGTACCAGACAATTTAGATGAACTGCTAACATATGTAAACAATGAGTATTATGAACGCAATACCAAACTTAAACAGTTCATTAAATTCATTAGAAATAACATTAAAGCAAATGATGATATTGAAAAAGAAAAAGCCGTACAGTATATACTATTTCATTTACGAATAGCACCCGATGAAGAACATGCTGTTGAAATGATGAACAATCTTATTAAAGAGGATAAGATTTTACCAGTTCCAGATAAAACATTGAGCAAACAAATAGAAAAAGGTTGGACTCATCTGAGATTATGGAGTACACGTGGTTTTACAGTTCAAGAAATCTTGAATTCCACTAAATAATGAACGTACACAAAATGTTCATAGTTCATTATTTAATCAATGCTTAAACATTCAAATCATTTTTGATACGTGATACGCTATAATATATAATAAATTAAACACAATGAATATTGTACGAATAAAAGGAGTACCAAACCTAATGAAGAAAAGAGTCCTACTCACGTTAATCTTATCATTTGCACTTGTACTATCAGCTTGTGCCAATAAAAGTGAAGATGACAATGATCAAGATTCACATAGTAATGCTCATGCACCTAAAAATGCTAAGCAATTAAAAGAAAAAGATATTTTCACTTCTAACAAAAAGAATGCAACAATAAGTGAAGATGAAATGAACAAAGCACTTGAAAAATATTTACAAGTCAATAGCGATATTCTTGATAATAAGTACGTTATCCAACACCAATTAGATCGTCAAAGTGACAGCAGTAAAAAGATTACTAAAAAACAATCAGATCGTTTAAGTGAACTATCTAATTTGGCTGTTAAAAACGACTTACACTTCAAAAAATTCGTGAATAATAATAAAATTCCAAATGAATATAAAGATCCAACCAATCGTATTATCAAATATTTCAAAGCATTAAATAGTACTATTGCTGATGTTGATGAAGAGATTGAACAATTAAACTATCAACCTCAAAATTCAATCAATGTTGTTGATGTGCCAACTAACTATGCAGGCGATGTAAATAAAAAACAACAAGATAAAATCAAATCATTCTTGGATAAGAAAAATATCAAGACAGACGTTTTTGATAAATAGTAAATAAGCTTCTATTTGGTAAGTTTCATTATGAAAACTAATCGAGTAGAAGCTTTTTGTATGCTGTATTTATTTGGTTATACGCATTTATCGTAACATTGACATCATTACAATACTTAGTCACACTAATAAATGAGCAAAATTTTAAAAACAACATATATTTATAGGAGTGAGAACATGAAACGTCGCGTCATTTTTGTGATTATTGCAATTTTATCAACTGTTGCTACAATCATTATGTGCGCTAAGCATCCGACAGGCCCACATACAATAAGCTTAGATAAACCTGCAGAACTTTGGACTGCTATTGGTACTGTAGTTGCATTTGCGCTACCTGCACTTATTTTAAGTATTTTCAATCATCTTACTACTAGAATTATATCTAGCGTTCTACAAATTATTGCAATTGTACCTTGGTCTGGATTAGCTGTTGTCGCATTTATCCTAGAAGACTATTCAGTCGGTATTACTGCTGCAATTTCTGTTATTTTAATTATTATTAGTACATTCGTCACTTTAATTGTAGGATATCCCAAACAGAAGAAACAAAATTCATAAAACAAGACACCCGGCTGTCTTAATTTATAAAAAAAGTGAAATGCGTTTGTATTATACACGCATTTCACTTTTTTTATTATATTTCAATCAAATATGGCTTACAGTTTTCAACGTTAGCAGTTAATGCTTCGTCTTTTGTTAGTTGCTCTAAATAAACAAATAGACATCTAATAACAACTTGATGCGCTACAATAACAATCGCTTCTGCTTTTTTATCTACAATCGTATCGAAAAACATCGAAACTCTATCATAAACATCTTGATAACTTTCTCCTTCAGGTGCTTTTTGAGTAAAGCTATGGCGAAAATCTTTGTAATTATCGTCATTAAAATATTTATAAAAATGCTGATCTTCCGAAACCTCTTTTTTAAATTTACCTTCAAATACACCTAATGATCTCTCTTTAAGTAAATCTGTAGAAGTCGTAGGAATATTGTATGGAAATATTGCTTCATATGTTTGCTGTGTTCTCAATAAACTTGATACGTACACATGGTCAATCGTTTTATTCGCAAAGTAACTTACTAATGCTTGTGCACTTTCAGTCCCCTTTTCAGTTAATGGCACATTAAGTTGACCACAGAAATAAGGTTCTCCGTGCTTATTATCATAATTTGATTTAGATTCACCATGTCTTACTAAATATATTTTCACTTTAACTCCCACCCTAATTTGCTTAACTTGATTTACTTAATAATAAATTAATTGATAGACCAATCAAAATAATACCTACTGCATAATCAAATATTGCTTTTATTTTCGGATTACTGAATAATAATTTAATGTATTGGAATATGAATACACAAAATAAAAACCAACAACATACGACTAACACTACAGATAAGACTAAAACTGCTACTTGAGATGTCATGTGTATATTTCCTTGTGATAAAAATTGAGGCAGTATACTCACGTAATAAAGTAATGCTTTAGGATTTAATATGGTACTTAAAAATCCTTGTCTATACGATGAAAGATATGAAACTTTGTTTAAATCTTGCTTTTGATCATTAAAAGACATGGATTGACGCGCTGACAAAATAGAACGAATACCTAAATAAATTAAGTAACACGCCCCAAATATTTTAATTAATAGAAAGACGTAATATAAACTTGTTAATATGTATATAATTCCGAAAATAGCTAAACTCGCATAAACAATA
>Ga0209295_1001089_pt1 | contig 10313 bp, 6 predicted proteins | sample Porto_5metaG_FD_187428 | JGI IMG/M metagenome (GOLD analysis project Ga0209295, IMG submission 187428) | Marine algal microbial communities from Porto, Portugal - Porto_5 metaG (SPAdes) (version 2) | ecosystem: Host-associated > Algae > Red algae > Unclassified | place: Portugal: Porto... | reverse complement strand
TTGATAATATAGACGAAGTTGGTAAAGGTATTCGTGGTGCAGATTGTATACAGACCGTCATCAACTCGCTGCAACAGACCTGTGGTTCTATTGTCTATGAAAGCAAGCGTACCAAGAATTTCAGTAACGACTGGATCAATAAGTTAAAGCAAGATCAGATCAATTGTAAGGCTGATATTGCGGTAATTGTTACAGAAACCTTTCCGCCGGATATGGACCGTTTTGGTGAGAAAAACGGTGTTTGGATCTGCGGATTCAATGAAGTAAAGAGTGTATCTCTCGTATTACGAGAACTGCTATTAAAAACACAATCCATTAAATCATCTGACGAGAACAAAGGTGATAAGATGGAGCTGCTGTATTCTTACTTGACCAGTAACGAGTTTGTACAGAACATTAATAGAATTATAGAAAACTACGATTCTATGATTAAACAATTGAACTACGAAAAGAAAGCGGCCTACAAGAATTTTGCCGTGCGAGAGAAGCAAATTTGGGGTGTTCAAGAAAATATAAACGTGCTCTTTGGTTCTATTAAAGGAATTGCGGGTAATTCATTATCTACATCGACTATTCTTGATTTACCGGATGCAGAGATAGATGATTAGTTGCTTATATAGTGGGTTAGTGAAATAGTTTGATAGTGAGTTAGTGGTTTGTGAAATAGTTTGTTAGTGAATTAGTTGTTGGTTGTTGGTTGTTCGTGATATAGTAAACTAGTTTGATAGTTTCCCTGGATGTTGGAATTTTTAGCCAATTATCTTGATCGCTTATATCTATTTTGAGAACCATTTTCGTACGGTTTCTTCCGCTAATTTATTGTTTGGCGTAAAGGCGTTGTTATTCTCGCCGCGGTATTCTAAGTAACTAGGAAATTTCCACCAAAGTATGCCTTGGCACCAAGGTTCATCTTGTATGCCTTCAAAGATGACTTCGTAAGATCTGCGCTGTGCTTCTTCGTTAATGCTGTCGTCTGCCTCTGCATGCGGATTCTTCCATGGGGCATCTACACTTCTAAATCCAATTTCGGTAAATACAATGGGCTTTTTATATTGGTCATGTACTTTTTTGATTTTCGTCTTTACCATATCGAACTGAAGTTGTAACTCCTCATCGCTAGGATCATCTTTTTTACTCAATGGATAGTAAGAATTTAAACCGATAAAATCTAAATCGTCCCAAAATTCTATTTGCTCAAATTCAGCTCCCCAATTGGCAGCATAGGTCAATTGCCCAGAATATAACGCCCTTGTTTTTCTGATCATTTCACGCCAAGCATCGGGCTGTGACAAGGTTGCTTTAGTAAACTCTACCCCAATACATAAAGCATCCATTTCATGAATTTCCGCTAAGAATGCGTAGTGGCGAATCCACCTATAATAATAATCATGAAATTTATCCCATTGCGCATCCGTAGGCATATCTATACCGCCCGGCCAGCTACCGCCCACATAAATTTGGGGTTTAAGCAAGGTATACATACCCATATTTCTTGCCATTGCAACGGCATGAACGACGGCATCATCATTTTCACTACCGGCATTATCACTAAAATGTAAAGGCGTGGGTGTATTGATATCGTTAATACCTGTATACGGCACAATTGCCATGGCATTACTGCCCATATTTTTTTGTTTTAACAGAGACTCGGTCGCTTTCTGAGATCCATAGCCGTTATAAATACTATACCCCTCATGTGCAAAATTGAAGCCTTTTATGTAAGGTAATTTTTTCTTTTCCGTTCTTTTCTTAGGATGTGCTTTTGGTAGCTCTTGTAAATAATTACGCCACTTTAGTTCTAGCGTTTTTTCTTCGCGTTCAGTAAGCGTTAGATTGTTATATCTTCTGAGATAAGAATCTTTTCCCCAGCTTTTGACTAAAAAATCGGTAAAGGCACCTGCCATGCAGTCTCTAATAAGTGAAGATTCCATGTCCATGAAAGTATTGTCAAGAAGTTCTGCCACGGTAAATATATTCTCAGATTCTACTAATCTCGCCGCCCAATATCTATAGCCCTTATTTTGCCAAGTATTTGTAAAATAAATAGGCAGGCCCATTGTCAATATATGTTTGTTACTCTCGCCAACTAAATGGTGTAGCAACAAAGCATTGTCCCTACCAATATGATTATTGGCATATATATCATTGACTATGGTATGTACCGAATTTGTTACACTATCAAAAGTAGAGTGATCGGTAGTACCTGTCATTAAACCTTTTTCTTCTGTACAGGTATAGTAATTATAGGTGATTTTTGGCACATTTTTTTTACCCACAAAACTTACGATTTTCTCTTTAGATGCCCTAACCGCTTCATGTATTCTAGGTACGTCAATTTCTTTGATCGCTTTTTGGTGGTCTATGAATTTAAACTCGTCTGTATCTAACAATACCCGGGTACCGGTAGCAAAATTAAAATAAGTGGAACCTTCTATACCCCAATGCGCATTAAAATCTCCCATGACCAAGCGTTCTTTGTTCTCGTACACTTCATACTCCAAATTCTGACGGTAAAATGCCTGGCCACGTTCAGATACTTTTTCCGCAAATAGCCTAAAAACTTCTTTGGCATTGGTACCCGATAGAAAGCTAAAGGGCATTTTAGAGTTTATAGGGCTAGGATAAAAACCTACACCCAATACAGAATTATTATTGGGAACTTCTTTTGAACCGATTGAAATTTGCGATGACGATATATTGAATGGAGTACCCGACATGTATTTTCGTATAAGCGGATTTTCATCTACGGCACCCACCAAGAACACAATACTGTTATTTAGAGTCTCTGCACTTACTTGTTCAACAGCCATATAACGTACCTTCGCGCTTCGCCAAGAACGTGATACTTTTAATAAGGATAGTTCATGCAAAATTTTATTGTATTGCCGCTGTAGTGTAGAGTCTTCGGCGCCGTAGACAACGATTATCTCCCTTTTATCAAAGAAACTTCTGCGTAAATCCCTTCGTGTAGCAACAGAATCTAAAACCCCTAAAACACCATCATCTTCAGCAACGGGAAAATAGTTTGCCCCAGCAAAACCAACAATGCCTATAATAATGAACAAGGCGACTAAAAGATATTTTTTCTTCATGAACTTGGCAATGAGCAAATGCTTGTTTAAGATAACAAAACTGTAAAACCTATATATATTTACAAGCTTATTTAACTTTTAAAAAGGTTTTGTACAATGGCGTGTTTCCAAACATGTTCTTGATACATTTTTGAAATACGTTATACCTCTTTATAAATATTAAATAAAATATCGGAAGTAAAATCCACTTCTATACTTTTGTGATACAAACCGTTTTGTACCTTAACTTTGTATGACCAAACAGCCCGCACTATATGAAATCATTATTAATATTTTCATTTCTATTCTTATACACTGTTATTTCGGTTGCACAAAACATAGCGACTATACCTTTAGCAGATTATACAGAAATACGGGTTTATGACAGGATCAGTGTTACGCTTGTAAAAGGAGAGGAGAATAAAATTGAAATTGCGTCAGAGAACAAGAAAGACCTAAGCATTACCGAAAATGACGGGCGCCTACGATTAAAAATGTGTTCTGGAGAATCTTTACTGAACTCCATTTTAAATATTAAACTTTTCTATACCGAAGCACTTTCAGTTATCGATGCGAATAAAAACTCTAGAATTATTTCTACCGGATTGGTTATAGGTACCGATCTAACTATAGCGGCGCAAGATGCCAGCACCATTACCCTAAATATTGCCTATAACAATGTATCGGCAAAAAGTACAAGCGGTAGCGAAATAAAACTTTCTGGCACTAGCAGCGATCAAGAAGTAATGATCAATACCGGTGGCAAACTTTTAAATAAAGGTTTAAAAACAAAAAATAGCACCGTAATCGTATTATCTGGAGGCAGTGCCGAAGTTTACGCTAGTGAAGCTGTCATTGCAAAAGTAAAAGCCGGTGGTGCCATTACCGTGTACGGCAAACCTAAGTCTGTAGACAAAGATGATACGTTTGGTGGTAAAATTGCAATACTAGAGTAATTACTGTTCTATACTCTGTACATCAAAGCCGATAAGTTCATTATCTTGAAACTGCGGTGTAACCTCTATAGGATTACAACATACCTCGCAATCTTCTACATAGGTCTGTTGCGAAATAGATGGATCTAGTAGCATTGACACTTCTTCCCAACAATACGGACATTGAAAATAATGCTCGAACATAATAACGGTTTACGCTTTTAATTCTTTAGCCAATTCTTTTAAAGTTAGCGTCTGTATTAAATTACCGCCATTAGATGTAAAGATAGTTTCATGCCCCAATTTTAAGGAAAGTAAATCTTCATCTGTATCTAAATGAATATCCGACGTATTCACTTGAATTTCTTCCAATTTAACATCAAAACGCTTTTTTAATAGTACGGCATCATTCAGCTTACTCAATTCGAATCCGTAGAAATCAAACAATCTTTGTAGCCCACTGAAAAAGCTAATTCCTATAAAAATAAGACCTGCCAAGGCAAATTTATAAGCTAGGGTAAAGACATCTAATTCATCGCCATTTATAAAAGTATATACCAAATTAATGCAGCCATAAACACCTAACAAGAACACCAATAGACCAACGATCACGGCAAGTACATCGGTTAACAATGCCTTATTTGTTCTAGTCACCACCAAACCGTCTGCAGATTTATTTGCTTGAAAACCGAAATCCTTTAAATACTCAAGATTGTTGATTTGAGCTAGTTTGTTGGCAATAGTTGTTTCTAAACCACTTAAGTCTACCACAACAGCTCGTTTTTCAAGCTCGTCTCGCAAACTTAACTGCGCTTCAAACGTCAGTAATGAATGTTGATCCAGAATCTCTATAAGCTCGCTATTCGTTCTATCGCTATACATGTTATTCCCTAATTAATTTACTCAACAGTAGAGGTTAAAGCCTATAAACCTTTACAATTCTATATTCAATAATTGACCTGTAAGCTGTAATAATTGAAGCTCTGCCAACTTTGCATCGTACTTTGCCAAGTTCTTATTCGTCTGCGCATTCAACAAATTGATTTGCGCCTGCCTATATTCTATAGAGGTAATACTACCCAATTGAAATTGCTCTTTAGAACGCTCGAAATTGTTTTGGTTGGTTACTACATTTTGTTCTTGCAAGCTAAAAATACGTAACCTATTCAGGTAGTTTTCTTTTGCATTTTGCACATCTCTAATAACTTCTTGCCTAATTTGTTCTTTGATCACTTCTTGATTATCAAGCACTATTTTGGCATTCTTTACCTGTATTATGCCACTGCCACCATCAAAAAGATTCCACGAAAGATTTAAACCTGCAGATAACCCGGTCGAAACACTTGAAGCCAAAAAGTTAGTTGCCGGAAAATTACCCTCGTTCCAGCCATATGATCCTGTAAGCCCAATAGTTGGTAAAAAAACAGACTTACTAGACTTATAGGCATAATCGTTTATCTTGATATTCGCCTCGGTCTGCAGAACGCTTACATTGTTGGAAATACCTTTGTCCAAAAACTCCTCTAAACTTATGGGGTTTACAAAAGTAATGGTAGTATCTACCTCAAAAGCAGTTGTAATATCCCTGTTCATCAATAAATTTAAATCTCTTTTGGTATTTCTAACAGATTGTCTGGTATTCATTAGGTTAATACTATCATTGACCAAATCTACCTGCGCATTCAAAACATCCAATTTATTTGCTTGTCCATACTCAAAACTATACTCCGAACGTTGCAAGCGCTTTTCGGTATTAGAAAATGTGTTTTCCAACACCTTAATGTTCTCGGTTAACCGTGCCACTTCAAAATACACCGTATACAATTGCAGCATGGTAGTTTCTATGGTTTCTCTAGTTTCTAGTTTACTTAAACCATATTCTTCTTTCAATCTTTTGAAATCATACAAACGACCCAGCCCATCAAACAAAGTATAATTTAAATTTAAAGAAGCATTGTAACGGGTAGTTTCGGCTCCGTCAATTGCCCTAACGGTACCATCTTGAAAAGTGGCTTCTTGATTATTTTGATCAAATGAACCACCTGCATTACCGGTTAAACTTGGTAAATAGCCAGAATTTAAAATAGTCTTATTGTTTTCGGCGATTTTTAGATTGTTCTTGGCGATTACAACTCCGAAATTATTTTCTAAAGCAAGTGCTATGGCTTCTTCTTTAGATAGTGTTTTCTCTTGCGCCATAACCGCACAAACCGGGAGAAATATTAATAATATGATGAATTTTACTTTACTCATTATAACTTATCTATATTCTTATATGGATGTGAACCACTTTCTATTTGTTCTTGATGACCGCTATCTTCTATAGCTTCATGCGAATGACTTTCTAGATGAGATGCTTCTTTTCTTTCCTTAATCGCCCTTTCTACCTCTTCTTTCGTAATCTTATGACCAGATGCAAAAGATAAGTTCTGCGCTTTTAAGTTGTTACTGAAAGACAAAAACAATGGTAACATCAATAAAGTAAGTACGGTAGCAATACCAATACCATAAGCAATTGAAATTGCCATTGGTTTTAAGAACTGTGCCTGTCTACTTGTTTCTAACATTAAAGGCGCTAAACCTGCGATAGTGGTAATCGAGGTCAAGAAAATCGCTCTAAATCTTGATTTACCCGCTTCAAATATGGCATTATCAAATGTCATACCCTCCCGTAAGTTAGAATTGAATTTACCTATGAGCACCAAACCGTCGTTTACCATAATACCTATCAATGCTATGATTCCTAAAATAGAAAGTACGTTGATCGGGAAATCATGGATCCAATGCCCCCATGCAACTGCCGTAAAACTAAAAGGTACCAATAACAATAACATTAATGGCTGACTAAAACTTCTAAACGTAAATGCGATAGTAATATATATCAATAATATAACAGTGAAACCGACCAATTTTAAAGAGCCCGTTAATTTTTCCAACTCTCTATTTTGACCTTCATATGATGCACTTACCGTTGGATATTTGGACTGTATCTCTGGCATGTGTACCGTTTGTATTTCAGACATAATATCGGTAGGACTGTCTTTTACATCTTTCATATCGGCAGAGACCTGTATCTCGCGCCTTCCTTCTAAACGGTTTATAGCTACATCGCCACGTTCAATGGTATAATCGGCAATCTCACTTAAGGGAACCCTATCTCCTGAAGGAGTAACGATACGCATATCATCTAAACTAGAAATAGATGAACGCTCTTCCCTATCATAACGCACCCAAACCCTGATCTCATCTTGAGAACGTTGAAAACGTTGCGCCTGTACCCCAAAGAAACCTGCACGAACCTGAGTCATTAATGTTTGAAGATCCAAGCCTAATAAATAGGCATTTTCTTTCAATGTCAACCTGATTTCTTTAATACCTGCCGGGTCATTATCCGAAATATCCTTTAATCTAGAATTCTTGGTCAATATACCTTTCAACTCTGCCTTTGCCGCTTTTAGTTGCTCGATATTGTTACCTAACAAAGAAACCGATACCGGTGATCCACCAAAATTACCACCAGAACCATAAATAAGACTTTCTACCCCTACAACCGGACCAACAAGTTCTTCTAACCTATTGGTAACCATATTTGCGGAAATCTCATCTGGTCTTTCCTCTCCTGGCAATAGGTTTATGGTCAATACAGCAGAAGATGAACCCGGACCTAATCTTCTGATCATATTTTCAAAGACCATTTTATCCGTTCCCTGTAAATATTTATCTGTTAGCTCTTGATTTACGATAACCGCTTTTTCTTCTATTAAAGAAATGATAGAGTCTGTAATTTTCTCATTGGTACCATTTGGCATTTCTAATTCTATACCTACCCTGTCACTGGCAATTCTTGGAAAAAAAGCCGTTCTAATTATACCACCACCAACTGATCCCAATGTCAAAATAAATGCCGAAGCAAAAACAGCGAACATAAATATTTTGTAATTCATTGTAAAGCGCAATACGGGTGTATACAATTTATCACGCATCCAGACCATTAATCTATCTCCGAATTCATTAATGACCCTAAGCTTGGCAAAAGCTTTTGCGAAACCACTTTTTGGTTTATTATCTATTGGCTGCAATGCTTTGGAGTGCGCCAAGTGAGCTGGCAAGATGACCAAAGCCTCTATCAGAGACACCACTAAAGTCAAAATTACAATTACAGAAACCTCACTAAAGAATTCTCCGATTCTACTATCTAAGAACAAGAAGATAGAGAAGGCCAAAATCGTAGTTATAATTGCAGAAATAATTGGGGGTAATACCTCCATTGTACCATCTACAGCTGCTTGCACAGGAGATTTTCCCTTTTCGTAATGTTGATATATATTCTCGGCAATAACGATACCGTCATCTACCAGTATACCAATAACGATGATCATACCGAACAATGAAAGTACATTGATCGTAACATCAAAGAAGCCCGCAAAAACGAACATACCCAAGAATGCTACCGGTAAACCGAAAGCCACCCAAAATGCCAGTCTTGTATTTAAAAAGAGCGATAAAAATATCAATACCAATACCATACCCATAATGGCATTCTCGGTAAGTAACTGCGTTCTTTGATTAAGTGTAGTAGACTGATCTGAAACAACATCTAATTTAATGTTGTTATACTTTTCATTGAACTCATCTACATATTCGTTTACTTGATCTGCCGCCGCTATTAAATCTTCATTATTGGTACTTGTTATGGTCGTGCTTACCGACAAATTACCGTTAAAAAATGTTGCATTAGGACTTTCTGCAAACCTGTCTCTAACTATAGCTATATCTTTTAAGCGAATTACATTACCCGATTGATCTGCCCGAACCACAAGATTGCCTAATTCACTACCATAATAAGAACGGTTATTAGCACGTATTAAATACTCTTCGGCATCGGTCTTGATATTACCACCTGTAACCAAAATATTGGCATTGGATACCGATCTTGCCACTTCTGCAAAAGATAGGCCATATGCTAAAAGGTCGTTTTCATTAACTGCAATTTCGATCTCCTCGTTTGGAAAACCGCTTATCTCTATCTGAGATATACCTTCCATTGCCCTTAGGTCATTTTCAATATCCCTACCAACACTCTTTAAAGTTGTTAACGGAATATCGTTTCCGCTTATCGCAAATGATATGGTTTGACGAACAGACTCTAACTTAGAAACTATTAAAGGCTCCATACCTGTTGGAAACGTTGGTACACGATCTACCGCATTTTTTACCTCTAGCAGCATAAAATCGATATTTTCTCCCTTTTCGATTTCTACATTTATAGTACCGCTATTCTCTCTAGAGGTCGAGGTAACACGGTCAACACCTTCAAGACCTTTTAGGTTATCTTCGATTTTTAAAACGATACCTTCTTCTACCTCTTGTGGCGATGCACCCGGATAGGTAATAGTAATTGCAATGTTCTTGGAATCTGTCAAAGGAAAAAACGAAGACTTCAATGCCTTGGCCCCAACAATACCGAATAGGGTAAAAGAGATTACAACTACATTAACGGCAACATGATACCGAATAAAATATTCTATCAGTTTACGCATTATTCTTTCGAGTTTTCTTGTTGTTCAGCGTATATTTTAACAGACATTCCCGTAAAGGCACCACTTATGGGTTTAGAAACTATGGTAATGCCATCGGGTACATTCTTCAATACCACACGTTTATCAGAAAAATAAACAGGCTCTACTTCTATTTTATCAAGTACCGAATCTTTTACTACGAATATTTGATTACCATCTAACAACAAACCTCTGTCTACCTCGATGGCATTTTCTTCTTTTTTAGCATCTAAATCCGCTTCTAGGTACATTCCTTCCCTTAAGTTCTTATCATCTACCTCAATGTACGCATTTACAGTTTGCGTTAACTGATCTATACTACCGTTAATTCTGGTTACCTTACCCTTATAAGTGGTATTATCGTCTAAGTTGGTCAATTCTACAGATTCACCAACTTTCAATAAATCGGTATATCTTTTGCTAATAGCTACTTCGAGCTCATAGACCTCGGTATTAATAAATTCCCCTAATTTTTGACCAGACCTTACCAAAGTACCTTCAGTGACCAACGTTTCGGTAAGTACACCAGAGAAAGGTGCGACTATACGGTATTTGGATAATCTTTGTTCTAAATTCTTAACATTATAATAGCTAGTTAAAATACCTCTACCGGATATAAAAAACTTTTCTTTTTCCGTTGACATCTCTGGAAGTGGCGGTGTGCTTTTAGACATATCGAAATTTGAAAGGTACTCTTGCCACTTAGAATAAATATCTGGGTAGTCTAACCTTAAATCGGGCATTACGGC
>Ga0209295_1001087_pt1 | contig 10323 bp, 10 predicted proteins | sample Porto_5metaG_FD_187428 | JGI IMG/M metagenome (GOLD analysis project Ga0209295, IMG submission 187428) | Marine algal microbial communities from Porto, Portugal - Porto_5 metaG (SPAdes) (version 2) | ecosystem: Host-associated > Algae > Red algae > Unclassified | place: Portugal: Porto... | reverse complement strand
CCAATGATGAAAGAGTGGTAGAGTTGGCTCATATGCTAAGCGGTAAAGATCTTTCTGATTCTGCATTGGCACATGCAAAAGAACTTTTAAGTGCATCTTCAAGTATATAAAACATTACATTTTTGAAAAATGTGATTGGTCTTGTGCCAATTGAGATTTTACGCGACTACATTAAGACTGTTGTTTTAGGGTTTTTAAGTAGTACTTCAATTCTCTATTAACATATTTTGGATATCTTTGAATTTTAAATCTAACTATAGAATCAACCATCATGGGATATAACTTATTAAAAGGTAAAAGGGGAATTATTTTTGGAGCATTAGACGAAAATTCTATTGCGTGGAAAACAGCTCAAACTGTACATGCAGAAGGCGGTACTTTTGTTTTAACAAACGCCCCAATTGCTATGAGAATGGGTCAGATAGACCAATTGGCAAAAGAAACAGGATCAGAAATTATACCTGCAGATGCTACAAGTGTTGAAGACTTGGATAATTTAGTTGCAAAGGCAGTTGAAATTTTAGGAGGAAAAATCGATTTCGTATTACATTCAATCGGTATGTCAGTTAACGTACGTAAAGGTCGTGCTTACACAGATGAAAAATATGATTTTACGGCTAAAGGATGGGATGTTTCTGCGCTTTCTTTTCATAAAGTATTACAATCTCTTTATAAAGCGGATGCTATGAACGAGTGGGGTAGTGTAGTGGCTTTGACTTACATGGCCGCGCAAAGAACATTTCCGGATTATAACGATATGGCAGATAACAAAGCGTATTTAGAATCTGTTGCCCGTAGCTTTGGCTATTTCTTTGGTAAAGAGAAAAACGTACGTGTAAATACCATTTCGCAATCACCAACTGCAACAACTGCAGGACAAGGAGTAAAAGGTTTTGACGGCTTTATCAGTTATGCGGAAAAAATGTCTCCGCTAGGTAATGCTTCAGCTCAAGATTGTGCTGATTATACCATAACCTTATTCTCTGATCTTACCAGAAAGGTAACCATGCAGAACTTATTTCATGACGGTGGTTTCTCTAATACAGGAGTTAGTCAAGAAGTTATAGAGAAGTTTTAATCAAGATTTTAATATTCCAATTTCATTGGAGCCTATTCATTTAAGGAGCGTAAAAATGGACTTGTCGTTTTCTTTTATCATTCCCGTATACAATAGACCCAACGAAATTATGGAACTGTTGGATAGTCTACGTTTACAAACCTATGACAAAACTTTTGAGGTGGTTATAGTCGAAGACGGTTCTACTATTTCATCTGAAGAAGTCATAGGTGAGTATGTAGATGATCTAGCTATTTCATATTACAAGAAGCCAAATTCTGGTCCTGGTGATTCTAGAAATTACGGTATGGCTAGGGCAAAAGGTAATTACTTTATAGTATTGGACTCTGATTGTATTTTACCACCGCAGTATCTTGTGGAAGCAGAAAAGAGTTTGCAAGAAGATTATGTGCATTGCTACGGCGGTCCGGATGCAGCACATGAATCTTTTTCTACCGTTCAAAAAGCAATTAACTATGCTATGACTTCTTTTTTGACAACTGGAGGAATTCGTGGTGGTAAGAAATCAGTAGATAAATTTCAGCCCAGAAGTTTTAATATGGGTATTTCTAAAGAAGCTTATAGTACAGTAGGCGGTTATGGAAATATTCACCCCGGTGAAGATCCAGATCTGACCATACGCATTTGGAATAAAGGGTATAGAACTAAATTGATTTCAGAAGCATTTGTGTATCATAAAAGGCGAATAGACTGGAACAAATTTTATACTCAGGTAAATAAATTTGGTATGGTACGCCCTATATTGAATAAGTGGCATCCAGAGACCAAGAAGGTTACCTATTGGTTTCCAACTGTATTTTGTTTAGGATTTGTGGTTTCGGTATTATTGGCATTAGTAGGTTTCAAAATTCCGTGGTTTATATATTCAACATACTTTTTAGTTTTGTTTATAGATGCGCTTTTAAAAACTCGTAATTTAAAAGTGGCATTTTTATCACTGGTGGCAACAGCGATACAATTTTTTGGATATGGATACGGATTTTTAAAATCAACCTTGTATATTAATTCTTCAAATAAAAAGCCAGAGGAAATTTTTCCGAAATTATTTTTTAGAGTGAATTGATGGAACGTTTAGTAGAGTGGATAAAAACAGGACTAAAGAAAAGAAAGGTAAAAGTCTTTCTTGTGTTCTTGTTGTGTGCTTCACTTGCTTGGTTAATCAATAAGTTATCGCTTACCTATACAAATAACACTACTTTTCAAGTGGAATATGTAAATGTTCCAAACGAATTTTTATTGGCAAATACTCCAAAAGATGAAATTGAAGTACGTCTTCAAGCAGCTGGATTTCAATTTTTAGGATATGAATTAAAACCCAAGCATATAAAATTAGATGTTAGTAAGGTGATGCATAAAGATGGAACCTACTATTTAACATCAGATCAAATTAGGATTCAGTTAGAATCTCAGCTTAATAATTATAGCATACTAACAGATTTTGATAGTGATGCTATATATTTTGATTTTACATCATTAGAAACCAAGAAGGTGCCAGTGAAAGCAATTGTAGATATGACCTTTGCATCAAACCACATTCTGGAAGGGGAGATTGAAGTAGTGCCGGATTCAATTCAAATTTCAGGTCCTAAGAGTCAAATTGATACTATAAAACAAATTAGAACGACATTGTTTAAGTCTGATTATATAAATACTTCATTCTCAAATGAAATAGCGTTACAATTACCTGAACAATTAAAAGGAACAACTTTTTCCAATAAAAAAGTTAGACTCTCTGGTAAGGTGGTCAAATTTTCTGAACAAGTAATAGAAGTTCCTGTTCAGGTAATCAACTTACCAGAAAATGTAAAGGTTCGTACTTTTCCAGAAATAGTTGAAGTCCGGTGTCAGGGTACTTTAAAGCATTTGAAGGAATTGGAAGTAGGAGATTTTTCTGTAAAGGCTGATTATGCTACGCTCTCAAAAGAGAACGAGAATACCTTGTCCGTAAAATTGGTAAAATATCCAAGAAGTTTAAACAATGCTGTAATCAGCACAAATGAAGTTGAATTTATACTTCGAAGAGAATGATGATAATAGGTTTAACAGGTGGAATAGGTAGCGGAAAATCTACGGTAGCTGCTATGTTTAAAGAGTTAGGTGTTCCGGTTTATGATTCGGATCAACGTGCGAAATACTTAATGAATACTTCCAAAGTTATACATGACCAATTAGTTGCTTTATTAGGGGAAGAGGCTTTTAAGGATGGTACGTTAAACAGATCATATATAGCTGGTAAAGTTTTTAATGATGCAGAGTTATTGGCAAAACTCAATAATATAGTGCATCCTGCGGTGAGGCAAGATTTTATAGATTGGTCAAATGATCAAGATGCCAACTATGTAATTCAAGAAACAGCTTTGTTGTTTGAAAATAAGGCACAAGAACTCTATGATGATGTCATATTGGTAACCGCTCCCAAAGAAGTGCGTATCAATCGTGTCTTAGATAGGGATAACACTACAAAAGAGCAGGTTGAAGCACGTATGAACAATCAACTTGATGATGAAACAAAATTAGAATTAGCCAATTATGTAATTGAAAATACTGACTTAGAAAGAACTAGGTCAAAAGTGCTACAAGTTCACACATCTATCCTCTCTGACTGTTAGTAATTTAGCAATTTTAACATTTTTGTTAAGGTTAGGTTAAACGTACTACCCTCTAACTGTTAAATCTTTAATTTTAACACCCAATGAACAAAAAGTTATTTGTGCTCTTAGTGGTTTTAATGAGCCTTTCACTTATTGGTCTGATTTTCGTTCAAAGTTTCTGGATTAGCAAATCCATAGATAGTGGAGAAGAACAATTCTCTAGCAGTGTTTCAGAAGCATTGAACAGCGTCACCAATAAAATTACCGAAAGAGAATCTAAAAACTACTTTGATAGGTATTTACATGCAAAGGATAGTATTGGAGGAGAGCTAAAAGGTGCTCAGCTGACTAATTTTTTCTTTATTGATAGGGATATCAATTCTAATGAAATATTACTGTATGAACACGGTATATTGGAAGAAGATTATGGTATTTCGTCTACGTTCTTTGATAGTAGTGATGGTGCGGATACCACTATCATTAAAAATTTTACCAGTAAACGAACTACCTCTATTTTTAGGGCAGATTTTGATATAGAAAGTAATACGCCACGTTTTAATCCTATTCAAAGGATTGAAAAAATTGGAGGTCTTAACAAAATGGAAAAGGCCGCCATGGAAGAAATGTTTATGGTTCATGCAAAGCGTGTACCTATACATAAGCGTGTTTCCAAGCAAGAAATTGAATTGTTGCTGCAACGAGAATTGGAGAACAGAGGTGTTGATATTGCTTTTGAGTATGGAGTGTATAGCAATGGTCTACCGACCAAAGTGAAATCTTCCAAATTTAAATATGCAGAATCAAACATCTATAAATCTCCCATGTTTGTGGATTTTGAAGGAGTCTCAAATTTTGATTTGTTAGTTTCCTTTCCAAAGAAAAAACGATTCTTGGTACAGTCTATTTTAGGTCTGGCGCTTCTTTCACTGCTATTTACCATTATCATAGTGGTAGCTTATGCAGGGGCAATTTATCAGTTGATACGTCAGAAGCAGATATCTGAAATAAAAACAGATTTCATTAATAATATGACGCATGAGTTTAAAACTCCTATTGCGACTATTAATCTTGCTGTTGAAGCTATTAGAAATCCTAAGATAATTACCGATCAAGAAAAGGTTTTGCGCTATTTACAGATGATTAGAGATGAGAATAAAAGAATGCATGCTCAAGTAGAAAATGTATTAAGAATCTCTAAACTTGAAAAAAATCAGCTTGATATTAGTAAGGATAGGGTTAACGTTCACGACATTATAGAAGACGCTATTACTCACGTTCAATTAATAGTTGATGATAGAGGCGGATATATACACACACATTTAGATGCTGAACGATGTGAAGTGTTAGCTAATGAAATGCATTTTACCAATGTTATTGTAAATATGTTGGATAATGCGATTAAGTATTCTGAAGAAGCACCAAAAATTGATGTATTTACAGAAAGAGCTAAAAATTATATTATAATAAAAGTGCAAGATCAAGGTGCTGGTATGAGTAAGGCTGTGGTCAAGAAAGTATTTGAAAAATTCTATCGAGAGCACACAGGAGATTTACACAACGTTAAAGGACATGGATTAGGATTGTCTTACGTTAAAAAAATAGTAGAAGACCACCAGGGCGAAGTATATGCCGAAAGTGAAAAAGGAAAAGGAAGTACATTTTACATAAAACTGCCGTTAATATAAAAATATATGGAAACAATAAACAAGAAAATACTTTTAGTAGAGGATGACCCAAATTTTGGGATTGTATTGAAGGATTATTTGTCAATGAATGACTTTGATGTCACTTTGGCCAAGAATGGAATGGAAGGATTTGAGAAGTTCAAAAAAGATAATTATGATATCTGTATTTTAGATGTGATGATGCCTTATAAGGACGGTTTCACATTAGCGAAAGAAATTCGTGAAAAGAATGAGAATGTTCCAATTGTTTTTTTGACGGCAAAAACAATGAAGGAAGATGTTCTCAAAGGATATAAAGCTGGTGCAGATGATTATTTGAACAAGCCTTTTGATTCTGAAGTTCTACTTATGAAATTAAAAGCGATTCTTCAAAGAAAAGCTTCTAACGGATTGGCGGATAGCAAGAAATTTGAATTTACAATTGGTGGTTTTCACTTGAATTCTAAATTAAGATTCTTGAAATATAAAGATGAGGAATCAATTAAGCTTTCTCCAAAAGAGAATGAGTTATTGCGTTTGTTGGCTTTACATGAAAATGATTTAATGCCAAGAGAGCTTGCGCTGACTAAGATATGGAGAGATGATAATTACTTTACATCTCGTAGTATGGATGTTTATATTGCTAAACTACGTAAGTATCTTAAGGTTGATGATACCGTTGAAATTTTGAACATACATGGTGAAGGTTTCCGTTTAGTTGTAAAGACTGAAGGTGAGTAATCTTACCAAGAACTATAAAATAAAAAAGCATCCTACTGGGATGCTTTTTTGTTTTATAACTTTTTTATAATATCCTTTACAATTTCATTAGGAGTTTGATCTATAGAAACTGTAAGTGCATCTGTTGGAGTTTCAAGATCATCAAATTGAGATTGCAATAAGCCTTTTGGCATATAATGGTTTTCTCGTTTGTTTAGTCGGGCTTCTATGAGTTCAAAACTACCATCTAAAAAAACAAATTGATGTTTGTTCTCTAAATTTTTGCCAAGTATAGTTCTGTATTTTTCCTTAAGGGAGGAGCAAACTATAACCGCGCCAGTCTCTAAATTTTCAATACCTACCTCATTAAGTTTCTCTAGCCAACCCTGACGATCATGATCGTTTAATGGATGACCTTCTCTCATTTTTTTCACGTTTGCTTCTGGATGAAAACTATCACCATCAAAAAAAGGAAATTGTAATTTCTCTGCTAATAGTTGACCAATGGTAGATTTGCCACTACCGGAAACACCCATTAAGAATAAGATTTGCTTTTTAACCATGCTTTAAATTTACAATTTCATTATCAATTTCTTGTAAAAGACTTTTAGGTGTATAATTATACTCAATCCATTTGGTATCCTTGTTTCTTAAAAACCAAGTGAGTTGTCTTTTAGCAAATCTTCGTGTATTTTTCTTTATTTCAGATATAGCGAACTCTAAGGTCCATTTATCATCGAAATAATTAAAAAGCTCTTTATAACCTACAGTTTGCAAAGCATTATGGTCCTTGTAATTAACTAAGCTTTTAGCTTCTTCTAAGAGTCCAGCTTCAACCATAAGGTCTACACGTTGATTTATGCGTTCATAGATTAAAGGTCGCTCAGCTTTCAGACCAACAGAAAGAACTTTAAATGCTCTTTTTGCTTTTGGTTTGTTCAAGAACGATGAATAGGGGGTACCGCTACCAATGGTGACTTCTAATGCCCTGATTACTCTTTGGGGATTATAAATATCTACCTTTTCAAAATATGTAGGGTCTAATTGTTTTAACTTTTTTTGTAGAGCTTCAATACCTTTTTCTGCCAATTCGGTATTCAAATCTTCACGAATCGATGGGTCTACAGTAGGGAAGTTGTTTAGTCCGTCTGTAACAGCATTTACATACAAACCACTACCACCAACCATAATTACCACATCATGAACTTTAAAAAGGTCGGATAGTTTTTGAATGGCTTCTCTTTCAAAATCACCCACAGTGTATTGTTCGGTAATACTCTTATGTTGAATAAAATGGTGTTTTGCTTGAGATAGCTCTTCTAAACTTGGTACAGCAGTACCAATATTCATTTCTTTGAAAAACTGTCTAGAATCGGCTGATATAATTTCTGTATTGTAGTGTTGAGCTAAAATTATAGCCAATTTGGTTTTCCCGATGGCTGTTGGTCCAACTACCGATATAAGAATTTTATTCATTTAAAATAGATCCACAGTTATAACAATGAGTAGCATCATCTCTATGACCTTCTTTGCTACATGTTGGGCAACATTGTGTATTCACATGAACGTAACTCCCAGATTCTTTTAGATTAGAAGTGTCATCTCTATTTTGTTTAGAGAATTCAGCAGTAACCATACCTGTTGGTACGGCAATGATACCATAACCTAATAGCATAATTATCGTTGCAATTGCTTGCCCTTGTGGTGTTATAGGAGCAATATCACCATAACCAACAGTAGTTAGTGTAACAATGGTCCAGTATATGCTTGTAGGTATGCTTGTAAACCCTGCTTCATCACCCTCTACTAAATACATTAGGGTACCCATCATAACAGATGCGATAAGTACGGCAAATAGAAATACGGTAATTTTTGCTCTACTCGCTTTTAATGCTCTTTTTAATTGAGAAGCTTCACCTAGAAAACGAGCAAGTTTTAAAATACGAAAAACACGTAATAACCTAAATGCGCGAACAGCTAAGAGTACTTGGGATCCAGCAAAAATATAGGAAATATATAACGGTATAGTAGATAAGAAATCTATAATACCGTAAAAACTAAATATATAGGCACTAGGTTTTCTTATAGAAATAATTCGTGCTATGTATTCAATGGTAAAGAAAATGGTAACGATCCATTCAAGTACAAATAGAATTTCATGGTATTCAGCGTCAATAGCTTTTACACTTTCTAGCATGATAAGAATAACACTGAAAATGATAATTATGAAGAGAATAATATCGAACAATTTACCCATAGGGGTATCTGCTTCATAAATTATTTCATGAATTTTATGTTTCCAAGGTGATAGTTTTTCGTCTTCCTTCAAACTAATCGTTTATTTCAATTATTTTAAGTACCCGCTTCTTTCTCAAATAAGATTCAATAAGATAATTAGCATCACGAGTACCGTTCATTGGTGTAATTATACTTTCTAAGATATGAATATTATTTATTTGATAGTTCAGATCATAGAATCCGAATCCTACTAAAGAACCATTTTTAAGCAAAATAGCACTTTGTTCCCCAATTTCTCTCCCCTTGTCAACCACAACAACTTTATTTGCTTTAATGCTGTTTTGTGTAGTTGCAGCTATAACTCGTTTATTATATTCTTCAACGTCTTCTTTATCTATACAAGCGCCTTTACAATTACCATCATCATAGGCGGAACAATTATTTCGAGCTTCACTGATACCGTTTACTTTTTCGCACAGACCAAACTCCTTGGTAATTTTATACAGATAATTCTTAGCGCTGAATACTCCATTGAAAAGCCCTAAAGGCTCTTTACATTCTCTGTAAGGTTTTATAGCTAAAGAAAAATAACCATTTTCGTTTATGCTTTTGCAAATAGCGTGGCTATACATTCTTTTTTTAGGAATGCTACTGTATTTAGGTCTCAGTTTTAAAAGTTCTTCATGTTCCTTTAAAATAGCAACAAGTTCATTACCCGTAAGTTCAAAAGTAACTTTTTTGGTGTCTTTGGTTAATTTTCTAGATTTATCATTGGTCTTGGTGAATATCTGATTAACCCTCTTTTTTATATCGCTTGTTTTGCTAAGGTGAATAATGTCTCCATCTTTATTATGCATATAAAACACTCCGGTTTTGTTCGGTAGGTCTCGCACAATATCCAATTGTTTTTCAGAAAGTTCACCTTGGGTTTCTTTTCTTATAGTGTCTTTGATTATTATTTTTTCAGAATCTTTGGCAAGTAAAAGTTTAAACAATTTTATGGTTGCCAAAGCATCGCCATTAGCGCGGTGTCTATCACTTACCGGTATACCTAGGGATCTTACCAATTTACCTAAACTGTATGATTCCGCATCTGGTAACAAAAGCTTAGATAGGTCTACGGTACAAAGGGTTTTGCGTTCAAAATTATAGCCTAAACGTCTAAATTCGGTTCTTAGAATTCTATAATCGAACTGGGCATTATGGGCAACGATTACGGTATCTTCCGTAATCTCGATAATACGTTTGGCAACCTCATAAAATTTAGGTGCCGTTCTAAGCATTTTACTATTGATACCTGTTAGTTTAACCACAAATGGTTGTATATCCCTTTCAGGATTTACTAAGCTAATGAATTTGTCAACTACTTTTTGTCCATCAAATTTGTGAATAGCAATTTCGGTGATTCCCTCTTCATTAAATTTTCCTCCGGTAGTTTCAATATCTAAAATTGCGTACATGTATTATAATATAATTTGTGGGGTAGTAATGTTTTAGATATTAATTTCTAGACCCAAAGATACTACTTCCTATACGTACCATGTTACTGCCTTCTTCAATTGCGATTTTATAATCACCACTCATACCCATAGAGAGGGTAGTAAAATCGGTATAGTTGTTACTAAGTTTTGTATAAAGTGATTTTAAACCGCTGAACTCCTTGCGAACCTGATCGTCATTATCGGTAAAGGTTGCCATGCCCATTAGACCTACAATCTTTACATTTTTGTAAGCCTTAAATTCTTCGTTGGCTACCAATTCAAGTAATTCTTTTTCATTAAACCCGAATTTTGTGTCTTCTTCGGCAATATGTACCTGAAGTAAACACGAGATGGTACGATTATGTTTTTCTGCTTGTTTATTAATTTCTGCCAATAATCTTGGGCTGTCAACCCCATGAACCAGAGAAACGTACTCAGCCATGTATTTGACCTTATTGCGCTGCAAATGACCGATCATATGCCATTCAATATCCTTTGGTAGGTTCTCCCACTTTTCTGTCATTTCTTGAACCCTGTTCTCTCCAAAAACA
>Ga0209295_1001085_pt1 | contig 10325 bp, 1 predicted proteins | sample Porto_5metaG_FD_187428 | JGI IMG/M metagenome (GOLD analysis project Ga0209295, IMG submission 187428) | Marine algal microbial communities from Porto, Portugal - Porto_5 metaG (SPAdes) (version 2) | ecosystem: Host-associated > Algae > Red algae > Unclassified | place: Portugal: Porto... | reverse complement strand
AACTATACACTTGCTTCTTATAATAAATATAATAAGTTGAAAGAACGTGCTCAGAATGTTCTGGATGAAGAAACAAACAATACACCTTTTAACCAAAGATACTCTCAAACTCAAATTGATGATTTATTACACGAATTACAAACAACACTAATAAGTCGTGTGAGTGCTTCGAGAGAAATTAATGATAAAGCTCAAGAAATGACTGATGGTGTATATGATAGTACAGAATTAACTACTGAAGAAAAAGATACATTAGTTGATCAAATTGAAAATCATAAAAATGAAATTTCTAATAACATTGATGATGAACTTACAGATGATGGTGTTGAAAGAGTTAAAGAGGCTGGATTACACACTCTAGAAAGTGATACTCCACATCCAGTAACTAAACCAAATGCTCGACAAGTTGTGAATAACAAAGCGGAACAACAAAAGACGCTTATACGTAACAATCATGAGGCAACGACTGAGGAACAAAATGAAGCGATTAGTCAAGTTGAGGCACATTCATCTGATGCTATCGCCAAAATAGGTGAGGCAGAAACAGATACCACTGTGAATGAAGCAAGAGATAATGGTACGAGATTAATAGCTACAGATATTCCAAATCCAACTAAAAAAGCAGAAGCTAGAGAGGCAGTTACCAACAGTGCAAATTCAAAAATTAAGGATATCAACAATAATACACAAGCTACATTAGATGAAAGAAATGATGCTATCACACTTGTTAATAGATCAAAAGATGAAGCGATTCAAAATATTAACACTGCACAAGGTAATGATGATGTCACTGAAGCACAAAACAATGGAACGAATACGATACAACAAGTACCATTAACTCCAGTGAAAAGACAAAATGCAATAGCAACTATCAATGCTAAAGCGGATGAACAAAAACGTTTAATTCAAGCGAACAATAATGCAACGACTGAAGAAAAGGCAGATGCAGAGCGTAAAGTTAATGAAGCATTATTAACTGCAACTCAAAATATTAGCAATGCACCTACTAATAGAGATGTTGATCAAGCACAAACAACGGGAAGTGGTATCATATCCACAATAAGTCCTGCAACGAAGATTAAAGAGGATGCACGTGCAGCAGTTGAAGCTAAAGCTATTGCACAAAATCAACAAATTAATTCAAATAATATGGCAACAACTGAAGAAAAGCAGGATGCATTAAATCAAGTAGAAGCACATAAGCAAGCTACAATAACAAATATCAATCAAGCTCAGTCAACTCAACAAGTTTCTGAAGCTAGGAATAATGGCATAAATACTATTAATCAAGATCAACCTAATGCAGTTAAGAAAAATAATACAAAAACATTATTAGAACAAAAAGGAAACGAGAAAAAGTCAGCAATAGCTCAAACACCTGATGCTACGACTGAAGAGAAACAAGAAGCTGTCAGTGTTGTTTCGCAAGCTGTTACCAATGGCAATAATCATATCAACCAAGCAAATTCTAATGATGATGTAGATCAAGCACTTAGTAATGCAGAACAAATTATTACTCATACTGATGTTAATGTTCAAAAAAAACCTCAAGCTAGACAAGCACTGATTGCTAAAGTAAATGAAAAGCAGAGTGCGATTAATACTGATAATGAAGGCACTATAGAAGAAAAACAAAAAGCAATTCAAAGTTTGAATGATGCTAAAAATTCAGCTGATGAACAAATTACACAGGCTGCTTCTAATCAAAATGTTGATAACGCCTTAAATATAGGTATAAGTAATATCAGTAAAATTCAGACTAATTTCACTAAAAAGCAACAAGCTAGAGATCAAGTAAATCAAAAGTTTCAAGAAAAAGAAGCTGAATTAAATTCAACTCCTCATGCAACTCAAGATGAAAAACAAGATGCGTTAACTAGATTAACACAAGTAAAAGAAAGTACACTCAATGACATAAATCAAGCACAAACAAATCAAAATGTTGATACAGCACTTACTAATGGAATTCAAAATATTCAAAATATACAAGTGGATGTTAGGAAAAAACAAGAAGCCAGAACTACGATTAATGATATTGTTCAACAACATAAACAAACTATACAAAATAATGATGATGCTACAACTGAAGAGAAGGAAGTCGCAAATAATTTAGTTAATGTATCACAGCAAAATGTAATTAGTAAGATTGATAATGCTACAACCAATAACCAAATTGATGGTATTGTGAGTGATGGTAGACAAACCATAAATGCAATCACACCTGATACATCAATTAAAAGAAATGCAAAAAATGATATTGATGGTAAAGCAGCTGATAGGAAAATAAAAATTCAAAGAATAAATGATGCTACAGCTGAGGAAATTCAAGAAGCGAATCGTAAAATTGAAGAAGCTAAAATTGAAGCAAAAGATAATATTCAACACAGTAGCACTAGAGACCAAGTAAATGAAGCGAAAACTAATGGAATAAATAAAATAGAAAATATAACTCCAGCAACTACTGTGAAATCTGAAGCTAGACAAGCAGTACAGAATAAAGCAAATGAACAGATTAATCATATTCAAAACGCGCCTGATGCTACTAATGATGAAAAACAAGAGGCAATAAACAGAGTAAGTGCTGAATTAGCAAGAGTTCAAGCACAAATAAATGCGGAACATACAACCCAAGGTGTTAAAAATATCAAAGACGATGCGATAACTTCTTTATCTCGAATTAATGCGCAAGTTGTTGAGAAAGAGTCGGCAAGAAATGCAATCGAACAAAAGTCAACACAACAAACGCAATTCATTAATGATAATGATAATGCTACAGATGAAGAAAAAGAGGTCGCCAATAATTTAGTTATAGCTAGAAAACAAAATGCGTTAGATAATATTAACTCTTTATCTTCAAATAGTGATATTGAAAATGCTAAAGTAACAGGAATAAATGAAATAGCTAAAGTTTTACCAGCAACCTCTGTTAAGTCTAAAGCAAAAAAAGATATTGATCAAAAACTCGCGCAACAGATTAATCAAATTCAAACACATCAAACTGCTACAATTGAGGAAAAAGAAGCGGCTATTCAATTGGCAAATCAAAAAGCAAATGAAGCAAGAACAGCAATTCAAAATGAACATAGTAACAATGGTGTCGCACAAGCTAAATCTAACGGCATTCATGAAATTGAATTAGTTACGCCAGATGCGCACAAAAAATCTGATGCTAAACAAAGTATCGATGATAAATATAATGAGCAAAGTAATACTATCAACACTACACCAGATGCAACAGATGAAGAAAAGCAAAAAGCATTAGATAAATTAAAAATAGCTAAAGATGCAGGATACAACAAAGTTGATCAAGCGCAAACAAACCAACAAGTATCTGATGCAAAAACTGAGGCTATAGATACGATAACTAATATTCAAGCAAATGTTGCAAAAAAACCATCCGCTCGAATGGAATTAGATTCAAAGTTTGAAGATTTAAAGCGTCAAATCAATGCAACGCCTAATGCTACAGAAGAAGAAAAACAAGATGCAATTCAAAGATTGAATGTTAAAAGAGAAGAAGTTAAGAATCTAATAAATCAAGACAGACGTGACAATGACGTTGAACAGCACAAAAATACTGGACTTCAAGAATTAGAAACGATTCATGCTAATCCAACTAGAAAATCTGACGCGCTTCAAGAGTTACAAACTAAATTTATTTCACAAACAGAGTTAATTAATAATAATAAAGATGCAACTAATGAAGAAAAAGCTGAAGCTAAACGACTTCTGGAGATTAGTAAAAATAAAACTATAACAAATATCAATCAAGCGCAAACTAATAATCAAGTTGATAATGTTAAAGATAACGGCATGAATGAGATTGCTACCATAATACCAGCAACAACAATTAAAACAGATGCTAAAACGGCGATTGATAAAAAAGCTGAGCAACAAGTTACAATCATCAATGGTAATAATGATGCAACAGATGAAGAAAAAGCAGAGGCTAGAAAGCTGGTTGAAAAAGCGAAAACTGAAGTCAAATCTAATATTACAAATAGTGATACTGAAAGGGAAGTCAATAGTGCTAAAACCAATGGGTTAGAAAAAATAAATAATATTCAACCATCAACTCAAACTAAAACAAATGCTAAACAAGAAATAAATGACAAAGCTCAAGAACAATTGATCCAAATTAACAACACGCCTGATGCAACCGAAGAAGAAAAGCAAGAGGCAACAAATAGAGTCAATGCCGGATTAGCACAAGCAATACAAAATATTAATAATGCACATAGTACTCAAGAAGTAAATGAATCTAAAACACATAGTATTGCTACAATCAAGAGTATACTACCCAATGTGATCAAAAAACCGACTGCTATAAATGATTTGACTCAAGAAGCTAATAACCAAAAGACGTTAATAGGTAATGATGGTAATGCTACTGATGATGAAAAAGAGGCTGCAAAACAATTAGTGACCCAAAAATTAAATGAAGAAATTCAAAAAATTCATGAAAGTACACAAGATAATCAAGTTGATAATGTAAAAGCACAAGCTATTACTGCAATTAAATTGATTAATGCAAATGCACATAAAAGACAAGATGCCATCAATATTTTGACTAATCTAGCTGAAAGTAAAAAATCAGATATAAGAGCCAATCAAGATGCAACTACTGAAGAAAAAAATACGGCAATACAATCTATAGATGATACGTTAGCACAAGCACGTAACAATATTAATGGTGCAAATACAAATGCGTTAGTGGATGAGAATTTAGAAGATGGTAAGCAAAAGTTACAACGTATTGTGTTGTCAACTCAAACTAAAACACAAGCTAAAGCAGACATTGCTCAAGCAATAGGTCAACAAAGATCGACAATAGACCAGAATCAAAATGCTACAACAGAAGAAAAACAAGAAGCACTTGAGAGACTTAATCAAGACACAAATGGAGTCAATGATAGAATACAAGCAGCTTTAGCAAATCAAAATGTTACAGACGAAAAAAATAATATATTAGAAACAATAAGAAATGTTGAACCTATTGTAGTTGTAAAACCAAAGGCTAATGAAATAATTAGAAAAAAAGCTGCGGAACAAACGACTTTAATAAATCAAAATCAAGATGCGACACTAGAAGAAAAACAAATAGCACTTGGCAAATTAGAAGAACTAAAGAATGAAGCGTTAAATCAAGTATCACAGGCACACTCAAATAATGATGTGAAAATTGCGGAAAATAATGGAATCGCTAAAATTTCTGAGGTCCATCCTGAGACTAGTATTAAACGTAATGCTAAACAAGAGATTGAACAAGTTGCGCAAAGTCAAATTGATACTATCAATGCAAATAATAAATCAACTAATGAAGAAAAATCAGCCGCTATAGATAGAGTTAATGTAGCTAAAATTGATGCTATTAATAATATTGCTAATGCTACAACTACGCAATTAGTCAATGATGCTAAAAATAATGGTAACACGAGTATTACCCAAATATTACCAAGTACAGCAGTCAAAACTAATGCATTAGCAGCTCTAGCTACCGAAGCTAAAAATAAAAACGCTATAATAGATCAAACGCCAAATGCAACAGCAGAAGAAAAAGAAGAAGCAAATAATAAAGTTGATGGTCTTCAAGAAGAAGCAGATGCTAATATCCTGAAAGCGCACACTACTGAGGAAGTAAATAATATTAAAAATCAAGCTGTTCAAAATATTAACGCTGTTCAAGTTGAAGTTATCAAGAAGCAAAACGTTAAAAACCAATTGAATCAATTCGTTGATAATCAAAAGAAAATTATTGAAAATACGCCTGATGCAACACTAGAAGAAAAAGCTGAAGCTAATAGATTACTTCAAAATGTACTAACGTCCGCATCAGATGAAATTGCTAATGTAGATCATAACAACGAGGTTGATCAAGCTTTAGATAAAGCAAGACCTAAAATTGAGGCAATTGTACCACAAGTTAGTAAGAAACGAGATGCTTTAAATGCAATCCAAGAAGCATTTAATTCACAAACTCAAGAAATACAAGAGAACCAAGAAGCTACGAATGAAGAAAAAACTGAAGCATTAAATAAAATAAACCAATTACTTAATCAGGCTAAAGTAAATATTGATCAAGCACAGTCAAATAAAGATGTAGATAATGCGAAAACACGTAGTATTCAAGATATAGAGCAAATTCAACCACATCCACAAACAAAAGCAACCGGGCGTCACAGATTAAATGAAAAAGCTAACCAACAACAAAGTACTATTGCAACTCATCCTAATTCAACAATTGAAGAAAGACAGGAAGCAAGTACAAAACTACAAGAAGTCCTTAAAAAAGCTATAGCTAAAATAGATAAAGGTCAAACTAATGATGATGTAGAAAAGACTGTAGTAAACGGAATAGCTGAAATTGAAAATATATTACCTGCTACTACAGTTAAAGATAAAGCTAAAGCTGATGTAAATGCTGAAAAAGAGCAGAAAAACATACAAATTAATAGTAATGATGAAGCAACGACTGAAGAAAAATTAGTTGCTAGTGACAATTTAAATCACGTTGTCGAGACAACAAATCAAGCTATTGAGGATGCGCCAGATACCAACCAAGTGAATGTAGAAAAGAACAAAGGTATAGGTACAATTAGAGATATTCAACCACTTGTAGTTAAAAAACCTACTGCCAAATCTAAAATTGAAAGCGCAGTAGAAAAAAAGAAAACTGAAATTAATCAAACACAAAATGCAACTCATGATGAAGTAAGAGAGGGTTTAAATCAGTTAAATCAAATTCATGAAAAAGCCAAAAATGATGTAAATCAATCTCAAACTAATCAGCAAGTTGAAAATGCTGAGCAAAATAGTTTAGATCAAATCAATAACTTCAGACCAGATTTTAGTAAAAAACGTAATGCAGTAGCTGAAATTGTTAAAGCGCAACAAAACAAAATTGATGAAATAGAGCAAGAATTTAGTGCTACACAAGAGGAAAAAGACAATGCGTTACAACATTTAGATGAACAGGTTAAAGAAATCATTAATTCTATAAATCAAGCTAATACAGATAATGAAGTAGATAATGCTAAAACTTCTGGGTTGAATAACATAACTGAATACAGACCAGAATATAATAAAAAGAAAAATGCTATATTAAAATTATATGATGTTTCAGATACTCAAGAAGCTATAATTAATGGTTATCCTGATGCAACTGAAGATGAACTTCAAGAAGTTAATAGTAAGTTAAATAAAATACTTTTAGATGCAAAAAAACAAATTGGTCTTGCACACACAAATAATGAAGTTGATGATATTTATAATGAAGTTTCCCAAAAAATGAAAACTATTTTACCACGTGTAGATACAAAAGCGGTAGCACGTTCTGTACTTAATACACTTGCTAAACAATTGATTAAAACTTTTGAAAATACTCCAGATGTTACTCATGAGGAACGTAATGATGCGATTAATCATGTAAAAGAACAATTATCATTAGTATTCAATGCCATTGAAAAAGACCGAAAAGATATACAAGTTGCGCAAGATGAATTATTTGGATTAAATGAATTAAATAGTATATTTATCAACATAACTCAAAAGCCTACTGCCAGAAAAGCAATTAGTGATAAGGCGAGTCAATTAAACAACTCTATCAATAATACGCCATATGCTACAGAAGAAGAACGACAAATTGCACTGAATAAAGTTAAGGCGATTGTTGATGATGCAAATGAAAAAATACGAGAAGCTAACACTGATAGCGAAGTACTTGGAACAAAATCAAACACAATAACATTGTTACAAGCAATCAGTGCAGATGTACAAGTTAAACCACAAGCATTTGAAGAAATCAATGCACAAGCTGAAATTCAAAGAGAACGTATTAATGGAAATAGTGATGCGACAAGAGAAGAAAAAGAAGAAGCTTTAAAACAAGTTGATACATTAGTAAATCATTCATTTATTACAATTAATAATGTTAATAAAAATCAAGAAGTTTATGATACTAAAAACAAAACGATTGAAGCTATTCATAAAATCAAACCAATATCAACTATCAAACCACAAGCATTAAATGAAATCACTATTCAATTAGACGCTCAACGTGATTTAATAAAGAATAATAAAGAGTCTACAGTTGAAGAAAAAGCCTCGGCTATCGATAAATTAATTAAATATGCAGCAAGAATAGCCGAAGCAATAGATAAAGCTCAAACAAATGAAGAAGTTAAAGATATTAAAAAACAAAGTATTGATGAAATTTCTAAAATACTACCTGTTATTGAAATTAAATCGGCTGCAAGAAATGAAATTCATCAAAAAGCAGAAGTTATTCGTGGATTAATTAATGATAATGAAGAAGCGACTAAAGAAGAAAAAGATGTAGCATTAAATCAATTAGACACAACTCTAACACAAGCAAATCTTTCAATTGACCAAGCATTAACAAATGAAGCTGTTAATAGAGCTAAAGAAATAGCAACTTCTGAAATTAATAAAATTTCTGTCATTGCCATTAAAAAGCCTGAAGCTATAGCAGAAATTCAAAAACTAGCAGATAAAAAATTAAATAAATTTAAACAAAATCAAGAAGCTACTATTGAAGAAAAGCAATCAGCTGTCAATGAATTAGAACAAGCTTTAAAATCAGCTATTAATCATATTCATCAATCTCAAAATAATGAATCAGTGAGCGCTGCATTAAAAGAAAGTATATCTTTAATAGACTCGATTGAAATTCAAGCACATAAAAAATTAGAAGCTAAAGCATACATTGATGGATATAGTGACGATAGAATTAATGACATATCTTCTAGAGCGACTAACGAAGAAAAACAAATATTTGTAAGTAAACTTAAAGCTTTAATCAATCGTGCACATAAACAGATTGACGAAGCTGAAACAATTGTGTCAGTTGATACAATTGTCCGAAACTTTAAAGTTGAAGTGGATAAATTAAACTCAATTGTACGTAAAAAAGCTAAAGCATTGAAGGAAATTAAATTAGAAGCAGATCATGTCAAGCAAATGATAAATGCAAATCTAAGTGCTAGTACTAGAGTGAAACAAAATGCTCATACATTGATAAATGAAATTGTTAGTAACGCTTTAAGTCAACTTAATAAAGTAACCACAAATAAAGAAGTTGATGAAATAGTTAACGAGACGATTGAAAAACTTAAGTCAATACAATTAAGAGAAGATAAAATATTGAGTAGTCAAGGCTCAACAACATCTATGACAGAAAAATCTAATCAATGTTATAGTTCCGAGAATAATACAATTAAATCTCTACCAGAGACAGGAAATGTTGATAAATCAGTACCATTAGCTGGAGTTACTTTAATATCTGGTTTAGCAATCATGTCCTCACGCAAAAAGATAAAAGATAAAAAAGTGAATGACTAATATTATAAATTTATAAACCACAGAATCGGAGATATCAATTAATAAACTCCCTTCAAAGTAGACATTAATACAATGAAAACTTTGAAGGGAGTATTTTTAGCTATTCAACATAAAATCGTCGCTAATCTATTATTAAACGTCTTTTAAGGATAGCAAAATGTAAATTCTTTTCAATACTATTAAGGTAGTTATTAATATTAACCATCTATATGTGAAATATAATAATTATAAATTTAATGGAGTTGAATACCTTTATCACATTCTAATAACAAATTATTAATTGTAAATGAATATTTAAATTCAGATATAGCAATTAAATATTTTTTAATAAAACACATATACTATTACAAAATAAAACTATAGCATATCACTTCACTTATATTTGTGTTGGTTATCTTGTGGAAATATTAAGAAATACTATTTATGAATTAGTTTATGTACAATCTAGATAAGTTTAATAATAAAAATTATTTGTTTTGATCTATTTTAAATTCACCGGCAAACATTCCAGCAACATGACCCGTAACTAATGCGCTTGTTATATTATAACCTCCAGTGTATCCATGAATATCTAGGACTTCGCCACATAAAAATAATCCTGGCACTAATTTGGACATCATAGTTTTAGGTTCTATTTCTTTTAAAGAAATACCGCCGCCTGTCACAAAAGCTTTGTCTAATGGAAGTGTACCATCTACTGTAAAGGTAAAAGACTTTAGAAGATTAACAAAAGTTTGAAACTGTTGGTTTGATAAATGATGTGCAGTCATTTCATCATTAATACCGGATTGTTCGAGAATAAATAATAAATATCGCTCTTCTATTATTCCTCGCAAGCTATTTTTAATATATTTATCTGGTTCTGCTTTAAGTATTTTTCTCACTTTTTGAGATAGTTGATCTACGTTTAGTTCAGGGAAAACATCTAATTGCATATGGATATTTTTCTTTTTTTGATTTTTCTG
>Ga0209295_1001084_pt1 | contig 10325 bp, 15 predicted proteins | sample Porto_5metaG_FD_187428 | JGI IMG/M metagenome (GOLD analysis project Ga0209295, IMG submission 187428) | Marine algal microbial communities from Porto, Portugal - Porto_5 metaG (SPAdes) (version 2) | ecosystem: Host-associated > Algae > Red algae > Unclassified | place: Portugal: Porto... | reverse complement strand
GTCCGGAGAGGCACAGTGCCCGCACTCTAACGCCACGCGCAGCCCCGTCAGAGTCCAGCGGCAGCCTTGCACGGCCTAGCGGCGCCATCCAATCAGCTGTCGATTTGCGTTGCAAAATTGCCGGCGTTCCGCGAAAGGCCTGGCGTCCAGATCAACCTCGGACGCCGAGGCCGGTCTGCTGCTGTCCTGACCATCCCGTGCTGACAGTGATCTCGCCTGAGTGCGCCTGGGGCGAGGCCTCTCCTGAATTCGTGAGATTGCATCATTACAGTGATTGACAAGCCTGAGACTTGGCCGTGTGAGCTTGATTCTCGTTGTCTTAGCCGTTGGACATGCCATCCGAACCGAATAATTGTGTCGCCAGAACCTCGACCGGCCATTCCAAATCGTTGGCTGTGGTTTCGATTGGGCACCACACTGTGTCGCCACGAAACCGCCTGAAAGTGAACAGATAAGGGCGATGGAAGAACCGCCGACGATGCTACTATCTTCAGATCGATCTCATGTGCGTCGTCTGCTCGCTCCGCCTTCCACAATATTGCCTTTCCATATGAGCCACGTTGATCAGGTGTATGGTCGCGCAAATCGTACTCATGGTCCCGCACTGCAGCGCTTGGGTCGAGACGACCAGCCTCTAGAATTGGCTTTAACCGCTTGAGGCGGGGGCCAAGGCTGGAAAACGCATCACCCGGTGACACATTGGGCTCCTTGTTGGGAGAGCGTGCGGTGGCGGTGGTTCGAGCACGGCCGCCGTCGACGAGCTTAACAGCTGGGGATGGACGAGTCACGGGGCCTGAGTATGGAGTGACCGCTGCACCAACCCGCAGCGTAATCTTCATTAAGGAAGAGGCGTGACTTGTGTCCTCGCCGGAGCACCACGGGCCGCCAGAGAGAGGTCAGGGGCGGGAAGCTGCCGCGACACGAAGGTTCTCTGCAGTAGACCGCTTCGTTGCTTGAACGAGGTCTAGAAAGCGGCATGCCACCGCACGAGGGCTTCGCAACCCGGCCCAATCCAGCTCCGTTGCGTCTTGCAGCAACTTGCTCTCTTGTTGAGGGGATGAGCACGTCAAGAAGCACAAGAATGAAACAACATACATCCGCCATCCACCAGAAGACGGTCCGTCAGCTGCATTCCGGAGAGGGTAACATAGCGCAACAATGGCTTCTCGACCATACGGGCATTGTCCTTTTCGTTGCCGTGCTCCACAAAGCCCCGACGGGATTGCCTTGCTGAGCGCACGGAAAAGGAGCGACACGCATGAGTCCGCCGATTTAGAGTCAGTAGGTCGTCTGCACGGATCAGGAACCCGCAAAGAAGATGCCCAGGGGCGCTTGTCGCGCCTGTGGTGTCCTTCCTCCACGATGGAGCGCATCGGTAGGTCTAGAGCCAGCCCCGCATGGACAACGGAAAGCTACCGCCCGCCGTGGCGGATGGGTGCGACCATCAGACCCGCAGAGAACCAGCAAGGAACTCGTGGGTCTCTGAACGACCGAAAAGCGGCGCACAAGACATCTACCGCGCGCCTCTCATCAGGCGCACTCCCCACCCAGGACGGCTGCTGCAGGGACGTACGAGGACGCGTGTCCGCCGTCTCGCTGGTCAGCCATGCAGTGCACGTGTCCATGACCCTTGAAGACAGCAGGACACGTTTGGAAAGCCCCACAGAGGTCAAGGGCGACGTGTCGTGATGCGACAGGTGCTCCCAAGCAAGCGCATTGCGCGGGAAAGGGACGTGCGCCTGGTGAAGGTGGGTGAGGTGGCCAGAGAGACCTGAGACCCCGCGAGATCCACGAGAGGGAGATGCATCCTCACAAGAAGCACGTTGGGAGCCAGAGGCAGGTTGACGGCCGCAATAAGAGGAAGCTGGGTGTGGGGCTGACATTGATTGTGCTGCGGTATCCCGCGACAAGGCGGGCCGTGGTGAGCGCGATGGAGTCGAAGCGCTGTCCTCAGCCGATGGTGCGAGCGTCGCAGCTTGGCAGCTGCCCTGGCAGCAGTTGGTAGCCATTTATGAAACCACGTACCGAGCCACGGCTTCGATGGCTGAGGCGCCGCGCTTCAGCATGCCGGATGCAGCACGGAGCCCCTTGCCCAGCCGCAGAGCATTTCCACATCTGCTCTTACACCCCTCCGCCGCCTTGACAACGGCATCCAAATCCACCGATGGCGCCACTAACTGCAACTCACTGATGAAACTGCCCACCGCGAATGTGCAAGGTCCACCCTTCCGCTCCATTTGCCCATCCCCAACGTCCATCATGACCGTAGCCAACAAGTCGATGGGTGGGCTAAATGATCGTTCCCTCTCCTCAACTGGCGACTCCGACCCACACTCTTGCGGCTCCTCCAAGACGGGGCTCGTCGGCTCGCGCCGAGGAAAAGTGATAGCCGTCTGGGGCTGATGTGCAGCAAGATACGCGGCGTGAATCGCCAATCGGGGCAACCGAGACGCCGGAGCGGCAGGGGTGGGATGGTAGTAACAGGGCGCAACAGGATAGCACGGGGGCGGTACCGGGGTGTACCCCATGGGCGGAAGAACAAGAGAAGGAGTGGCAGCCGAGTAAAATCCGTAGGGATCGTGGTAGCCATCGTATTGTTGCAGGCACCCTGGTGGAACGGGAGGATATTGTGGGTTAGGGGTAGGATGGCGGGGGGGGGATGCCACCAGCCCCTAAATCGGCATCACAAGGCCAAGCATCACTACCCACCGCGGCAGGCCGCTCGCTCCAAGCCGCCGCCGGTCCGGACCGGCGCCCGCGCTCGAGCCACGCAGCGGAACATCTGCTTCGTGTGATTTTCGAGTGCCGCGGCGCACTCCGCGCCGGATGTGTAATCGACCTACCGCCGCGCCCCGCGCCGGGCCACCCCGTCCACGTGCACTGTCTGCGGACACTCCCCCCGGAGTACTCGCAGGTGCACAAGCACCGTCCTCATCAGACCGCGCTCCCTGCGTGGGCTGATTTCTCTTGCTGTCCGATCGGGCGCACTGTGTAGCCCCAAGCCCGCTAACTGTCGGTCCGCATCTTTCTCGCACACACGTCCACCTTGAAAAGCACCCAAAGAACACGCGCCAGTGAGAGCACGCAAAAGAGGCGCACAACCCGACGGGTGCTACACACTCCGGCGCCCGTTTCAAAGTGCACAAGCAAAGTGTGAACACGCGGGGGGAGCACGGCCCAAAGGGTGCGTCACGGACAGGCAAGCAGCGCAATGAAGGCAGCGCACAACCCGAACGGTGCGTCACGCACAGGCACTCTGCGCGGTGCAGGAAGCGCACATTCCGAAGGTTGCGTCACGCCCAGGCACTTAGCGCGGCGAAGGCGGCGCACAACCCGCAGCTTGCGTCACGCCGAGGCACACGGCGCGGCCATCGCGCGCGTGTGCGAGAGCGCAAAGAGGGCGCGCAACCAAGGCAGCGCACGACACTGAGGGTGCGACACGCCGAGGCACTCAGCGCGGCGAACGCGCGCGTGTGCCACTGCGCAACGGCGGCGCACAACCCGAACCGTGCGTCACACCCTGGCGCCCTGTGCGGCGTGCACGAGCAAAACGTGAGCACGCGGGGGGAGCACGACCCAAAGGGTTCGTCACGCCCAGGCACCCAGCGCGGCGAAGGCAGCGCACAACCTGAAAGGCGTGTCACGCCTAGGCACGTATCGCAGCGAAGGCGGCCCAGAACCCGCAGGGTGCGACACGCCGAGGAACTCAGCGCGACGAGCGCGCGCGTGTGCGAGCGCGCACAGGGGGCGCGCAATCAAAGCACCCCAAATCCCGACGGGTGCTACACGCCGAGGAGCTCAGCGCGGAGAAGGCGGCGCACAACCCGCAGGGTGCGTCACGCCGAGGCACCTGGCGCGGCGAACGCGCGCGAGTTAGAGTGCTCAAGCGGGGCGCACTGCACGAAAGGTGCGTCAGATCTTGGGAACCCTTCCGTAGTGTGTACGTGAGCGTGCCGCACGACCCTCAGGGTGCATCGCTCAACAAGGGGCTTCCAGGCAGCTCAGCCCAGGGGCATGCGTCACCTCCGGTCGTGGTCGCTGTGCGCGGCGCGCGGCATGGCGTCGCAGGGCCCCGCGAAGAAGACGCCTTCGAGCAAGACGGCTCCTCGAAGAGCGCACGGACCGACACTATGAAGTGGCGCTGCCCGTCCTCACGGCAAGACTCTCAGCCCCACGTAGGCAGCCTGGCCAGCAATCTGAATTTTCCAATTCGCAGTGACGGCGCTTCATTTGATTGTGAATGTGTGCTCGATCAATCGCACTGATCGACAAGCTCTCCCGTGGACAGCTGGAGGGAGCGACTACAATAGGCGGATGTTCGATGTTGAACGATGGCCTATAAAAATACAGCAGTTGAATGGAAACTGCAGACCTTCGAAACGTGTAACCCCTCGATCCCTCACATTGCTATGTTCAAGCATGCTGCGTCGCTCGTTGAGGAACGTAACCCCAAGGTAGATACGCTTCGAAGCGCTTCACGTGTTTCTTTGTCAGAGAATTCGGCAAAATCCTCCGCCCGACCTGGGCACCGCGACGATCTTCGGGCTCTGCTAATGGCTGCATGTCTGTGACCTCACAAGACAGCCGTGTGACAATCATCGTCTGATCGATGGCCACAATCGCAGTGGTCGTTCAGGTAGATCTCGCGTCGCCCCTCGGTTGAGGGTCTGAGAGATGCCAGATCGCTTCCCGTCACTGCCTGCCCCGCGCCACATGCTCGGACCAGTATTTGCGACGCCTTGTGTCTGCGAGAAGTTCATTGTCTGTGTTGCCCACTTGCGCTGTAGTGACCGAGTCTGTATCCTTGTTACGCAACGTCGGACACGTGTTCTGAAACCGCATCCCCATGCTACATCCTTGGATCTCGCCTGCCGACTACGGACGACCGTAGAGACATTGACGGCCCGTTTCGCTCTGAGTTGTTGTTGTGGAGGCTTCCTGACCATTGATACACCACCAAGGAGGCTTATCCGCCCACGAACGACGCTCAACGACTGCGAGACGTTGACGGTCTGCTGTTGCGCACTTGTCGCGTTGAATGTCTGCTGTTGTGCACTTGTGCCGTGGACGGTGTGTGCGACCTACTTGAGCTGTAGCGACCGATTCTGTTTCCGTGTTACGCTTCGTCGGACTCCTGTGCTCTACCGACAGTCGCACAACAACCTGGGAGCTCTGCTGCCAACCTACGACGACCGTAGTGACGGTCACGGTCTGTGTCGCGATTAGTTTCTGGTTTGACGGCGCCCTGAACTCCCCTTCGGCACGCTACATGCTCGGGCTCCCACGGGCGACGGCCAAAGACTGCGAGACCGTTACTGTCGGTTCTGCTCATTTCTGATGGTTAGAACGAGCCCGGACGTGTATCACCGCAACGACGGCCTGTGTTTCCCTTGGTGGCGGCGGTGACAGTGCCGGGACGTGCCATACGCTCCGCCGGACAGATGGCATCGTGCCTCGTGCTTCCCCACTCGACGTGGTCAGAGCTCGGTTGGTGACACCCGACGGCTGCCGAGACGTCAACGGTCTTTGTCGCACTTGGGCGCTGTTGTGAAAACACATTGGAAGATTGCTGACAGGTTGCATGTCTGTTGCCCACGGTTGCCGTTGACTATCTGTGGCGCCCACGGGGGCTGCTCCGGAATAGCCTGCTCCTGCGAACGGGCACGCTGGACGGCTGGACTTCGCTCCGTGCTCGGGCAACCTGCTCTCCACACAGCTGGCGACGACCGACTCCTGAAGAGCCTCTGGTTGTTCTAAGACCTCTGCTGCAGGCGTGGTCTTCCTGATGCCGATGTCGGGAAGCGAAGTGTCGGGAGGCAGCCCCTCAACCCCGGGTTCCAAGCCTGGGTCCACATCTGAGCGGACCGCTACGGTCAGAAGTTCCTCCTTGGAAAATGAGCTATGGTCCCAACATAGAGTAAGTCTAACACGGATGGGTCTCCTCTGTGAATAGGGGTGCATGCGTGAAGTCATGCATGTTGTGTGGAACTTTCCAGGAAATGCCTGCCAAGGGTCGCTCCGTACGATAACTAACGCCTTCAGCCTCCGACTTCCATTTCCTTCTCTTTTGTTCAGTCGGCTGTGTGCTCTGAGTTCGCGCGGTACAGACAGAACATGGTGCGGGCCATGCTTTACAACAAGATGGATGCTGGAGGTATTGAGAACCACAATGATGCCCCGATGCATGAATGCCTGACGTGGATCGGCCCGAAAGACCACGTAGAACGGCCAAATAAATACAGCGCAAGATGCCTTCGTACCGCTGTGGAGCGTGCCATGGACAAGGACTTGTCCAAGGTTGACTTTACGGGGGCCGGTCGCATGGGGAAAAACAAAGAGTACAACGTGGCACTGCACAGGAAGCTCCGTAACGTGTGCAACCGCAGACGGAACGCGACGCGTCCGATGATCTAATGCAATGTTGGTGTCTACTTGGACGCTGGCGCTCCGCAGGAGACGATACAGCCTCTTCAAGTTCTACGAGACAACGAAGATCGACTGGCACCAGCAAGCGCAGCAGTCTCGGACCGGGTCACTCGATACAAGTTGGTCTTGGACGACTCTGATGCCAGAGCGACGTGCGTCTTGGACTTGGAGGCGGCTGCTGCGTCTATTATTGCTGAGTTCTTGTGCGTCGATCCCGGGGACATCACCGCGGGGACTCGGGCTGCGGCAGCACACCACCTCCAGAGCTACATTGAGAAGAACGATATGCCTAAGCTCTTCCTGCCGGACAGTGCCGACGTACGCCATTTAGTCGTCCAGTGCATCTGCGACGCGCTCAAGGACATTGATGCCTCTCATTTCAACCTGTCTGCTGATGAAGATGCGGACCGAAACAGCTCATGGAATCATCGTACGCTTGAGAGGTTGCTCTTCTTACTCCATTTTATGAGTATTTTTCTCTCTGTGGGCTTTCTTTTCTATTCCATTTACATTTTCTCATAGTACCGAGGGCAATCTCGCTGAAGAACTGAGCAGAAAAATCTAAGCACTGCATCTCATCCCATCTTTGATTCTCTCTCGAAGACAGAGTCAGAGACTAGTTGCGGGTCAGAAAATCAGAGTATTCGACCGATGAACAAAAGACCAGCCTCGCGATTACTCTGCAGATCCCGCTCCAGATAGTTTACGAGCAGGTGCAGCAAAATGAGAAGTCCGATACGTGCAAGGACCGACATTCATGTAGTGCTCTCAGACGGGCTGGGAAGCCAGCTGGCGACTTGTCCCACGCACAGACATGAAATCATTTTCATGTCTGCCTTGCAGACAGGATGTCACGATAGTCGCGCAAGCAATGACCCGTGAGAGACCATGGGACAGGCGTCCATTTCGTTTTCCTTTCTGCCTTAGCAAACAGTCACCCAAAGTATCATCCTGGCGAACGCTTCAAGCCATTATACGGAATTGACTTAAGGACAGCGGCGGAGAGCAGCGCAGAGACAGGCCTACAGCCGATTCTCAAGTTCTGATGAAGGGGCCGTCCTGCAAACTGGTTTAGAAAACGAAAGGAGTGCATTTTATCCCTTCCGTCATCAGCAAAAAGATTGCACAACTTTTGAGTTCAAGCTGTTGATGGTAAATATCGCTGGACGGTCGTCGGAGTCTGTCCCTAGACAAAGTTTCGAAACGATCCTGCTGTAGTCTCGCAGTCGTCATGAGACGATTCGCGGAATCGCTCCCCGAACGGTTCCTCAGTCCGCTTTCAGACTGTCTTCGGGATACGCTCCCAGTAATCCTAAGACTATCGGAACGATCGTTTGCAGAATTGTTTGACAATATCTTCACGAGATAATCTTTTGTAAATCTCAAAGTGAATATTCGGCAGACGTTCTCGAAAATAGTATTCCATCGCACAGTGTACTGGATCGCGGATCAACTTCGGATGCTCGCGCCAACTGCGCTGCAAGTAGGCTTGTTCTTCAGGCCTCCAAACCCGGGGCGTGTGAGCGTTTCGCGCTCGATCACGCCAGATCACGCCCTAATCACGCTCCTTTCGGGGCGTGAACACGCAAAGGTGGCACCCTTCGAATCTTCATTTTCTGCGATTTTGTGGCACCCCCTTTGTGTGGGCGGCGAGCATTGTGACCTGCTCTAGGACTGCATTGAAGGACTCTATCACAGACCGAAGGTTGCCTTGGCATCCGTGAGAGACCACTCTGTGTCACACAGGTTACAGAGGAGGACGCATCCCCCATCGTGGGTGGCAAAATCTTAGATGGCCCCGACCGTACGTCACTGCGAGGGCGGCGGCTGCCACTGAAAGTCCAGAAACGGTGGCCGAGGCTGCCGCTCACCAACGAGAAGAGGCCGTGGGTAGGACCATGGGCACGTCTGTTGAGGCCGTGGCCATAGCCGTCGCCATCGTGGGCATTGGAGCCGCCGTCGTACCGGCGGCCACCTTCGACACGGCCATCACAATACAGCCCTTTAAGGTCGCCGGCGCGGCCTGGACGGCGCCACGCCACCCTTTCTAGTTGTGGCCGTTCCGGGAAAAACACGAGGCGGTGGGGGTTCCCGCTGCTGACCGAGTGAGCTCTTGCGGCTGCGCTGGTGTCGGGACCACGCGTTGGGGCTTGAAGCGGCAGTCGAGCCACTTGCAAGCCTCCGTGCTGAGTTCCGGCGCCGCGGTTTCCACAGCGGTCACCTGCGCCGCAACGTACTGCAATGCGGCAGCATCTGTAGCATCGGTTGCGGGTGCTTGGACAGAGACCACCCGATGTACAGTGCCTGTCCACGCCGCTGCCGCCGGCGGGGCGGCGGGCTTGACCGGTGTCGCGAGCCCAGCCTTGTTTACTGGCTGTGCAGCCACATACTCAGCAGGCTTCGCGGCAATGGCCACGGCGACCGCCGCGGCATCGCAAACAACATTGGCAGCCGCCCACGCCGCTTCTGGACGCGCACAGTGGCGGCCTGTAGAGCACAAGCACAGCCACGTGACATCCGCAGTCGCAAAAGCTGCCGTCGCAGCCGCAGCCACTGACGAAGACCATATGGGAGGTGTACGGTACGAATCTGAAATAGAGCGCGCCCGATAAATTTTGGGGCATTGCGGGGACCGGAGAGGCTACCGTCTTGGGGCGCAGCAGGGCGCCCCAGCCCTCGTCCCCAGTGCATTGGATTGCACAGTGTTAAGTCCGTCGTCTGAATAATGTTTTCATGAGATCACGCCCCACTTCAAGGCCTTTTCAGCTAGGGCGTGATGAGTGATCACTTAAAAAATGTGCATGTGATCACATAAAACGTGACTTCCCGATCACGTAAAGGGCGCGAGGTACAAGCCTATCAGAGGTGCGGTGAGTCCCACGAGAAGGCGATCGAGTCGCGCTCAGATATCTGGTGGTTACTTTATAAGCGGGACGAATATAAGTGCGCAATGACTGTACACCGAGATCCGCCAGCTCTTGGCACAACCATCCATGGCAGATCCCTAAGAACCGGGCCCTCCTCGTTGTCCCGACGTGGCGGGTAAAAAGCGCTGTCAGCAAACGTGCGGGACGCTCGGCCAATGACATTAGCGCATCAGGGGACCGTTGAGAACGGTGGCAACATCTCACGTGGTCATCCTAGAACAGTTTGGTGCAATGGAAAACAAATGAGGTCGCGAGGCCACTTCTGGGGAGCGGCCCGCAGCCGTACGTTTGAGAATGCCACTGGAAGGCCCCTGCGTTTTCTTTGCATCCCAGGGCTGCTACGCCGGCTCCAGAGACCTCGTAGCTGGTGCCCGTCTCGCGTACCAGCTCAAGACGAGGCTGAAGTTGGTAGGCCCTTCGACGCATTTTGCTGTGTGACTCCTCTTTTTGCAGGTCGGTACGACTAGCCCCAATCCCTTTTACCGGCTCTGACAGGTTCCACGTCGCGGGGGACACTTGCTCTTTGTGGCCATCGCCGAGTAGTCGCGCCCCGTCTCGTTCGTGCCTCCACGCCGTGGCCCCCTACCGCGCGTCTGGACCACTCGTACCAAGGGGCACCTGGCGTTGGTTTGGAGGCGATGCTGGCTATCTCCCTGTCCCCATAGGCCTACCTTTTCAGCCGTCAGCGCAGATGTCGCCCTAACCTGGGGCTGGCGTCAGCATTTCTGGTATGCTCAGGGGCTGAAACAGACTGCCGTCCGGCCTGGCCTTACCCTCCTGTGCTGCCCTCCCTCGCCATCCCCTCGTCCCCGTCATCAACGAGACAGCATTACTCTCGTACAGTTCTCCCCACTTCCCTTCCCCGCCCTCCCCACGTGCCCGTGGCAACGGGGCTGCCGCACTCGCCTGAATTTCCCTCCCCCGCCCTCCTCTCGTGCCCTTCGGCAAGGGGACGGCCTCTCTCGCCTGTAC
>Ga0209295_1001079_pt1 | contig 10354 bp, 11 predicted proteins | sample Porto_5metaG_FD_187428 | JGI IMG/M metagenome (GOLD analysis project Ga0209295, IMG submission 187428) | Marine algal microbial communities from Porto, Portugal - Porto_5 metaG (SPAdes) (version 2) | ecosystem: Host-associated > Algae > Red algae > Unclassified | place: Portugal: Porto... | reverse complement strand
CGGGGACGCCGGATGATGCTCGGCAAGTGGCAGATCCGGTATGACGATGCCGCTTTTTTTTTTTTTGCGTACAGTACAGTATCAAGCTCCAAACAAACAAACGAGAGAAGAGGGACCGAGGTTCCGGCAGCGCAAGCAGTAGCCAAGGTAGAGTCGGGAAGGGTGCGCGAGAGAACGGACGTGCCGCTCGGCGCCGCGTGGAGGGCGCCGGCAGCGGCCCCCAAGACCGGCCACCACGCCAGGCGGCACCACGTCAGTGACCGCAGCTGGTCGCGGAACCGCCGCGTCGCGGTACAGTCAATATCCGGTTATATGCGCTCCAGTTAAGTGTCACGTGCTATATAACTGGGACGATCGCGATCGACAATTTCCACAGGAACCATCGACAGATCTCGCGATCGTCTTCTGGAATGCAGCCCAGACAGGGGGAGTTGGAAATCGTGACGGATTTGTCGCACACTGCACCCGTCGATGTGAACGTACCGTCATCCGTCCTACCACCGATGGCGCTGAAAATCGTCCTGGGCCCCACCGTCGCCGACCTCACCGTCATCAACTCCACCATTTTCTTCCCCACAACGGTTGTCCAGCCATGTAGGGCCAGACTCGGTTGGACGAGGGCGGGGGAGGCCATGCCACTGAAGGCGGCGGGAGTGACGCCTCGTACGGCCGGGAGAGCAACGACTCGGACGGCAGGAGGAGTGGCGTGTCGGACGATGGAGGATGTGAACGGGCGTACGGCGGAGACAGTGCCGACTTGGACGGCGAGGGGCTTGACGGCTCGGACGGCGGGGGTCATAATGGATCCGACACGGAAGCGAGTGAGGACCCGTCGGACAGCAACAATGAATGATCTTAGTATACCCGTTGTCGTGCCCTTCTTATTCTTTTTCCTAGAAAAGAAACTGATCATACTCCAGTCCCGTATGAAGTCGAGTGGTTGCCAGCTTGGGGATGCTCAGACTTTGTGTCGGATAGTGTCGCTGGAGGACGCGCGTCTGGAGAAGTCATATCAAATCTATAATTGTACACCCCCTCCCGCGATCGACCAACTGAAATGGCCCTTAATCATGCGATCAAGAGCCCCAGCAGCCCCTTTCTCGGTCAAAATGGCAGCGATCGGAAGTGAAACGAGAACGCCTCGCCGTGGTGCGCCGTGAGAATGCATTGCTGGAACGGGGGCTACAAAGTGCGCAAGGGTGCCATATAAGCGGATAGTGACTGTAGTTGGTTCTTCGCTATTTCTGAGATTCAGAGCGAACCACTGGGCTGGCCCATTGGAGCCGGCTCGAGAGGCCCAGAGCTCTCCGTCGTGCTCTCTTCGACATGGATGCTTGCCTCGTGCAGTCATCTTCACCTAGACACCATTCCTACTCCCACAGCTGGACACCTGCATCTTCCTCATCTCTGCATACCCGCCACCCTCTATTTTCTCCTTTTTGTGCTGCACTATGCACGCAGCTTTAGCCTTTGCCACCTCTGCTCCCGCGGTCGGCTGCCGGGCCACTGTCGCCACTTCGTCGACGAGGAGGCAGCGACCGTTAGCCCTTGTCACCCACACACGCCGCTCCGCATTCCCGGCGACTATGACTACCACTGGCTCTGTCCGCCCCTCGTCGACCGAGTGGGGCCACCACCGTGGAGCCGCCCTTAAGCGACTGGCCGGGGACCAGGTGCCCCTCTCCGGCTCGGAAGTAGACGAGGTCCTTGGTGCCCTCCGTGAGGCGGCGGCGGGCGACGACGCTGCTACGGCCGTCGTTGGCGATGACAGTGTGGACTGGGATGGCCTGCGGGCCCTGCTGGCGACGGCGGGCCACCGGCCGCACAAGGACTGGGCGGCGACCGGAGCGGCGGCGGCGACGGCGCGCGCCTGTCTCCTCCGCGGGCGGCGGGTGGACGACCCGCGGAGCGGCGCCTTTCGACGAATGTGGGCGCGGGTGCTCGGGGAGGGCAACTGGTGCGGCGCGGTGGAGGCGGCGGCGGCCAATGGCGGCGACGGTGCCGTCGACACGCGTCCATGGGCGGTGCTCGTGACAGGCGTCAATGGCATCCGCAAGACCACGTCGCTCTACCAGCCGTGGTTCCCCTCCCTTCTCGCGACATCGCTCGCCGCCGCGGGCCACCCGCCCGTCGACGCTGCCCGCCTGCCGGTCGGCGGGACGAGCTGGTTTCGCCAACTGGACCACCTGGTTGCAACCGTCGCTGCAGCAGAGTTCCGCCGGCTCTACGAGGGCGCGGGCGGCGTCCCCCCCCCCGTCGACGCGTACGCGGCACACAAGGACGGTATTTTTGCGCGCTACCGCACCGTCGCAGAGGTGCTCGGCATGGCGCTTGTGCTCGAAGCGGCCGCCACGGGCGGCGGCCTCAACGTGCTCGTCGAAACGTCGGGGCGCGACATTGCTATGTTTCACTATGTCAACGCCGTCTTTCCCGCCGACGGTTACCGGAAGCTCGCCCTCCACTTTACGGTCAACACGCTCGACGCGGCGGCCGCATCCGTGTCGGCGCGCATGGCCGCCGAGATGGGGGCGGGGACGGTTGCCGCGGCCGGCGGCGGGGACATCCACGCGCTCATCGCGGCCAATGCGGGCGGGCCGTACGGGCCGGATGCGCTGCCAGGCGTGCAAGCCGACGCGGAGCAAGTGTGGGGTGAGGTGACCGGGGCGGCGAGGCGAGGGGAAGGCGCGGCGGCGGGATGGTGGACGGCGTCGGTGGCGGTTGAGGCGGCGCTGGGGCCGGACGGTTGGTCTGCAACGGCGGCGTCGCCGGGGGGGGAGCCGGTGGGAGAGCGCTACGCGTTTGAGCGGCAGGCACAACAGAGCGGGTAGCAGGGTGGGTGGTCGGCAGCTACCCTGCAGGGTAGGCCGGGCGACACGCAGCCCTCGTTTTTGGTGGCACGTTTCAGATTGGTGGCCACACGATTGCTGCCACAGTTGCAGAGGTGCGGAAGGCGACGAGGATCCTGAGATCCTCGGGATCCAGAGATCTCGAGGCGGGGAGTGTTGCCATCGCTCTCAATTCAATACATCAAAATTTTCCAAGCCTTGAGAATGAACCAGGTGGCCTCCAATTATCAGATTAGACCAGAAAAACCACCACCTGTTGGTTCAGACTAGGGTTGCACACGACGCCCCTATTTGGGGGGCGCCAGGGGCGCGCGACGGATAAGACGCCTTACTGACGCCCCATTAGGCAGCCAAAACGCCCTTACGACGCCCCGAGTAGCACCCTCAGTATTCCCCATATGATTCAAGTGGCACCCATACTGTGCACTCGTATGTCATTTTCTGTTTCAAGACTGGGTGCCTGTCCCCAACCAAGGTGCACAGCCGCCACCTGCTGAATCTTGTAGACCCCCCTGAAGTCTTTCTCTTCGCGACGCCTTGCTGACGCCCTTTTCAGTTGGGGCGTTAGGGGCGCACGACGCCCAAATGACGCCCTGGTGACGCCCTTAATGACGCCCTGAACGACGCCCTAGGCGTTCTGAGCAACCCTACATGGCCGGCAGCAAGGGACTTGAGCGTGGCCGCGGGGCGTTACATAAGACGTCTCATCTGAACGTTTAAGTTGGATGGTTGACTATGCAAGACGCACAATGTGCCATTCACAGTTTGGCGCAGCCGTTAAACAGCTAGTGGCAGCACGATGACAGGGGATTAGCAGCCTGTCGTTTTTTCAGTATGGTACAGCAGTGTGCTTCTCTCACTCCTACGTCTCGTTGTCGCCGCCCACTAGGTCAGCGACAACCCCCGGTCGATGCTCATCTAGTAGGCCTCCTTTCTTCTACGAACGGAGATCGGCCAGCACGTCTTGGTGGTCGCCGGCCTCCTCCGGGGCCCCGTCGGCTCCACCGGTCTCGTCACTATCGTCCCCGACACTGGCGGGCTCGTCCCCTTCAGCTGGAGACGAGCCCGAGTCAAGCACATCGCCATCATCCGGCGGCAGAGCGTCGTCTTCCGATGCATCGGCGACAGGGCCCGCAGTGCGCGCGACCGGCCGAGGTGTCGGATTCCGACGTGTGCGCGTGCGTTTCTTGCGCGATGTCGTCGGAGCTCCCTCGGCACTCTCACCCGTGCAGGTCGTCCTTTTTAACCCTCCGCGACGAAGAGGTGCAGGTGACGCCGTAGTGGCTCTTGTCGCTCGGACACGGCGAGATGTCGTACCGGAACACGGCGGGTCGCCCGTCTGGGTGGCCGCAATCTCGCGACGGGCGGCCTCCTGGCGCACCATGGGCACATCCGCAACCACCGCGCGGAAAGGGTCTGCACCGTCGGTGAGCATGAGCCCCTCCTCCACCTCGGTGTCCTTTTTTCGAAAGTCGTCGATGAGGGACAAAATTGTAGCCCACACCTTGCGCGTGACAACGTCCGTGTTGCCGCCAGCGTCGCTCAAGCCGGGATAGTTCGCAATCTTGCGCAAGCCGTGGTGCACCTGTGCAGTGGGAAGGTGGCAGAGAATCACAAGAGGCACGTTGTTCGACAGGTGCAAGAGCAGGGAAGATATGTACACGGCCACAGGCACTCACGGGAGCTCGGCGAAGAAAGATTTCCGGGTCAGAGGAAACTCAAGGCGATTCATCGCGTGGGGCCACGACGTACAAGTCTCGCTCATGAACCAAGGCACTTACAAACTGCGGAACCCCACCGGCAGTCAGTGCAGCAACGTGCCGTCGAGACAATGCGGGCGTACAAGCCGGTTCACATCTTGATGTACACGGCCTGGTCTACAGTGGCGTCCACGTAGACTTCAGAAAGGCAGCCAAGCTTGCAGAATGCGTGCTTGATTGCGAAGTTGAGGACCACCCGGCCGTTAGGTTTGGAGAAAAACCAGTTGTCCTTGAGGCACGTCAAGCCGTCCTCAGGCTGGAGCGTGGAGATATGCCCGCGCATGTCTTGGCCGGACTTTTTCCCCGTCTTGAGGATCAAGCAGGCGTGCTCGTGAAAGCCCTCCATCAGCAGCCTCGTGAACTTGTCCTGCCATCGGGGAAGCACGCGCTTGACAAACACGCGGATCTTGTTGGGTTCCAGGCCTGTCTTGGTGGTGTTGCTCTTCGTCAATATCTTCTTCTCCATGCTCAGCGTGGCCGCGGGCAGAGACTCGTTGAACTGCTTTGAAAGCAACAGCGCAATATCCTCGTCGACCTGCATGGTGGTCAGGAAAGCCGTCCCCGCCCCAACGCCGTTGAATACGTGGTTCTGGTACATCTCGTTGAGCTTGTCCTGGTATTACGAGTCATCCAAAACACAACAAAGACAAGAGACATGAGCCAGAACAGCAACACACAGCAAACATTGTCACAGACTACAACAGCATCGATTGGGAATCGTCAGCTTATGGTGCGCACGGAAGCAAAGCAGGATGTGTGCCCCCAAGAAGCAAATCAAGAACCAGATCCCACATCACGCGCGGGAGACACGCACACACGATACTGACCTGCATGGGAATCGCCCAAGTAACCTCTACAGGCTCGTCAGTGGCCTGCGCGTTTGCAACCGCGGCCGACCCGACGCCCGACTCGTGGTGCTGCGACGGGCGCGGCGACTGCTGGTGCGGCTGGTGGCCCGCAGCGGCCGCCGTATTGTATGCGAGTGCCGAAGACGCCGACGCAATGCTGCCAACGCTCAATGAGGTAGCTTTTGCCAATGCATGGATCTTGGCTACGTCAGCCTTACTGCTGACGCTGTTGGCCAGGAGGACGGCCAGCCCCCGTCGCAGCGAGAGGAATTCGGCAGACGTCGCCACTCTCTCGTCGAAGAGCGCCTTGAGGAGACCTGACATGACAGTAGATATCTCCTGCAGCGCCGTCGACATCTGCTGCAGCGCGGGCCCGCATGCGCACGGCGCCCCGACTGAAGGGGACCTATTTCCAGCGCTTGGATTCTTCATTGACGGGGAGGCGGCGGCAGCGGCAGCGGCGGCTGTTGCGGCCGCGGTTGTTGCGGCGATGACGGACGCGGCCGAAGCCAATGTCGCCGCTGGCGCCGGGGAAGAAGATGGCGGTCCAGTGATCTCAGCGGCAGCCAACTGCCCCGCAGACGGCGGATGGACGTGGGCAGCATGGAGGCGCGCTGCTGCGACGCGCCGCCGAGCAACGACTCGAGCTCGTGCCGATACAGCAGCCGCAACAGTGGCTGCTACATCTCCCGGTGCCGTCGGTGGGCGCTTCGTTGATGGCCGGCTAGGAGCTGGTGCCCGTGACGTGCGCCGTCTATCGCCCGACGGAAGTCGAGCAACAGCATCATCCATCTGGGAAAAAAACCTGTTGTTGTCATCTCGCCGTGGTCTCGGGGTAGTGGGTGGGGGCGCAGCGGCACTACGGTCCGGTGCTCTGGGGCCGCAGACCGTGCGCCAGCGACCGCTGCCACCGCGGGCGACCATGGCGCGCCAATCGACTCTCGCGGCACTGCAGCGACGCCACCAGTACCCCAAGTTGGCGCCCCGGACTGGTTCGTCCCCGCCGCAGTCGCAGCTCCCGCCCCAGGCAGAGGCGAGGGCGCCGCCGCCGCCGCTAAAGCCGCCACCGCCATACTCGCGGGCGGTTCAGCACTTGTCGACCGCGCCAGCGCGGATGGAAGTTGTCGTCGAGTAGGCGTCGTCGCTACGTGGGAGATTGGGTGCAGGGGGTTTAGTGGACGACCACGCCCTGCGGCCAGCTCCGCGGAGTACGGGGGAAATAAGCTCTGCTCGAAGGGGCTGGAGGCAACCTGCGACGCGGGCGCCAGCAACTGCGACGCGGGGAAGTTCCAGTTGAATGCAGGAGTAGCCGGCCGAGGAGCCAAGAACGGGGAGCTCGCATCGCGCGTTAAGTGGGGGGGCACAGTTGGGGAGCGGCTGCCCCCATCTAGACCGTCGTCCGCATCCATGCTGCTGCAAGACACACAGAGCTTGAGGAAAAACGACCGAGGTGGTCCGAAGAAGCAGTGAGTGGGGTTGTTCCCCAGGGGGAACGGTTTTTACGGCCCGTAGCCAGCGCAGGGGAAGAGAGGAGGAGGCCCAGCAGGCGACGTGTGATAGTGGTGTTGTGGTCGTGACTGCGCCCGGAAGGAAACACACACGCCTCCGCTGCCCTCCGGCTCGAAACGCGCGACCATCCCGTCAGAAAGACGGTCTGGTGACCAGCCTCCTTCGCAACGAGGTGAAGAACGCGGATAAATGTGCAGGCGGCACACCAAAGGGCTGCAACGCACCGTCCGTGGAGGGGCAGTGGCGCCACCGTGTCGAAACACGAGGTAGCGACGCGTTATGCCGGTGCGTACGACGTCCTCTGGAAGGGGTGGTCTTTTTCAGTCGGTTGTGCTCCGAGGCTACGTTCACGGGACGACTCGGCCAATTCGTCTGCGACCAATGGAATTGGTATTCAACTCATCAAATCCCCGTCGGAAAAATGTACATCCCGGCCAGTGGGCCTCACCACCAGCCGAGCCGTCCCTTACCCCACCATCGACCAGCGGCAGGTCCTCGCCGACGGCATAGTCGGCGTCAAACTCGGTCAGCACTTGTACCGTGCGTCATCATCGCCCGCTATTTCTACAAACATACAAGTCGCGGCTCCGAGTACACGGTGTACGTCTCCCATGCAGACCCACGTCCCCTGCAAAAACACATCCAGTCCACGTTTCCACTTCACGACCATCTCCCACAACTCACCGCCGCTCCACACATTCGCGTGTAGCGCCTTCACGGCAAGAGCTTGTATCAAAAACTGCGTCTCGTCGCACCCCAAAGCGTCCGCGGCTCCGCGCGTCGCAGATTTGGCACCTCCATGGATCCTCCGGGGAGGGCGCTTGGTCCTGGCCCGTGTTGCTGCCGCACTGCCTGCAGAGGTGTCGCCCCGCCCCGGCCTCCTAGGTTCGGGCTTGATCAGCTGCACGACGGGTACTGCACGATGCTCGGGCGATGCCGCGCTTGCAGCGGCAGCGGCAGCCACCATAGGCGCTGAGGTGGCAGGTGCTGCTGCAGGCGCCCACCCGGCCGGCTCCTCTTTGACCTGAGTCTTGACCGCGGCGGCGACTCGGGCCTTGTGCGCTGCGACCACAACGGCCAGTCGTTGAGCAAGCCCGAGTGAACGCCGAGGGTCTGTCTGCTCGGCAGCCACAGATTGGCGCGTCTGCTGCGGGCCCGCCGCGGTTGCGTTAAGTGGCATCTCGGCGGGGGCTCCGGCGTTGGCGGATGCTCCAGGCGCCTGGCGCAGCCGTCGTGCACCGCCCTCGTCGTCCGTGCTGCTGTCTTCCGCTGGCAGGACGGCAAGCCGCCGAGTGTACTCAGCCAGGCGACGGGCGTCGCGCGTGGGAGGCGGCGACCATGAGTCAGGGTCGGTGCTTAGCGGGGGTTGCACCGGCAGTGCGTTGGTGGTCCTCGCCCGCAGGCGGAACTCGCGACGGCTTTCGCGGCGTCTGCGCTCCAACTCCACCGGCGCCGGCGACGGGGACGACAACGGCGTCCACTGCGCCATAAAGTTGGCACCCGCGGCGCCGGCGAGATCACGCAGCGCCCTCGGCGTCCGTCCGCCCAGACCAGGCCTACGCGGCAGAGGGCTGTGGCCGGCGGGGACCACCGCACCGCCAATGGCCAGCTTTGTAGACGCGCGACTGCCGACGGCCGACGAGGAGACAGCCGCTCCAATCGCGCTTGATCCGGCCCCGCGTCGCGTCACGGACCTGGTCACGGGCCCGTTCGAGCGCGCGGGTGGGGACGGCAACAGCGCCTTCTTGACCTTCTCCCACCGCGACGACGGGTCGATGATAGCGGTGGTGCGCGCGTGATCTGCAGGCTCCGCAGTAACCTTGACATTACGCCGCGTAGACGACCGTCCGAGGATGGGAGACGCCGCCGTCGGCGCGGCCGCAGGCGCTGCCGCCACCGTTTTGCCCTTGCCTCGTGTCGGTGGATGACGGCCACTCGCACGTACGGGAGTAGTCCGTGTAGCACTCACTTGGGGGGCGGGTGTGGCGTCGTCGCGAATCGGGACACCAGGCGCATCTTGTAGCGCAGCGGCATGGCGGCGTGCAGCTGCACATGTCACGGCCCCACAAGGAGCAGCAGCAGTAGGGGCAACAGAAGGGTCAGCGGGGCAGGCCTCGTCACTCGAAGGAGGTACAGCCTCATCGTTAGACGTTGACGGGGAGCGCAGTGGCAGTAAGCGACCGCGGCCCTCCGCGTAACTGTTCAGCGGCTGGTGAGAACGCGGGCCCGTAAAGGACCGCGTCTGTCGACGTGTGCGGGGCCCAGGGATGCGTGGGGCGTCCACCGGGGCAGGGTTCTTTGCGCGTCGCGACATCGTGGAGCATCTCGGTGCCGATGCGTCCAGTCGGAAGGAAAGAAGAGAGCAGCAGGAGACGTAGTGGTTTGCCGTACGCCGGGAGGAAGAAGTGGGGGACCGCAAAGGTGTGAGAGCGGGGCACTCTGGACGAGCGTTGTGGGGGGAGGGTGGCCAGTGGTGACGGTGGACATTGGTGGCGACGGCCACCATCAGGTGCTTATAAACACCATCACAGCGGTCGACAGACAGGGGACCTCACAGGGAGGGCAACCGGCACATGCCCCATCCCAGCACCCCGCAGGCACACGCAGGCTGTGATCCCCAGCCAGTGGGTCAGCGGATCAGTCCTCATGCCCTTCACCAGACGAGCGCGTCCTCGCCCCCCTCCTTACGATGAATGCCAGCACCGGGACAAATTGCAAGAAAAACACGAGGCAGCGGCATCGGTGTCTGGACCTGGGTCCCCATGTATGATCGGAAATGCGGGCGCACTGCCGCGGATGTAGCGGTGACGGCAACACCGCGGTCGGGACGAGAAGGTGATGGGCAGGTGGCGGTTTGCGCGTCTCCATCGGCGCCGCCGGTCACCACCCTTCCAATTTGACCAGCCGCAGTGGCTCAAAGTACACGAGACTTGGAACTCGAATGAGGAAGCAATTCGACGCCCGCTCCCGACCGCCTCGCGCTTGCGCCTCTCTAGGGCGTGCCCTGCGCCCTTGCGCCCGTTGCGTTCCAGAGACGGAGCACCCGTCTGCTTTGAGCGCGTCTGCTGCCGAGCTGTTTTCTGCTCCATCACCGTGACGGTACCGTGACCACCTGCCGTGATGGTGCCCACCCACCCCCCCTAGCACGTGCCACCCGACTATCTGTCTCGTGTGTCCCCTCTTTGCTGCGGCCAGTGTGCTCTGCTGCTCGCAATTCGAGCGGCGGTGGTCGCGACCCGTGGCCGTCGGCAGCGGGCGGCGGGGCCTGGGCGGGCAGCACGGACTTCGTTTGTCGAGGAGCGGCTGACGTAGCGGTGACCGCGTCGGAGCAGCCGCGGGCGCTGTGTGGTGCCGCTCGTATCGCCTGCAGGCCGCTTGCGGCCGTGGGAGC
>Ga0209295_1001078_pt1 | contig 10372 bp, 7 predicted proteins | sample Porto_5metaG_FD_187428 | JGI IMG/M metagenome (GOLD analysis project Ga0209295, IMG submission 187428) | Marine algal microbial communities from Porto, Portugal - Porto_5 metaG (SPAdes) (version 2) | ecosystem: Host-associated > Algae > Red algae > Unclassified | place: Portugal: Porto... | reverse complement strand
ATCAGGAATTAAATAAATGTACATTCTTCGCATCGTTATTTTTTCTTTAGACGAACCAAATTTGACGCGAATACTCACTGTATTTAAGGAAAATTTGGTGAAGTATAAAGGAAAAAGAACGAGTTGAGAATATACATTTATTTTGTTCCTGATACTTAGGTTTATGAAGTTCATGTAGTTTATGGATATTATAATATACTATTTTGACTCAATAAACTAAGCAAACCAAATTACGCTTCATGGTACATGACTCGTCCCTCTCCGAGTCGTTGGCGAGCAAAAACGCCGATTTTTTCGATGGCTTTTTCGGCTTCTGGGAGTTCGTTCCAGAGCATTTGCCAGACGTGCATTTGTCCTTCCCAGACGTCGAGTTCGAGTTCTACGCCTGCGGCTTTGGCGCGTTTGGCGAGACGGATGGAGTCATCCAACAAAATTTCGGCGGTACCGACCTGCACCAACATGGGCGGTAGATTGGTAAAGTCTGCATAAAGCGGCGACACGCGCGGGTCATCAAGTGGGACATCTCCGGCGTACCATTTGCTGATTTCGGAGACGATATTTGCACTAAGAACAGGGTCTTTTTTATCTTTTTCGTAGAAGGATTCACCGGTACAAGCGAGGTCGGTAAGTGGCGAAAGTAAGATCGCACCAGCGGGCAATACGATGCCTCTATCCCGTGCAGCGACGAGTGTAGAAAGCACCAAACCACCTCCGGCAGAATCGCCGGCAAGCATAATACTGACGCTTTTATAACCGTTTTCGGTGAGCCATGTATAGACTTTGAGTGAGTCTTCGAGTGCGGCAGGGTAAGGCTTTTCGGGTGCGAGTGAGTAGTTAATAATCAGAACTTTAGCGCCTGATTCAAGGGCGAGTTTGGCGACGAAGGAACGATAATTTTCGATGTCCCCCATAACGTAGCCACCGCCGTGAAGATAAAGAATAATCTCATTGGCATGTGCGTCGGGCGGTATCATCCACTCGGTTTCGATACCTTCGACGTTTAGTTTTTTGATGCTAATTCCTTCGGGCATTTCAAATCGTGCAGTCATGTCGTCAAACCATTTACGGAGAGCTTCCACAGGTGGGAAACTGCCTTCTAAATTTTTGTTCCACTTCTTCTTCTTTCGCAACAAGTACGATTTGATGATAAAATTCCTCAGACTCATGTATTAGTGATTGAGTGAAAAAGTTTAAGTTTAAGTTCAAGTTTAAATTTAAATCTAACTTGGAAACTTGCTTTGTATTTTGGGAATGTAAAGCAAGTTTTTATCCTGATAATCAGACCGTTAGTGAAAGAAATTAAATAACATGTGCCATTATACTCGTCTTTTTTCCATCTAAGAATCCTTTGAAATCCTTATCCCGAATCGGGGTTCGGGACAGGCTGTAGCTAAAGCTATGTGCGGCTTTCAAAAAATCCTTAGACAAAAAAAATACTTCGCATTATGGGACATCTTATTTAATTTCTTTCACTTACTTTAAATTTGATATTAAACTTCCGTCCATTTTCTTTGGGTGATTTTTTCTTTTTTGACGGTACGCGCATACGCACAGTAGGGGTGTGTCTGGCACTCCGCAGGTATCATTTCGGGAAAATGTTGTTGTGCCTCATCGATGTCATTTCTCAAAAAGAAAGCATTGAATCCATATCGGTTTGCACCGATGAGGCGATAGCCTTTTTCCTGCGCCAATTTATTCAAAGCTGCCAGCGACGCTCCTGCGTAATATTCGGGTGCATCTGACACAAAATTTGGGTCGTAAGGAATTGTAACAGCCACTTCCGACTCCCATAGATTGTTGCATTCTGCCACGATGACACGCGGCGAAACCACCTCAATCGCTTTCCAAACCCAATAATCCATTCCGTCTATATCAATTGAAAGCAAATCTATTGCTCCTTGAAAATCATTTTGTTGTATCAGGCTGTTGACGTTCTCTACTGTCACAAGTGCGCGTACAAGGCGCGGTTGCCATGTCCGCACATCTCGATGTCGGCGATAAAACGCTTTCCCATACCGAATGTTCAATGTGTCACCATCTATCAGCAAGCCTTCAAAGTCATGATGTATCAGCAAATTGGCAGAATTGCACTCTACGCCATTGCCACATCCTATCTCAATCACTTTACGGTTCGTAAAACCAATAGACGCAAAAATATACAATATTATGCCATCTTCCCCATTTTGAGAGAAATTTCGGAAAGAAATATTTTTGAAATTGGGGTCATATACTTGATGATCAGCAACTTGATGTTGATAAATATTTAGGAGATTGATTTGCGCCGCACGGTCTATACTACCTCTTAAATCGCCTTTACTACGGATTTTTTTGAAAAAACGAACGCCATCAATGCCCGTTTTTTCAAATATAAGGATTAAAAATAATTTGAATAATTTTTTCATTTTAAATGTTTGAACCACGTAAACGTAGCACAGTGCTTCCAACCTGTGCCTTGCATTAGTTTTGCGAAACGTGCCTGTAGCACGCGGCGCAAGCCAGAGGTGTTACGCTACGATAATGATTCCCACAAAAAATAGCAAGCATAGGTGCGATAGGGCTTCCATGCTTCGGCAATTTCTACCATGCGTTTTTGGAGGTTTTTGCCTGTTTCTTCTAATTCGTAGTGCTTGACCATCGCATTTTTTATGCCCAAATCACCGACCGGAAACACATCTGCCCTGCCGAGCGAAAACATCAATATCATCTGCACCGTCCATACGCCAACTCCTTTTATTTCAGTGAGTTGTGCGACGAGTTCTTCGTCGGTCATTTTGCTGTATTGGGCTTTAGTGAGTTGGTTTTCTTTGAAATATTGAGCTACATTGTGCGCATATTTTGCTTTTTGATTGGAGAATCCGACGCTGCGTAAGCTGTTGTGTTCGGTCGCCAGCACTTGGTCGGGCGTGGGTGCGTCGGCGTACAGTGCGCGGAAGCGTCCATATATGGTAGCAGCGGCTTTGGTGGAGAGTTGCTGCCCGATGATGGAACGGATGAGGTCGTTGAACAGGTCGGCTTCTTCGCCTCTGTTTGTGGGCAATTTACCGGAGAGTATTAGTTTTAAAATGGGGTCGCGGGAGAGGTGGGTGAGGACTTTTTTCATTTGTGTTTACGCGCTTTTGAGTTGATGAAGGGTTTTGAGAACGGCGGATAATTCCTTGATTTTCATATATCAAAGTTACGGTATTTTGCGGTATTATGACGCAATTTATTCAAAATAATTTGTTTTTAAAAACAAATTGATGTAAATTTAGCTAAACTTTGTCTATTGAGTTAGGGAAGATTTTCGAAAGTCTTATCAAATCGTATATGTTATTGATTGCCGTAGGAGGGTGAATGATTATTGAGTTGTTGAAGAGAAAATGTATCCTTTTGGGTTAAAAAAGTAGAAGCATGCTTGGGTTTTCCAAACATGCTTCTAAAGCCAAATTTACATCTTTATATTGTTTTTATTGATTATACTGGCAGTGTATTAGGAACGAGGCATAAATAAATTCAGGTTTTTGATGCCGTTATTTTTTTCTTTTTTAAGGCATGAAAACCGCGCATAGCCAAGCTACGCAAGGATTTTCATAATGAAGAAAAAGAAGAAAAAAACAAGTCAAAATCTGAATTTATTTTTGCGTCGTTCCTAAGTAGTAAGTCAATCTAATTATGATATGTTGCTTTGAGTGAAATTTTTTCGAGTACGAGGCGGAGGTTATTCAGCATAGCCGTAGCTACGCTGGATGTTCTCCAACAAAGTAATCGGACAAATTTCGCCAAATGAACTTATCATAATTAGTTTGACTTACTACTAAGTACACCGTCCAAAAAGTTTCTTCACTTTTTGAAGTATTTCTTTTGAAATGACTCTTCCCCAAAAACTCCTTAAATACAGTGAGTATTCGCGTCATTTTTGATTCGATTCATTTCAAAATAAACGTCAAAAAATGTAAATAAATTTATAAAACAGTGTACTTAGTACACCGTCCAAAAAGTTTCTTCACTTTTTGAAGTATTTCTTTTGAAATGACTCTTCCCCAAAAACTCCTTAAATACAGAGCGTATTCGCGTCATTTTTGATTCGATTCATTTCAAAATAAACGTCAAAAAATGTAAATAAATTTATAAAACAGTGTACTAAGTACACCGTCCAAAAAGTTTCTTCACTTTTTGAAGTATTTCTTTTGAAATGACTCTTCCCCAAAAAATCCTTAAATACAGTGAGTATTCGCGTCATTTTTGATTCGATTCATTTCAAAATAAACGTCAAAAAATGTAAATAAATTTATAAAACAGTGTACTAAGGGAAGACGAAAAAAATAATCTACCCGCCTGAATTGTTCTTTTTCTTATATGTTTCACTTAGTGAAAGAAAATAAATAACTTGCCCCATTATGCTTGTTCTTTTCCCTTCTAAAAAACACAAAAAATAGTTCCGTAGCTATGGCTATGCAACGATTTTTTGAATTCTTTAGAAGAAAAAATTACGGCGCATTTTGTAACAATTTATTTAATTTCTTTCACTAAATCTTCCTTACGTAGTTCGGCTATGCGCGTCAAATTTAGCCAAACATATAAAAAAAATAAATTCTTCATTTGGGGTAGATTATTTTCTTCCTCTTCCCTTATTTATTCAATTTTACAAATTTGGCATAATCTGTACGCCAATTTCCGCCTTGTATATGCAACATATATGTAGCTGAAGGCAACCTATTAGGGTCAATACTCACAAGGTTGATACCCTGAAATATAGTCGTTGGAACTTCCATCAGCTTTCTACCCAATACGTCAGTGAGTACCAAGAATACATCTTCGTGATCAATGTCACTGTTGAAGCGAACACTAACTACGCCGGAAGTAACCGGATTTGGGAATACTTCCGAAATAGAGACACCGAAGGCACAGTTTGTTTGGATAGATACTATATTTGAATATTCGAAAGAACCATCCATATCTACGATTTTGAGTCGATAATAATTTGTACGAATAATCTGCGTATCAACAAACGTATATTCTGTTGTAGTAGTCTCATTTCCTACTGCATTTGTACGGCTAATAGTTGAAAAAACAGTACCATTAAAACTCTCCTGTACTTCAAAATGACTTACATTGACTTCCGAAGCGGTAGCCCAGCTCAAATGCGATTCGCATTCAGATTCTGTACCTTTGAAATATATCAATTCTACAGGCAATGTCTGGCAAAGTGTAAAACCTAAAGGTCCGGTAATATCTCCGCAGGCTGTACTCAAATCTAAATCATTGATATTGTCACCAATATTCATTGTAGGGCGAGTCTCATAGATCAGCGAATATACATTATATACATCATTACCGTTAGATAAGTTAGTTATTGGGTTAGTGGTCTGTGTTTGAAGGATAGTACCTTTACCATCTGTTAGTACAAATTCTTGTATATAAGGTGGATTTTGAGTCTCTCCGCTCAAACTAAAAGCTATCTCTGTATCCCCTATTTCGGATCCTGTAGCACAGCCACATACATTGATAGGGAGAGAAGCGGTGTCTATACAATCTGTTCCGATAATGTCATTAATATCGTCTCCAATGGCAAGTGTGGGATTAACTTGATTCGAGTCGTAATTGACTGCATAAGCAATAAAATTTCCCGGACCGGGACTCGTAAGCGTACTTGTTCCCGAACGATTCACAATGATACCCGCTTGGTCGGTCAGTACATAAGTCGTAATAACCGTAGCCGAAGAAGTATTGCCTGTATTGGTGAGTGCGATGTCTTCACCATCCAAATAATTACAGCCTTGCGCGTAAGTATCAGATGGTGAAAAAGCAACCACTAAACACACCAATAAAGCGATGAACAACATAACCTGTATATTATTGTGTGCTCTCATCTTTATTATTTTAAAAAATTAAAAATTTGATGACCAACTTGAGTAAATTTCAATCATCGGTCATCGGTATCTAATGGTTAGTAACTCAAAGTACCAGCATTTACTGAACAGGCTGGCTCAATAATTTCGGCAGCAGGCGTGAGATTATCATTGCCCGGAGCATTCAAAAACGAACCAAAATCAGAGATCGGTTGGGTGAAAATCGTTGTAATTTCTGGTGCACTTGTGATTTGGTAGCCCGTCACCTCAAATTCTATTTCACCACCGTCAAAAGCAGGTACCGTAGTATTTAATATGCCACGCCAAGTATCTCCGCCCGCCGTGGTTTCGTGTGTCCATGTAAAATTGGAGGCATAAGCTCCCGTAGGACCCGTCACGCCATCAGTACCGTAGTAATTATTTGGAAAACTCACCACTATCTCTACTGAGCCGGGAGGAATCGTACTTGACCCCGAATTGGCCCAACTAAAAGTAAGTGTAGAGTTTGTTGCTACCGGAAAAGGGTCAGGATCATAATCTGCCCCGCCAAGTGCCGGATCTGCAAATTGTGCTAATGCAGTAAAACTGAACAACATTAACACTAAAATTGAGAGTAAAAAAAACTTTGTTTTCATTTTATTAATTTAAAAGCGTTTGTTAGTTTTAGATTCTGGACAAAAGTCAATGTAAAAGATAAGGTAAGAAAGAATAGGTAAAAGAACTAAATCTATAATAAACTGATTATCAGTATTTTACTATTTTATTTTTGTTTAATCACTTAACTCACTTCAATTTCCCATTATATTTTATCATTCTCATTAATCAATTAATCAATTAATCGGGTTACTTTGCTGATTTTAAATAACGATGGCACTCATATATAATTTTTTTATAAATTTTAATTATTTAATAACTCAATTATTTACGAAAATTATTTTAAAGTAATAAAAAAAATATTAATGCATTTGTTTTATAAAATTATGTAGTTATAATTGACGGACAAAATTTTTGTAAAGCATTTTCGATTAATTTCGAGAATGTTAACTTTTAACGTAGTTGTTCAGCTGACGATGCGCCTGTCGTATTACCATATAAACCATAAGGAGTTATACATTTAATCTTAAAATATTTTTTTTAAAATAACTTATTTTTTTTACTAAAATATTTTTATAAGCAAATTAATATGAAGTGTAAAAGTCTTGCTTAATGGTTACCCAGAGTCTAGATTAGTTGTTCATTAAAGTATTACCTGTGTCAAATATTTTGCGTGTTTGATTATGTGAATTATTCTTTGGATGAAAATGTGCCGGATACTTTATATATCCGGCTACATTCTTCAATCAATATATTTAGTATCGTGTAAATTACATTAATTTAAATTTTTGAAATGTAAAATTTAAAACAATAAATATAAAAGTGCTTTAAACATTTTTATTTTCTTATCTTTTAATATATTTAAAATCAAATAAATATAAAAGAGATACGTTGGCTCTCGCCTTACAACTTTTACATTTTAATTTTTACATTTACATACATTTAAAATAATAATAGTTTATACGATGCTTAGTATCAGGAACAAAATAAATGTATATTCTCGACTTGTTATTTTTTCCTTTATACTTCACCAAATTTTCCTTAAATACAGTGAGTATTCGCGTCAAATTTGGTTCGTCTAAAGAAAAAATAACGACGCGAAGAATGTACATTTATTTAATTTCTGATACTTATTTACTTACTTTAACGAATTTAGAAACAGATGTCCGCCAGTCATTACCTTCAACAACAATCATGTAAGGTGCTGCTGCCAGTCGGTTTGGGTCAATACTGAAAAGATTAGACCCTTCACTGATGACCACAGGCATACTCATCAGCGTTTCTCCCAATATATCCATGACAAGGATTTGCGCGTCTTCATGGTTGAGGCTGCTATTGAGGCGAATAAATACCAATTCATTTTTGACGGGATTGGGGAAAACTTCCGAAACAGATACCACAGATGCACAATCGGCATATACTGTAAATATTTCCGAGTATTCGACTGAGCCGTCCATATCAACTATTTTGAGGCGGTAGTAGTTATTCTGTGTCAATTGAGTATCTGTAAAACTGTATGAAGCACTTTGTACAGCACTGCCCGTAGCATCTACTCTTGCGAGCATAGCGAAGGCTGTTCCGTTGGCACTTTGTTCTACTTCAAAATGACTCACCCCCGTTTCGGTGGCTGTAGTCCATATGAGTCTGGCTTTACAATCTTCGAGTGTGGCTTTAAATGAGGTCAATTCTACAGGAAGTACCGTAAGTACTTCTGCTTTTGGTGCGAGGTTATCATTGCCGGGTGCATTGAGGAATTTATCAAATTTGCCCGTTGGTTGTGTAAAAATCGTAGTGGCTTCCGGCTCAATCGTTGTAGTAATACCCACTACTTCAAAGACAATCGTACCGCCATCGAAGGCAGGTACAGCTTTGTTGAGTGTACCCACCCAAGTATCGCCGCCTTCTACATTGGTATGCATCCAGTCAAACCAATTGGCAATCGTACCTGTAGGGGGGGTAGCACCATCTGTCATGTAATATTTATTGGGAAAACTGACGATTATTTCTGCGGCATCGGCAGGCATAGTAGAAGCTCCTGAATTGACCCAATTGAAGGTCAGGCTGGCTGCATTGCCGGCTTGTATCGGGTCGCCATCATAATCTGCCCCTCCAAGTGCTGGTTCGGCAAACTGGGCAGTCATTATACCTGTACTCACGAAAAACAGCAGCAGTATTAAGAATGATTTTATATTCATTATAAAATATTTTTTAGCTGTGAATAAATGGAGGATGAACCTTGTGTTCATCCTCCGTTAAAATATTTATCGTTGAGTAGATAAAGACAAGATAGCAATATTATTGAACGGGAAGTTTTCACCGCCTGTATTTGCAACAATATTGGTTGTCAAATTAGCGGCTGCACCCGGTGCATCCGCTGTAATTTCAAGTGCAATGCGACTTCTTGTGTTTCCATCAATGATAGTATTGGTTTCAAACAACAAGCCACCCGGGGTGGAGGTCACTGTCCAGTCTGGATTATTGACTGTTTCTCCATTTACTACATTTACAGAAGTCAATGTATTATCAAATACAATGGTGTAAGCTGTTATAAACGGCACAAATACCTGTATCGGTCCTGTGGTCGGTCCGCCTACAATTTCATTGATATTGGCTACTACGTAGCGCGTATCACCTACATTGTACACGTTATTACCTGTCGTGTAGTTAGGAGTCAAGTCCACATCAACTACCGGTGTAGTGGCACAGTCAGGTCCTGATGCGTCCGGATCACATGCGTCAAGTGGGTCACTACCTGCTGCTTCTTCGTCTGCATTTGTCATGCCATCGCCATCGCAATCACCTGTTGGGTCAGCAAATGGGTCAGGGTCGCAAGCATCTGTTGGGTTAGAACTTCCTGAAGGTATTCCTGCAGTAGAAGGATCATCTATGCCTGTAATTTCCTCTGCATTGGTCATGCCATCGCCATCTGAATCACATGCACCTGCTGCCATATCAGGGTCGCAAGCATCGGCAGGATCGGATGTACCTGTTGGAGTACCCGGAGTAGAAGGATCATCTACGCCTGTGACTTCTTCACCGTCATTGTATCCATCGCCATCTGAATCAGGATTGTTCGGGTCAGTTCCGGCAATCGCTTCTTCGTCATTGGTCAAGCCATCGCCGTCAGCATCACATTCGCCGACTGTTGGGTCAGGGTCGCAAGCATCGGCAGGGTCAGATGCAGCTGTTGGTGTAGCGGGGGTAGAAGGATCATCTACGCCTGTAACTTCTTCACCGTCATTGTATCCATCGCCATCTGAATCAGGATTGTTCGGGTCAGTTCCGGCAATCGCTTCTTCGTCATTGGTCAAGCCATCGCCATCTAAATCACACGCACCTGCTGTTGGGTCAGGGTCGCAAGCATCGGCAGGGTCAGATGCAGCTGTTGGTGTAGCGGGGGTAGAAGGGTCATCTACGCCTGTGACTTCCTCGCCATCATTATATCCATCGCCATCTGAATCAGGATTGTTCGGGTCTGTTCCGGCAGCCACTTCTTCATCATTGGTCAAGCCATCGCCGTCAGCATCACACGCACCGACTGTTGGGTCAGGGTCGCAAGCGTCGTTCGGGTCGCTGTTGTCAGCGGTCGTAGTTGGATCACCATCGGGTCCACCTACTTCGTCACCATCAGGGATGCCATCGCCATCTGAATCAGGATTGTTCGGGTCAGTTCCGGCAATCGCTTCTTCGTCATTGGTCAAGCCATCGCCATCTAAATCACACGCACCTGCTGTTGGGTCAGGGTCGCAAGCATCGGCAGGGTCAGATGTGCCTGTTGGTGTAGCCGGAGTAGAAGGGTCATCTACGCCTGTGACTTCCTCGCCATCATTATATCCATCGCCATCTGAATCAGGATTGTTCGGGTCAGTTCCGGCAGCCACTTCTTCGTCATTGGTCAAGCCATCGCCGTCAGCATCACATTCGCCGACTGTTGGGTCAGGGTCGCAAGC
>Ga0209295_1001077_pt1 | contig 10383 bp, 14 predicted proteins | sample Porto_5metaG_FD_187428 | JGI IMG/M metagenome (GOLD analysis project Ga0209295, IMG submission 187428) | Marine algal microbial communities from Porto, Portugal - Porto_5 metaG (SPAdes) (version 2) | ecosystem: Host-associated > Algae > Red algae > Unclassified | place: Portugal: Porto... | reverse complement strand
ATCGCGATCACCTCGGAGAGGAGGGAAGTACCGGCCGTCCTAGCCGCTCGTGCGTCACCCGCTATGGGCCTCGAGGTCCAGGAAGTCAGGCCAACCGAAAAGCCAAGACAAACAAGCACGGTTTACGTGCCGGAGACGACGGTGCCTCCCACCGTCGTCACCCTTCGTCCTCAAAGAGCGGAAACCGCAGCGCAGGGACCGGGGCCACTAGCTGGCCCGATCCCGCGCTGCCAAATACCTACGATGCAGATAAGTCCCTCCAATGCATGACACTCCCCAGTCTGGATTGACCCGACCCGCTGTCAGCCCATGATTAGCTGACGAGCACACCTGGGAACGTGCGCCGAAGGCGCTCACAAGCCGCAGCGGCAAGCCACAAAGGCTACACACCACCAACCACCCGGCTGCCACGCACCAGCGCCCAGAGCCACCAGTACGGCGCCTCTGGCGAAATATTACATCCATACTGCCGGAAGGCGATTGTGAGACGTGTTCCAGGGTGGGGGGCGGATTTGGGGCGGTATAGATGGCGCTCAAAGCAGTCGCGGCGCTGAAGCGGCCGCTTTCAGCTGCAGAACTCCCGGTGGCATCAATGCCGCACTTGTGCGCCCCACCACTTTGCTCGCACCCGTCTCCCAAGCCATTCTCTCCATTTCCTCCATTCTCACTCACGTCGACGCCCCCGCTGGTGTTTGAGCCAGAGCCATGCTCACTTCCCACTCCACCGCTGTCAGCGCCAGCACCACCACCTACCTGCCCCACTTCCTCTCCCCCACTTCGTCGGCGACAGATCCGAACATTATCCCGGCGGTCCTCGACACACCGGCTGTGAAAAATGCTGGCGGCCTTGTATCTCTTAATCAGCTGTTTGACAGACGGATACCGTCGCGGGTGTAGTGCGACATGCAAGTGCTTCTTCTGGACGCCAAACGCGCGCTCAACGTCCTTGCGCACAGCCTCTTGCAGGCTTTTGAACACCTGCTTCTAGTCCGTGGTTGGCTGGAGATGTGTTGACAGGAAACAGTGTAGCGGGGGTAGATCCCGTTTGTGAGGTTTCAGGGTAGCGTGCGCGTCGTCTCGTTTATCGTGAAAGAATGGTTGCGCGGAGGCCATTGGCAACAACAGTGAGCTCCGCAGGCGTTTTTCGTCGCTGGTAGGTTGGTCTCAAGCGCTGGACGATGAAATGCATCATATTCTTGGTGCACATGGAGCTGACAGTGCGAGAGAGCCGGACATACTTGTGTGCACTCTCGGCCGCCTCCTCATAGGCGATGACACGAGACGCGGCCACGACCGTCTGCAGAGAGGGGTATTTCAGCTTTTTAGTCGCGCTCGTGCGCCAATGGAAGAATGGATCGCACATCACCGCCTGTTAGATGCGCTTGAAAACAGCTGGAGAGAAACGTAACCGCGTGTCAAAGTCTTTTTCATCATAAACAGGGTCCTCCCCTCCAACTCCAAACTAATCTCTCATCATGGCGTGAGAAACAGCGTCACAGTCACGGTGTTTGTTTGGCCGGCGGCCAGGAAGAGAGCCGAAGTACCATCGGCGGCTAGAGATATGACCAGCGCGCGGTCGTCGACGTAAGGCCAAAATATGGTTGACGTGGGCGTGCACAGCGGCGGCGACGTCGGCGCCATCGTCTTCTTCCAGGAAGACGGCCGACTGGGCAACCTCATTGCCATTCCCGTCCATGTAAAGCACGGAAACAGACACGCGCTAGCTTGAGAAGCAACAAAGGAGGTACGGCACATCAGTGGTGGAGGTCGGAAGACGAGCTCATTTAGGGACGAGGAAAGGAGGGTGGGGGGGAAGAGCGGGCGAGGAGTGCGAAGAATGATCGGTGGGAGCAGGCTGGGAGAACATCGGGCCTGAGTGGTCGCGTGGTGTGGTTGAGCCCCATCGGCCAGGTCACCGCATGTCATGCCGACCCACCTCCTGTGCCCCGACCCAGGTCAGGTCTCAGCGGCCGTCTGCCAGCCCCGTTCCCCCACACGTGCACTGTGCGCCTGCCTCCACGGCATGGTGGTAATGAGCGGCCTACCCCTCGCCCATTGGCACAGTGCGGCTCCGCTCCCGTCCAGAATCGCACTGTGCGCACACCCAGGCTTGCACTGGAACTGTGGGGGGCCCCAGATCGGCTCCATGTGTCGGTCCAGTGGCCCCCCTCCGCTGCACAGTGCCTATTGCGCGGTCCCCAGCCGTTCAAGAGCCCGGAAAGTGCGCCACTCACAGCGAACAGTCCCTATTGCTCAAGTGTCATCCTCCATGGCGCCCCTGTTGGACCACCACTAGGGAGAAACTGAATACCGTACGCCCACGACTCTCATGAAGGCGGCCCGCCCGAAGCACTCGTGATAGCACGTGCTCTCACAAGCCCTGTAAGAACTGCATGATCCGTCACCGCATTCAAACGAGCCCCCGCGGCCCTCTCTGATTCATGCACTGCTCAATTCTTGAATAACTCGATCCACAGAATCGTGTGAGAGTGCTGCGCCAGTTTTGCGCGGAGTGGTCCGCATCGAATGTCAGATCGTGCGCAAGGCGTCCTCCAACAGTGCGTTTAAGCAACAATGCACACTTTGCGTCTCTAACTGATACTTATAGCTGTCTTCCCAAATTTGGCCGATCCCGTCGATGTCAAGAAGGGGGATCAACAGTGTGAAGCTGTGTCTCAGACCTGGCGTAGGAATACCCCCGATTCTCCGGCACGGCGCCGTCGCCTGGGCATACGGGCTCCATTGTCTGCGTCTCCGGGACCTGAGAGCCTTCCGGAACGCCGCGTCCGCTGCCGAGGAACGCCCGTGCCATCGCGATGGCCAATCATGTGCCTTGATGACTCCTCCCCCAAGGCCCCTGGGGCTCACCCTCCACGTAGGCGAAAATTGGCCGGGTCGTCACAATTATACCTGCCCCTCACGACTGTGTTCATCACAGGCTTCAGAAATTTGTGACCGCCCCTCCTTACATTGGAAAGGTGGACCGTGGACCGCCTGCGCTCCAGTATGAGTCCGTGTTCCCCATAAGCGCGCGCGCTCCGGGCTGCGTGCCCGCCCTGCACAAGTGCCTGTGGTCACGCTCTCTGACAACCGACCACATCCCCACCCGTCCTTCCCGTCTTTCTCCGGCGGCCCGATACCGAATTGTCACAGGCCGCACCCCCCCCCCTACACAACCCCCAACGTCGGGGGGTGAAGACTCACGCTCTGCCCACGCGGTTACCTCCCCCTCACCCTTCCGGGCACTGTGAAGTGTACTTCCGCAGTCCCCCAGGGACAACTGGCCCTTGCGTATGTCGTAGTTCGTTGTGTTTGTCTGGTGACACTGCATGTATTTGTTTGTAGATCTTTCGGCGGGGACCCATTAGGGGTTGAGCTCCGGGGGAGATTCGTGTGGGGAGCGGCGTCTTGAGTGTGAGGCTGTGGGCGCCCTCCGGATGTGCGGGTGCTGCCCTGGGAGGTGCCGTTCGGGCCTTGTGGGCCAGGCCATTGGGGGTGCCTGGGAAGGCGCTGCGGCCGCGGTGGCCTGCGGGATATCAGGCGCGCCTGCGCAGGCCTGGGAACGCCGTGCATAGTAAAACAACGCACCCACTCAACATCATCGTCTTCACAGGCACCACACCGCTCGCCGGCGTTCTATGCGGCTCTGCCGCTACACGTCCACCTTTGGCCCTCCGTAGGTTTCCCCCACCCGTATGTGAAGTCGGTGTTGTTGAATGGGTGCCTTGCTTTACGATGGCAGAGGTCCTGGGCCGTGTCCAGCCACCTGATGTACCCCAGTCGGCCCCACGACGGGTCGTCGGGAAGCCCGCTCTCGGAGCACACCCACGTGCCACTGTTCTCAGTTCTCCACTACGGGCCCTCAATCTGCCCCCGCATGCCCGCCCCTTGGCTCGTCGCCGGCCTGCGGTCTACGCCCCGAGGGCTCGTGCTGGTGCCCATCCCGGTCGATGCCATGGTTTCCAAGGCGGTGCGCTAGACACGCGCCAAGCTGACCAAGCACAGCAACCGCTTGGTTGGCCGCCGCATGGCGCTAGCGTAGATGACTAAGGTCGAGGTCTCGCTCTACTTGGTCAAGCATTTCGCCATCGACAGCCCGTCGATCAACTTCCACTTGCATATGTGTGGCTACGACCTCGGCGAAAAGGTGTTTTGGGTGCCTATTTTCGAGGACCGTGTCGCCTTCGACAGCCCTGCGAAGCGCGTGCTGAAGATAGTCTATCGCTACATTGAGAGCACCAACAGCATGCTCGCTGGATCAACCTCTTTGCTCGAGACCCCACGTTCCACGGCCAAGAACCGGTCCTGCAAGCAGTCCGACTCTCGTGGGCTTCCTCCTTTAGCCTCGAAACTGACGGCTTCCAGCACCCCGCCCACGACAGGAACTCCCTTGAAAGGGGGAGCTCCCCCCCTGCCTACGTTGTCGGACCCAGACGGCGCGCACGACAACGATAGGGGCCTCGACGACGCGCGAAGCGATGATGACGTGGACACGGAAAACACGAATAAGGATGCGGATAATGACATCCTTTCGGAGGCGGCTCCCACAGGTGGCCGCAACCGCCAGTCGGAGAAGACCTGCCCCGAGACCGCCACCCCGCCGCTGCCGGTGATCCCAAGCCAGTTGTCCAAGCAGGTGGTTATAGCTTTTTCTTCGGCGTCAGCAAAGCCGCTGACGCTGATGAGGACGCTGGTGCCTGCCATGACCAAAAGCGTTTGCATCAGGGCCTCCGTTTCCAAGATCCGTGTCAGCCGCCCCTGGTGGCCAAAGACGGACAAGGGCAATCCTTGGCAGCAGACCGTAGAGGTGGACATCGTGCTGCTGCGCGCGGCGGCTAAGACCACAGGCACGACCTAGGGAGAGACTATGGTGTCCCTGCGGAGCTTCCTGGCGACACACTCAGCGCCTGCCCTCGAGAGGGTGGCCGACATGCTGCTGATGGTGTAGAAGGAGAAGAAGGCGAAGGTGATGCTCATCAGGTTCAACCTGCGGCTTCAGCGGACAAAGATCCATCGCAGGGTGTCGATCGCTCCCATGGCCGGCATGACGTTCGCCGGTATAGAACATGCTGGCCAAGGCCAGCCGTCGGCGCCCAGTGGCCTTGGCGAGAGGTCAGCGCCCGTTCTCCAAGGCCAGCCCTCGGCGCCCACACCTGCGACCGTTCACGTTTCCCATGCCGCCCGCCCATGGCTCGTCGCGGCTGCGACAGAGGGTTAAACAGCACACGGAAGTGCACCTGTGGTCGGGTTCGGGCTGCACGCTTGTAGCGTCCTACAAGGGGCACGGCCAGCTACATGATCGTTCGACCAGACCCTTATGCGTGAGGCTCTGGCGCCCGCCGCGGCAGCGCTTCAAGAAAGCTCCGCGACAGAGACAGAGGCGCAGAAAACGGCTCCAAAAACCACGGGGGCGGAGAACGTGAGGGCGGTGAGAACGGGGGCGGGAAGCACGGTGGACGTAAACACGCGGGGGGCAAGCACGGTGGCAGTACGCACAGCGGAGGCAAGCACGGCGGCGGCAGGCACGGCGGCGGACCGCACGGAAACGGCCGTCACAGGGGCGGCACGGAAGATGCTAGCAAGCGCTTTGGCGGCAATGACTGCGGGGGTAAAGAGGGCCGCGGCAATGGTCGCGGCGGCACCGACGGCGGCGGGAAGCACGGTGGCGGCAAAATCAGCCGTCGCACAGACGGTACCAGCAAGGACTTTGGCGGAAAGCCGTGGGGCGGCAAGCACGAGAGCGACAATTACGGGAGCGCCAAGCTCGGCGGCGGCGCGAACGGCGACGGAAAGCGCGACGTCAGCTTGAAAATTGGCCGTAGGAATGGTGGGGGCAATGACGGCGGCATCAAAGGCGGAGGCGAAGGCCGCGACGGGAACGGCCGCTCCGGCGAAGGCGGCGGCGGCCAGGAAGACGGCTGCAAGGATGGCGGAGGCAGGGGTGATGGCAGCAGGGACGGCCGTAGGAGGGATGGCGGCGGCACAGTCGGAAACGACGAGTACGCCAACGACGGGCAGGGCTGTGGATTTTATCGCTTCGGTAGCCCCTACTGATGCGGCGGCGCCCACCGAGAAGCCGTCGCCGGCTGCAAAGATGCTTGCGCAGCGGCTGCCGTCGCCTGTACCACGGGCGTCAACACCACGTCCTCCGCCACCACCGCTGCCGACGGCGGTGCGGCCCAAATCGACATGGGCGCAGCTGCGTTCCACGGCGAAGCATATTGAATCAGCCAAGCTTCATTGGCTTCAGGCGCTGCTGCCGCCCCCGGCTTGTGCGGTCCCATCGGCTGGCGCGGCGAGAGAGGCGCTATCGTCGAAATCAGTTGGGATCAGGAATGTGCAGTCGGGCGCTTCGACAGCAGCGGCGTCGGCAACAACGGCAAAGTCGTCTCATCGACCACCCCCGCCATTCTCCGTGGCTTCGCTGCTGGTTCCCACGCCAATTGGCGTTCTATCGCGGCCGCCCACCGCACTCTTGTCTGCGAGCCCACAAGATGCAAGCGGACCAGCTTCTGCTTCTAAGCCTGCTTCCGGTGCACCTCTGCGTCCACAGCCGCAAGCACGGCCCCCCGATACTCCGTCTACCGTCTCCTCGACTCTGGGCGACCCTGCTTCCGGCAGCCCCTTCGCCGATCCACCGGCCCCCGACGGGCTGCCACCCAACCAGCTTCCGCGCAACAATCTGCCGTCCAGCGCTCTTCCCTTCAACCAGCTGCCATCCGACGCGCTACCTCCGGACAAGATGCGTTTCCATACGCAGCCGCCCGACGAGCAGCCGGCCAAGGCCGCCATTGAGGGTGGCGCGGTTCCGCTCTTGGGTGAGCGCACCCCGTCTCCAAAGCTACCTGTGGCTGAGGCACCCCCACGGCGGATAAGGGCGGCGGCCAGGCCACTGGCGGGAACTGCCGCGATGTCTGTGAGGCCGGTGGCGGCGAGACAGCTGGCATCCGCACTTGCAGCTGGCGCGCCCACGCCGCCTCAAGCCCCCCCACTGTCGGAAGCGGCCGAAATGCTTCCGCCGACCAAACGGCCGCCAGCTCCCAAACCGCCACCGGCCAGAACACGAGGTTCTCCTCAGGCGGTGGCGGCATAAGACCCGCAGTTGCCTCCAAAGCCGCCGCTGGGAAACAAGCCAAAAGAGGCCTCAACGTCAACACTGTCGGCAGATTTCACACGACGAGCGAGGACAGGCAGTGCTGCGCGTGCACTTCTCGCGCCATCGCCAAGGCGTGCGCACGCGAGGGCGACGCGGGCGACAGCCGCGTCATCGGCGTCGACCGCGTCAAGACACGCGACGCCATCGCCAGCTCCGTAAACCCGAGCTTCAATGATGGCGCCAATGAGCAAAGGGGGGCCCGCAACGGCGACGCGGGTGACCGCCAAGGTCGCTGCCGCGGTCCCCCAAGAGCAAACCCCCACTACTACACCGAGGACCGCAACGGGCGAAAGGCGCTCATCCATCGCCCCGGAAAGGTCCCCTCCCAAGTCCTTTCGGCTTCGAAAATGCAGCAGCAGTAGCTGAAAGGAATGAGGCAAGGACGCAGTCGCTACAGGCAGCGCCTGGCGGCACGTCTGTCGGGGCGGACGACGGGCCTTCTGCACGCCCGGCATCTGGAGGGTATGGGGACCCGCCAGTCCATTCTCTTTGGTCGAAGCGGCGTCGAGCGAGTCCTGGTGTCCCTGCATCCGACGCAGAAGAACCTGCCGCCAAGTCAGTGCGCCGAGAACCTGCTGCCAAGTCGGCTCCCGCATAGCCAGCCACTAAGCCTGTTCTTCGGTCGCTACGCAAGAAGGGGCGCGGCGGTCAAGCGCGTTGAGTATGAGGACCGGAAGTTTCTCTTCGTCTTTGTGATACTGCGTGTCATGTACTTGCGTGCGTCACTTGTTTGGATCTTTTGTAGAGGTAGGCAATGGCAAGCTCTTCATCATTCCATGGACATCTCAGCAACAGAACAACAGGCCCTGCTGCTCTTGGGTGCCAAGCATACGGTTCCCGAATGGGGCTCGAGGAAATTCGAGTCACCGCTGGGAAGAAGGCGAATGCTAGACGAAAGCGGTTTGCGTTTAGTGTTGCATTTGATGTGAACTGCAGTAGCGTCGCAACATTGCCTATAAGATTAGCTGGACCAAATTGAACGAACGAACATAAATATCAATCCTGATCAGCCAAGTACAATTTACGAGTGATGCGGTTGACCGCCTTTTTTGGAGCTACGCCAGAGCCAGATTCGGAGGGGGGGGGATGGGCGAGCGCGCGCGCCCGGGGCGAGTGCGCTCGTTTCGCTCGCGGTAGTCGCAGGCACCCCACTCCGCAGGGCCCACGAGCTGTCACGCCCGCAGTTCATCACGCCACAGGCTGGCTTCCTATTCCTCTTTCATCATCTTCTCCGTCGCCATGTGTCCCCTCGTTGAGTGCAATTCTCCTCTTGAATTCTCCTCCCGCTTCCCCACCTCAACCCCTTACTCTCCACTTGGACTACTGTCCTGGTTCTGCAACCTCCCTCTCCCCCTGACCATGAACGTCTCCGGCGTTCCGGTTTGCGTCTACACGGACCTCACGGTGCCCTTGAAGCCCTTCAAGTACCTGTCGGCTGCCAAGCGCGAGGATACTCTCCCACCCGTTTTCACCTACATCTCGCAGGTGGTGATGCGAATGGTGACCGGGAACGTGCTCAAGCCGTGGCCACGACGCAGCTAAGCGATCAAGTTCGAGGCGCAGCGTTTCATGCGGACTGTGGGGAAGGGGTGCCTTGTGCTTCCTATGTCTTGCATGATGATATGTTACCTGCTCTTTGCTCTGGAGAGCCAGGCAGACAATGTGAGTCGCCGGTACTCCTGCACGATTGCTGCCTAGTTTTCTGGTAGCATGTGGGACTTGCCCAATTGAATTGACACTGGCTATACATGCAAGCGACTTGTCGGTGCGGCGGATGCGAACGAAGACGTGCATCCACAGTCGCACGCCTTCTTTGAGTAGCTCAAGTGGCCTTGTAAGCCTCTAATTTTCATTGTTGGCCCTCTGAATGACAATGCCTGCGTTGAAGAGCCACCGCGCTGGTCGACAGAACATCTGTGGCCGCCGCATGTCCAATAAAGGGCATGTAGCTGGGCGCCTCCCTCGCCTTGAAGACAACCACTTAGGCTGCCACGACAGCCACGGTGGTAGCCACCTCGTTCTTGGCCACAGCCGTTGCGGCAGAAATCAACTGCAGCGGTGGAGCGCAGTGCACGGGTCAGCAAGACGCTGTCTGCCGCATCCGACAGGGTGGCCAGTGCTCTGTCAGTGACGGTCACGTCCATACACAACTTAGCGTCGTATAGGGAGGTGGCGGTCGCGGCCACGACAGACAGACATCCCACCACCGCGTCCACCAGCAGTGCATCGGGGGGCGTCACATACAAATCCAAAAGCCTGCCGCTGGCCGCCTTCACCTTCTTGAAGGCCCCCGGCACGTCGGAGGCGGTTGTTATGGCGTCGACGGCGGCAGCGGCCGGAACCACAACGTCCGTCGCCCCCACTGCCGCCGCTTTGGCGGGCCACACATCTCTGTGCTCAGCAGAGTCGACCGGCGCGCCCTCTTCCGGGCTCCCAAGTCCTCTCAAATGTTTCGTCCTGCACATTCGAGGCGCCGCAGGTGTCCGTGGTGGGCGTCACTACGTCCGAGAGCACAATTGTAGCCGAGTCTGCTTGCTGCTTGACCTTGGGCGCTCTGCACACGACCAGCACATTGGTATCTGCCGCCGCCGAGTTTGCATAAGGTCACACCTGGTCCGTGGTTGATGCCGCGATGCCGACTTGGCCGCGGCGGTCGCCGCCACATTGCTGCCGCAATTCCCGGCTCGTCTGTCCGCAGCGTGTCCGTGAGGGCGGGATTCATGTCCAGCAGTGTTCCGTCGGCCGCCACCGCCTCGCTTGCGTGAACAAGCTCGTCGGCGGTGATCAGCTGGGCGCCAAGAGCGGTGTGGTTGCTGATGCCGCGGCCGCCAGCGCCACTGCCGCCGTGTCGCCTTGCTGCTTGTAAGCGTGCTCATTAAAGAGAACCGGCGACTTTACATCGCACCCTCCCTATGGATGGACTTCGCGCCTTCGGTGGCCGTTGGCTTGGCGGCAACAGGGATGGCAGCGGTCGCCAACTCTTCGTCCACCGACACCGCCTTCACGTCGGCTGGCAACATCTCCGAGCATGCGGCCGATGGGAACGAGTCGGCTTGTTGGACGGCAACGGGCCGTTGGCCGCCTTGACCTTGTCGACGGCCGCCGCTTTGTCGGTGTAGGTCACCCTCGCACAGACTGCGGCTGCGTTGGTCGCCGCTTCATCGATCCCGATCGCCACTTCTTAGTCAGCCGCCCACGCATCGGTCGCTTCGCAGACAGAAACTGTA
>Ga0209295_1001076_pt1 | contig 10387 bp, 5 predicted proteins | sample Porto_5metaG_FD_187428 | JGI IMG/M metagenome (GOLD analysis project Ga0209295, IMG submission 187428) | Marine algal microbial communities from Porto, Portugal - Porto_5 metaG (SPAdes) (version 2) | ecosystem: Host-associated > Algae > Red algae > Unclassified | place: Portugal: Porto... | reverse complement strand
TTACAAATTTCAATTATGATATGGTTGAAGTTAAGCAAGGCGCTCATGCAGGATATTACCCAGGAAATTCACCACTACATTTACGTGTTTATTTTGAAAAAGACTCGAGAAAACTTTTACGCGCAGCAGCAGTTGGTAAACAAGGTGCCGACAAAAGAATAGACGTATTATCAATGGCAATGATGAATCATGCTACTGTGGATGATTTAACAGAATTTGAAGTAGCATATGCCCCTCCCTATAGTCATCCAAAAGATTTAATTAATTTAATTGGGTATAAAGCACAATAACATTCCACACAATTCATAATTTATGAATAGTATGAGAGAAATAACAAGAGTGACTATTTAGGAAAAGAAAATAAACCTATCATTTTCATATAAAAAAACCAAAATGAATTTTTAAAAGAATTCATTTTGGTCTTTCATTTAGGAATAATATGATGGTCATACTTCAATAAATATAAATCATACGCAATTGTATCCAAGCATGTTTAACTTATTCCAAATATTTTAGAAATTGGGCCCCAAGGTAAAATAACACCAATAGCCATTGTAATTATGATTAAAATAATAGTAATCCAAAAGAATTTATGGCTAGTCTGTTGTTTTTTTCTTTTAGCAATGGAAATTTCCATAAATGCAATAACAGCTAAACCACATAACATTTTTAAAGTAAGTAGCATATGATTTCCACCTTCACCATTAGAGGCAGCCATAAACTCTTCGATTAATTCCCAAAAACCAGAAATTAATGTTAATAGCATAAATAATCTTAATGCCATATGTAAAGGTTTATAATAAGGTGATGCACCTTGCGTTTTTGAATAATTTAAATAAGTTGCGATAAATAAAATAATTGCTAATACCCAACTTAAAATATGGACATGTAACATGTTTGTCCCCCCCATCTTTTTATTTCTAAATCATCATAACATATTTCTAAATATTTGATGATGCCATAACTTCAATTTTTATCAATAATTAAAATAATAAATATTTTGATAAATATACAAGAAAGTCTAGGATACAAATAATATCCCAGACTTTCTTAACGAATAGTCATTCGATGACTGAATTAAAAATGTATTAATATCTATTTTTTGAACAGAAATTTCAAAATAAGCAAATTGAATTCCAACGCTCAACACATAGAATTACACTAAAATTTTACAGACAAAGCAAGTTAGGGCTTGGGGAGTAATATATTTACTCCACGCCCATTTAACTTTTTAAATCATTGTATAACTCTTAATTTTTAGATATATATGTTGTTAAAGTGCCAATATTATCTATAGTTACTTTGACTTCATCACCTGGTTGTAAAAATTGTGGTGGTTGTAAACCAGCACCCACACCAGCGGGTGTACCAGTTGCAATGATATCGCCTGGATGTAAAGCCACATATTTTGAAATCTTTTCGATGAGTTCATCTATTTTTAAAATCATCTCTCCAGTGTTACCATCTTGTCGAATTTCGTTATTCACTTTTGTTACGATATTTACATTCTCTGGCGTAGGTAATTCGTCTTTGGTTACTATATAAGGACCCATTGGGCATGCCCCAGTTAAACTTTTTGATAAGAATGCTTGATCATGTGAACTTTGCGCAGTGCGATCTGTAATATCATTGATAATTGTGTACCCATAAATATAATCTAAAGCTAATCCTCTAGGAATCTTTTCGCCTGATTTTCCAATTACAATTCCAAGTTCTCCCTCATAGTCCAATTGTTCTGTAATATCTTTATGATTAGGAATTGTTGCTTCATCACCAGTTAAAGATGAAGCCGCTTTGGTAAATACATATAAACTATCAACTTCATGATTTAATTCACTAGCATGATCTTCATAATTTCTACCAAATGCAATCACATTATTAGGAGGTGTCACTGGTGGTAGAAAATCAATATCAGTGAATAAGAATTTAAATTCCTCATCTCTTCCACTTTCTTCAGCTGCGACAACTGCTTTTCGAACTTGCTCTTGAAAGTCTAAAGTTTGATTTTGCTGTAGACCTGCAATTAAAGTTTTAGGATTAAAGTCTTTGTCCCCAAACTCAGCAAAAACCATTGGTAAATCCCAAACAGCATCTTCACGTTTTACTTTAACACCATATGAAGTTCTGTCATTATGTTTGAATGATAGAAATTTCATTCATAATCAACTCCTCATCTATATCTTATTACATATTATAACTATATCTAAGTTCAAATAACAAATATATAAGTAAGAAAATTAAGAAAGTTTATTTGTAATCTTAATAACAGACATATATACAGTAAAGCCGTGTTTTCTTGGTTAGGATGAAAGCACGGCCTATTGTTTTCCACTTTATCAAAGTAACTTTGAATTTTAATTATCTATTTCTAATGTACCAAATTTGAAAAAATATAAATAACCCTTAACAGGTCGTTTAAGTATTGTTTCTAAAGTATTTCGATAATATGTCATTTGTATCTGATATTTTTCTTTGAGCTGATTCCCTATTTCTTCATCACTCATACCTTTTCTTCTATTAAAGGCATCCGTTTTGTAATCAACAAAGTAAAATTGTCCGTCACTTTCATATATTAAATCAATCATACCTTGAATAATGGATACATCTTCATCTTCACTTGTAAGTCCATCAACTTTAATTTGATTTACCACAAAAGGTAATTCAGTATAAACATTATCAGCTTGAGCTATTTCCATATAGAGAGGTCCATCAATGAAATGCATAATCTCATCTATTCTAATATCCTCTTTTGCATCTTCATCAATAAGTTGTTTGTCAATCAATCCATCGATATATTGAAGTAATTCGTCTTTTGTTAAACGTTGTTCTCTAAAAGGTAAATGTTGCATGACTGTATGCATTAAAGTTCCTATTTCATTTGCTTTTCTTTTTTTGGTTTGAGTAAGAAACTTGGGTCTTTCATAAGATGCAACACCAATACGATATTGACGTACTCTATCATAATTTGTATTACTTTCTTCAGTTTCTAACTGGCGTTTTAACTCTGATACCGACTGTTTAGATGGTTTCATCGTGTTAACTTTAAAAGGGTAGTCATAAGAAAGCTGTTGATGAATTTTAATTTTCACATCTTCATTACCAGTATTTATGGCCTTTAATTCTTCGATAGTTCTTATTTCATTATCATTAACTACTTCTTCAGTTGAAACATCCTCGTAATGATCAATCACTATTGATACACGTGGCTTCACTTCAGAATTTAATTGATCAATATCTCTTTCGAATCTTTGATCATTTGGCAATGAAGCCGATTGATGCTTAGCCAAAATACCATAAATAAGAACAAATGGATTTGTAGCAGTAAGGCGTTCATTAACTGCTATATGTGTGTCTGAAACAGCTAATTGTTCATATTTAATTAATGATTTTTCATCTTTGACTCTTCCAACTAAAATAAGTTGCTCTTTTGCTCGCGTCAACGCAACATAGACTAAGCGCATTTCTTCAGATATGAGTTCTTTTTCATTTATTGCTCTATATGCCACAGAAGCAAGCGAAGGAAAAGCCATATCTTTATTTACATCAAAATAATCCATACCTAAACCATATTGTTGATTTAGAATAACTGGTGCATTCAGGTCACCTTTGTTGAATTTTTTAGATAATCCTGAGTAAATTACAAATGGAAATTCTAATCCTTTACTACTATGAATCGTCATCATTCTAACCACATTATCGTTAGGACCTACGACATTTTCTTCACCAAAATCTTTCTTACGATCAATAAGCTCATCAATAAAACGAATAAATTGGAATAAACCTCTGAAACTTGAATTTTCAAATTCAACAGCTTTATTAAATAGCCCATATAGATTCGCTCTTCTACCTTTACCTCCAATGAGACCGCTAAAGTACTGAATTACAAAATGATCATTATAAAATTTATCAATTAATTGGTAGACCGGTTGACTTTGACTATAATTTTGATATTTTTGTATATCCTGAATAAAACGATTTAACTTGTCAACCAATCTAGAATCAGCTTTTTCATCAATCATATAATTTTTTATAGATTGATAAAAGTAATCATCATGAGGGCTTACAACTCTTATTTTGGCTAATTCTTCTTCAGTAAATTGATATATTACAGAACGCATCAATCCCACTAAATAAATGTCTTGAAGTGGATTATCTATTGTTCTTAAAAATGAAAGAACAAGACGTACTTCAGTTTGCTCAAAATACCCTTCCTTACTATTTACGTGAAAAGGGATATCATTATTTTTAAAAGCTTGTTGAAGATTACGAGCTTGACCAAAACTTCTCTCCAAAATTACGATATCTTTATAAGTTGCTTTTCTGTATTGACCTGTTTTCATATCGTATACGTTTTGATGATTAATAATATCTTTAACTTGTTCAACAATGTAATTCGCTTCTTGTTCACTTCCAGTTAAGTCACTATTTTCTGAACTTTCCTCAACAAGTGCTCGTAATTGAACGGGATGTGAAACTTTGTCATATGGTGCACCAAAATACAATTGCGCTGCATCATCATATGAAATTTCTCCTACTTGTTCATCCATCATATGTTTGAACAAATAATTGGTTGTAGATAAAACTTCCTGTCTCGAACGAAAGTTTTGCGATAAGTCAATGCGCAAGCCACTGTCAGTTCCACTACTAGAAAAGCGATTATATTTTTCAATAAATAAACTGGGATCAGCTTGTCTAAATTTATAAATAGACTGCTTCACATCTCCAACCATGAACAAGTTACCGTCGTGTTCTTCACCAGTTTTAATACAAGATAATATTTTCTCTTGCACCCTATTAGTATCTTGATACTCATCAACTAGGATTTCTTTAAAATGTTCACGATACGTTTCAGCGATACGCGAAGGTGAGCCATCTTCGTTAGTAAGAATGCGTAATGCAAAATGTTCATAATCTGAGAAATCCAAAATATTACGACTTCGTTTTTGAACACCAAATGAATGTATCACATCTTGAACTATTTGCGCTAAATAAGCCACTCGAGGAGCAAGTTGTTGCATATCTCTTTTCAAATCATCTGCATTTCTAGAAAAGTAATCATTTTTTACTTTCATAACTAAAGATTTATATTTATCATAATGTTGTTTTGCTTCATTTAAAGCATCTTCCATGCCTTCATTTGCTTCTTTTATTTTGCTATTTATTGCAGGAAAACGACTCATAAATTCATGTTGTGTGATAACATCTGTATTTAATACTTTACCTTCAATGGCTTTAGTAATAAACATGCGTTCAGTTTCAACAACTTCAAGTTGCTTATCAACACTTTCCATCATTGAGAATAAATCATAACTTTTTTGTAATTCTTCATATCCTGCTTTCATAAAAATCATTGCTAAATCATTGATAAGCTGCATTAATTGTTGCTGTTTATTCTCTTCTTTGTATGGTTGCGCTAATTGATTGAGCCATTCAAATGGTTGTGGATTAGCAATACTGAAAAAATATAACTGCTTAATAATACTTCTAAATTGATCATCATTCCTATCTGATGATAGTTGTTCGGTTAATTCTATAAAGTGAGGATCTAATTTATCATAGTGTTGTTCTAAAACATCATCAATAGTTTGTTCTAATAATAATATATTTTCCGCTTCACTACTTGTTCTAAAATGAGGGTCGATATCTAATACATCATAATGCTGTTGAATCAATTTCAAACAGAAACTGTGTAAAGTCGAAATCTGTGCTTGATGAATTTTGATGCGCTGATTCTTTAAATGTTCATTGTTGGGATTCTTAAAAGATGCTTCCTGTATACGTTTATCAACTCGGTGCTTCATCTCACGTGCGCTTAAATTCGTAAATGTTACAACTAGTAACCGATCTACATCTACATCATCTCTTAGTATACGTTGTATAATACGCTCAACTAGAACAGCTGTTTTACCGGAACCTGCTGCAGCAGCAACAAGAATGTCCTGACCTTTCGCATAAATACTTTGCCATTGTGCATCTGTCCAAATCACATCTTGTGGTTTAGTTGGAATCATGTCTTTTCACCACCTTCAGTTCTTAATTGTTGAATTAAATCTAATGGTTTTATCGATTCATCTACCGTTCTATAACGCTTACTGTCTATTAATCCGTCTACATGACAAACTGATTTATAATTACAAAATTGACAAGGTAATACTTGTTTGTACTTCAAGGGTGCCACTTCAGTATGTCCATCCATAATGTGGGTGGCTGTCTCGATAAAATTCTTCTTATTATGTTCTATCAATTGATAAATGATGTTTTCATCAGCTACTTTACTACTACGCTGATTTATAGCGCCTTTAGCTGTTAATGCTATTGGAACAATATCCGAATTATACTTTGGTTCAAGTCTAATATCAAAAGCATCTAACACTTCTCGATCACGATTAAGTAAACCGCTCATTTTAAAGTTTTTGATATAGTCTTTTTGAAATTGGTCTTCATCTATATCTGCCCAACTTTTAAATTTAATACGCGGTTCATGGACATGGAAATAAAGTAGACCCCCTGGTTTCACAATATCTGTAAGACCTAAACGTTCTTTGTTTTGTAATACAATATCCATGTAGGTCATCATTTGCATTTGCAAACCATAATAAACTTTTGTTAAATCGAGTGTTGCACTACTTTCTGAAGATTTATAATCAATGATATTGACATAACTATAATCACCTTTTGTATATGTATCAATACGATCGATTTGACCTCTTATATTAATCGGAATTCCCTGATTGGTAATCAGTGGTTGTGCAACAAGTTCATCTTTGTTTTTAGGTGATTTTCTAAATCCTGTTTCAAATCGTTGGGGCACAAATTTAGAGTAATCTCCTTGATATTTAAGTGCCTTTAAAGTTGTTTCAACGATTGATCCAATCTTTTTAGATAAATATTTATAATACGCAGATGAATTTAACAAATTAAACTGTACTTTAGGTAAAATAAGTTCTAATGCTTCTTTAGTCAGTGATTGAATATTCTTTGTATCTAAATTCTTGAAGTTACCATAAATTCGATCGGAAATATATTTTAAAACTGAATGGAAAATATCTCCTAAGTCAAAATTTTGTAATTCATATTTAGTGCGTTCATTTAATCGTAAACCATGCGAAGCATAATGTTTAAAAGGACATTGTTGATAACCTTCAAAACGAGACACACTAGCGTTGATAGTTTTACCATAAAGTTGTTGTGATAAAGTTTCATTTAATTGGACAGTTTCGTTATCATATGTCAATGACGTAGTAAGATAATCTAAACCTTGATTTAATTGATCATCGTCTCGAATAGCTAAATATGCATCCAACCAACGAATATCGATGTCTTCATGGTCTAACCAACCTCTTAAATATTCAAAAAGCTGAATTTTTGTTTGATGTGAATGTTGCATCATTAATAAAGGTTGCGCTTCATGTAAATCTTGTAGATTGGTGATTTCTAAATCATAAAATAATTCTTTAATTTGCGTTAAAAAAGGACTAATTTCCTTCTCATCTCCAGAATTTCCCATTAAACTATATGAAAAAGTAACGCTTTGTTGACTCCTTGTCATAGCGATGTAACAAACAAACGCTTCATCCATTTGCAGTATATCTGAAGTTGGACTTAACTCAACATGTGCATTGTCCTCAACATATTTCTTCTCTTCATCTGTAATCAAACTTGATGAAGATACAGTCTGTGGTAATATACCATCATTCATCCCAACCATATAAATATGTTTTTTATTATCAACTTTCGCTAAATCCATTGTACCTATACTAACTTGATCCAAAGTTTGAGGTATCATAACAAACTCTAATTGCTCTAAACCTATATCAAAAACATCTAAAAATTGTTGAAGTGTCATTTCCTGATCATCAAATACAGTAACTAAATCATCTAAAATTTGTATTAAACCGTTCCATACTTGGTCAATTTCTTCGGCTTTTTCTGTTAGACCCGCCAACTCTAATTCATCACGTTGAGTCATTAACTGACTCGGTAGTTCAAAATACTCTAAACTTTCATAAAATGACGTAGCATAATCTTTAACAGTATGTGCTTCATTCATAGCTTGTTCGAAATATAACACTTTATCTATAACATTCGTTTTAAGTTTAATTACTTCTTTGTATAATGCTTGATGTTCTTCAGTTAGTTGATGTGATTTACGTCCCATTCTACTAAACTGATCAATACTAAAGATATCTTCGTCTAACCAACGTTTACCATAAATACCACGTTCTAAAACGAAATTTTCCAGTAAATCAATTAAATAGCTACTTCTTTTAAATTGAGACGTTAATACATTCGTTTTAAACAATCGTAACATTGCATTAATATGCCAATTTGAACGTATCACTTCTAATAAAGAACGTAACATTTCCATGATGGGATGATGTGTCATAGATTTTTTAGTATCAATGTTAAATGGTATATCATATGAAGGAAGTATTGACTCGAATAGATATGCATACGATTCATCACGGTATAATATAGCAATGTCCCTGAATTTATAATCTGCTTCTCTGACATCTTTTAAAATACGTCGAGCTACTTCATTTATTTCTTCTCTCATACTTGAAGATTCAAATATTTTAACATGATTTTGATGATGTTTAGACGTAAATTGTAATGCATCAAACCCATTTTCAAGATTCTTTAAATCATCATTTTTATAGCGATAATATGTATTAAAATAAGTTTTATTTAGATTTATATTTAAACGATTAGCGATATCCTCCAAATGTGATAAAACTTCAGATGATTTTCTAAACAAACTAAATGGATGGTGGCTGCCATCAGTCGTTAATAACACAGTCACCTGTTTGGCGTGTTGAACAAGTGCTTCTATAATTCTATATTCCAATGTAGAAAAATTATGAAACCCATCAATAAATACTTCAGCCTTTTTTATCCACTGAGATTGAGATAGTATTTCAATGAATTGTTGCAAACTATCCTCTGTTGTTATAAATTCACCATTCATTCGTGATTCTAATTGTTTATAAATAAGAGAAATGTCTTCTAATTTATGTTTTGTTCTCGTTTGCATTGAATGATTATCTATCAATTGATCTAAGTGCTCAGGAGTGACATTATATTTTTTAAAATCTTGAATTTGCTCAGCTAACTTTTCACTTAAACCATAGTATTGAGCTTGTGAAGCATACAATTTCAAATCAGACTCATTTTGTTGAACAATATGGAAAATCATCATTTCTAAAGCAGCCTTAGATAATCGTTGTTCTGTTAAACCACCAACTTCTTGAAAAACACGATGACTCAATCTTTCAAAGTGAAGTACTTCAGTTCTCAAACTACCATGAAGTTCGGAATCATTTACAAATGCTTGCTCTAATTGAAAAGTACTCTGAGTAGGTGCAATTAATACTATAGGATCACCCAGCGGGTCTTGCTTCATTTTATTTTTTATTTGAGTAAGCATGGCTGTTGACTTTCCTGTACCTGCTCGACCAATATATGTATTAAATTCCATAACATTCCCTCACTCCTTTAATATTAATCATATCACACAGGTGTATCTTCTAAGAAAAACAAAAAAGAGATTTCTATTTTTTAAAAAGCATGAATAGAAATCTCCAAAGTTGATTGATATTTAATTTTTAGTGTTATTTGGATTGAAGTTAGATTTAAATTCACTGAAAGGCCAATATCTAAGCGATACCTTTCCAACAATTTGGTCTTTGTCAATTAAACCAAATGAACGACTATCTTTACTTACCTCACGGTTATCTCCCAAAACTAAATATTTACCTTTAGGAATAACATTAGATTGAGGATTAGCATTTGGTAAATTTTTTGTTTTGAAACTACCTGTGATATACTCAGTTTGCTTACGTTTCTCGTTATAGTTCAAGTATGGTTCTGATTGCTTTTTACCATTAACATAGAGTGTATCATTTTTATATTCAACACTATCACCTGGAGTTCCAATAACTCTTTTAACATAATCATCTTTTTTATTAGCATGAAATACAATGACATTTCCTTTTTCAACGCCACCTAATTTATAGCCAATAATATTTACCACTACACGCTCTCCATCTTTTAATGTGGGATCCATTGAATCACCTTTAATAGAATATGACTTCCCAACAAATTTAGTGATTAAGGCTATAAGTGCAATGGCAACGGCTATGGCAACAACCCACTCTAAAATTTCTTTTTTCAAAATCTACACCTCTTCTGGTTATTTAAATTGATAGTTAAATTCTTTAAATGGATAATATTTCAAACTGACATCTCCAATGATATCTTTCTTATCTATTAAACCATAGGTTCTTGAATCAGAATGTTTGTTATTATTATCATTTAAAACAAAATATGCTCCCGGTGGAATCGTATCACCATCAGAATTTTTAATTTCTCTTAATGTAATGTCTTT
>Ga0209295_1001074_pt1 | contig 10406 bp, 7 predicted proteins | sample Porto_5metaG_FD_187428 | JGI IMG/M metagenome (GOLD analysis project Ga0209295, IMG submission 187428) | Marine algal microbial communities from Porto, Portugal - Porto_5 metaG (SPAdes) (version 2) | ecosystem: Host-associated > Algae > Red algae > Unclassified | place: Portugal: Porto... | reverse complement strand
ATTTTTGACAATATTATTATAAACGTGGCATTGCCAATCTGCTTACAAACCCGTATTTTTATACCATGAAAATAATGATTATAACTATCAAACACCAATTAATATTGGTTACCGTTCTCCTACTTCACGTAGGAATATTGAGCGCACAACACGATTACCAACTCATTGTCCAACTAAATGAGGATGTCCCTATCAGCGAATTGATACTCAAGCATCAATACAAAAACGGGCAAAAAATCGGTTTAATTTCAAAAAAAATACTTTCTAAACGGCTCAATATCTGTTTATTAGAATTTGATAAAACAAAAATACAGGCGCGTGACTTGCTGATGGATTTAAAAAATAGCAGTAGCGTCAGTGCGGTACAGATGAATCAAAAAGTCGATTTCCGCAATGCGCCTAATGATGAGTTTTATAACAACCAATGGCAATACGATAATGACGGCTCAAATGGTGGCGTATCTGATGCAGACATTGACGCACCGCCTGCGTGGGACATCACCACAGGCGGCACAACGGCTACGGGCGATGAAATTGTCATTGGAATAGTCGATGGTGGGGCGAATATTGCTCACCCTGATTTGGTAGCAAATATCTGGACGAATGGCGGAGAAATTCCCGGAAATGGCATCGATGATGACGGGAATGAGCTTGTCGATGATGTGTTTGGTTGGAATTTTAATGAAGATAATAATGACATCAGTAATGGCGGCGAAGGGCATTGGCATGGCTCGCCTGTGATGGGTATACTCGGCGCATCTGGCAATAATAATGCAGGTGTCACGGGCGTCAATTGGAATGTAAAAGTGATGAATCTCGTCGGAAATGGCGGTGCAGATAAAGTCGTCGCCGCTTACGCCTATATGCTCGATATGCGGATACGTTATAACGAAACTAATGGTACAGAAGGTGCATTTGTCGTAGCCACCAATGCCTCGCTTGGCAGGTCAGGTTTTGGGGAAGATTTTCCGGTGTGGTGCAATATGTATAATGCGCTCGGCGAAGCAGGCATCGTGAGTGTCGGCGCGACCACCAATTCGGACGTGAATGTAGATATTGAAGGCGATATTCCTACAACTTGCCCCAGCGATTACCTCATCAGCGTCACGAATACCGACAATCGCGATGAGAGAAGTGGCGGTTTCGGAGCTGTACATATTGATTTGAGTGCGCCGGGTTCGGGCGTATTTGCAGTCAACAATTTGGGTCAGTATAGTACTTTTGGTGGTACATCGGCAGCTACGCCGCATGTGGCAGGTGCAGTGGCATTGCTATACAGTGTGCCCGTTCCCGCTTTGATGGACGATGCTCGCGAAAATCCACAGGAGGTCGCCCGATTGGTTAGAAATTTTGTTTTGCAGGGTGTAGATGAAGTTTTTAGTTTGCAGGATGTTACCGTGACGGGCGGACGACTCAATTTATTTAATAGCCTCACTCTTCTACAAGAATATTATAACGTAGAAGACAATGTTTTTCCCAAAGATGCAGTGTTCATCAACGGTATTTTTCCCAATCCAACTAGAGATAATATACAGGTAGAAATCAAACTTTACGAAAGCACCGTCCTCACTGCTAAGCTATACAATGGACTCGGACAAGTCGTTAGTCAGCAATTACTCGGCAGAAAGGATAGGGGCATACATCGTACGAATTTTGACGTAAAAGAACTCCCAAAAGGCATGTATTTCGTCAGCGTAAACGCCAATTCTCTCGGCAGTATAGCAACGGAGAAGGTACTTGTGGAGTAGGTTCAACTTCAACTTCAACCTCAACCTCAACTTCAAATAAAATAAAATAAAAACGTATTTCAACTTTGTTGAAATACGTTTTGAATTTGAATTTGAAGTTGAGGTTGAAGTTGAAGTTGAGGTTGAAGTTGAGGTTGAAGTTGAAACCGCTTTTCACTCACTCTGCAAATATTTTCGATACACTTGTGCGAAGCGTAAAATGGTAGAACTTTGTTTGGCGTTAAACAAGTCGCGATAGCAATTATAGCTCATATAGTTTCGACAGTTGTCGGAATGTCCTAAGCCAAAAAAATGCCCCAATTCGTGTATCAGTACTGCGCCATCTGCCAAGCCTTCATAACTCAAAAATACACGTTCCAAACCATCCAAAGTGCCGTATTGTTCAAAGCCGTTTTGTAGTACGGGTGTATAGCCTTCGAGATTGGTATCAGAGCGAACGATGTACATATTTATGGTGCCTGGTTTATCGTTTGCTTTGCAGAGGTCGTCTTCCATTTTCTTCGATTGTCGGATATTGGCGAGTACGGCGTCGTGTTTGATATATTGTGACGAAGTCATTCGGAACTTTATGCGGTCAGAAAAACTATTGGCTTCTTGGATAGAACGCTCAATGTCTTTGCTCAGTTCTGTCATGCCCGGTTTGGTACGATTATACACGATAAATACGCTCAAATCAAATATCATTTCGGCATCGTCAATATTTTTATCAAATAAGCCGTTGATTTCCTTCTGACCGCTTTTATTAGGTATTTTGGTAACACAATCCGGATTGCAACCAAGCCATGCAAGGATGGCGATGAGTGTAGGTAAAATGTATTTCATAATGTTGACGTAGCCCAGACATTCCTGTCTGGAGTGATTTATTTAATTTCTTTCACTAAACATATTCCAGACAAGAATGTCTGGGCTACGTTAATCTTCCCAAAACTGTCGCCCTTCGGTATCCAATAAGCCGCGGCGTCCGTGTTTGACGACTTTGGCGTAGCCATTTTCAAAATCTTGCACACGTTCATAAATACAGTTAATCACGAACCTGCCGTGTTTGTTCAGAAAACCCCAATAACCATTAAATCTGGCTGCGGCGAGTCCGTTGTGGTAGCTGCCCGCCTCGCTAAATACGCCTTCAAACATGATTTCTCCATTGAGGTCAATCATGCGAATTTTGTTGCGGCGCGTGCGTGTACAGGCGATGTGTTCGGAAAAATCTTGGGCTTCTGTGTACACGGGGCGGATTGCCCATTTGCCACTTTTGTCGATATAGCCCCAACGATTTTTGCGAGCAACAGCAGCCAGTCCTTGACTAAAATCACCTGCGTTTTCAAATCTCGGTTCTATTATCCAACTGCCTTCGGGGTCAACATAACCCCATTTTCCTTTTAGCTCTACTCGTGCGACATCTTCGCTAAAATCACCGCTAAAATCGAATTGGTGTTGGATGACGGTATATCCTTTTTTGTCAATATAGCCCCATTTTTGTTCCATTTTCACGGCGGCGAGTCCTTCGGAAAAAGGGTGTACCATCTGGTAATTGCAAGGCACGACCTCTTTGCCGTGCCGATTGATGAAGCCCCATTTTCCGCGCATTTTGACGGGTATCAAATTTTCTTCCATCAGGTTGCCCGATTGATGGTAAATATGTTCGTAGCGATGCCCCATCAGCTTATTTTCGAGGTTGATAATGCCCCATTCGCCTGCGGTATATACGGCTGCTATACCTTCATCGAAAGCTGCAATTTTGTCGTACATACAAGGGATGATGAGCGTACCGCTTTTACCGATAAACCCCCATTTACCGTCTTGTTTTACGCCCATGATAGTGTCCGAAAATGCGTCTATCATCTCATATTGTGGCGGTATAATGAAGTCTTTTTTTTGATTACAAAAACCCCATTTATCGCCTTGTCTAAAGGGAATAAAATCATCGAGAATTTGCGCCTCACATTGAATAGCAAGTGTCAGTAAAATAATCGGAATTGTAACTGTACGTAAGTGCATGGCGATGGTAAAATTGTTATAGTGGTCAATCAAATGGTTGTTGTAAATGCTATGAGCGTAATGACTGCTTTAGCTGTCAAATGTACTTCTGTTTTAATTTTTAATTAATTCAAAAACAATACTTTATAAATATTATGCGGCTCAACTCCATATTCTACAGGAATCGTATATGTATTAATTTGTGACACACTCTATTAATTTTAAATTTGGGAGATATGCTTAGTATCAGGAACAAAATAAATGTACATTCTCGACTTGTTCTTTTTCCTTTACACTTTACCAAATTTTCCTTAAATACAGTGAGTATTCGCGTCAAATTTGGTTCGTCTAAAGAAAAAATAACGATGCGAAGAATGTACATTTATTTAATTCCTGATACTTAGTAGTAAGTCAATCTAATTATGATATGTTGCTTTGAGTGAAATTTTTTCGAGTACGAGGCGGAGGTTATTCAGCATAGCCGCAGCTACGCTGGATGTTCTCCAACAAAGTAATCGGACAAATTTCGCCAAATGAACTTATCATAATTAGTTTGACTTACTACTTAGGGAAGACGAAAAAAATAATCTACCCGTCTGAATCGTTCTTTTTCTCATATGTTTCACTAAATTTTCCTTAGTGAAAGAAAATAAATAACTTGCCCCATTATGCTTGTTCTTTTCCCTTCTAAAAAACACAAAAAATAGTTCCGTAGCTATGGCTATGCAACGATTTTTTGAATTCTTTAGAAGAAAAAATTACGGCGCATTATGGAACAATTTATTTAATTTCTTTCACTTACGTAGCTCGGCTATGCGCGTCAAATTTAGCCAAACATATGAAAAAAATAACTTCTTCATTTGGGGTAGATTATTTTCTTCCTCTTCCCTTACTCGTCTGCCACTTGTAAAATATGTCAGCCGTGTTTTGAGCAAACTAAAAGGCTCACATTATGATTTTAATTTTAGTAGGGTAGAGTTGATTTGTCCTGCACCTCCTAACTACTTATCTCCTTAATTCGTTATATTTGCTTTTTCATTTTTATGTAAAATTAATTTTAAATAAATACAAATGTAACAGCCTTAGAATCGTAACAAATATACTAAAATCAATCACTTTTTAATACGAACACTGAGTTTGATTATACTAAACTCGAATAATATAGTAATGATTTTTGGTAAATAGAATATGTCTATTATAAATGTTTGTTGTTTTGCAGGTGTTTGTCTACGGGTTAATACTTTTTTATTAATATTTTTATTGTTTAAATTGTTGATAGACAGTATTTTATGATTTGTTTGCGTGTGTTGTAAGTTTTCGTAAAAATGGTGGCTGATGTAAAAGATATTTAGCTTACCTTGCAGGACTTTTCTAAGGAGGTATATATTTACAAGCTTGTAAAATATTGATATGTGTAAGTTCAAAACTATCAATCGTATATTTCGAGTTCCGAAAAATACTGTGCTATTATGACTTTGCTACATTTGCCACTGAAGACTGACAATAAGAGAGAATAGCAAAATTCAGAATTTTTTGATTACCTTCGCAGTCGAGATAGTTTAAATTTGCTAAAAAAAATGAAGAATCTTAATTATTATTTTCTTTCCGCACTAGCTATATTTTTTGTGTCGCTTACCTATATGACGCACCAGCAAAGGGGAGAAGTAATCACCAACCAAGATTCCTGTGATGAAGAGTTGATGGAAACAGCAGTGGTAGAAAACACCATGAGTCTGTCACTCGCAACTATGATTCAAGGAACGGAAATGCCCCAAAATCAAGATGTTGAACAACCCGAAGATAAAAAAAACGAAACTTCTAAGTCAGCTTTTGTAGCAGCTAAACATGTACCTTCTAATCCTTTTAAGGAGAAGAAATATAAAGATACAGTTGCTGTGATTAGTGGAAAAATTCTTGGAAAATCGGAAAGAAGACTCAAGTTCAAACCTTTGGTCAACGGACTTTCTACTGCTGAATCACAGAGGATTTCGGTAAATAGTGACAAGACATTTGAAGGTGAAATCGCTTTAAGCGAATCGGGTTATTACAGAATGTACTACCGCAGCAAAAAGTATTTGGTATACTTGACGCCGGGAGATAAGCTGGAGGTAACATTTGATCCAGATAATGACGACAAAGTAGTCTATGGCGGAACGAGCGCAGGCATCAATACTTACCTTTTGAGAAAAGATAAATATGATGATGATAACTCGCTGGCAAGAAGGAAGTTGTACAAGATGCCCTACGACGAATTTAAGGATTCGATAGCGGCAGAGCGGAAAATTAAGGAAGATTATTTGTGGTCTTACATTAAGAATATTGATGAAGTACCCGCAAAGTTTGTAGGTTACGAATTGGAGGATGTAAAAATGGAGTGGGCAAATCAATATATTGATTACAAGAAGCTGCACCCAAAATATATGCCGAATGATTACGAATCTATGGAAAAATTTAGCTTTGGTTTCACCAAAGAGTTGGATTTGAAAAATGACCACTTATTGGTATTGACTAGCTTTGAAAATTTTATCGACGACTATCTGAATTTGAAAACAGATGACAAAATAGAAGCGCAAGTACCCGGAAATCCTTTAAGTGGAGCAGTTATTTCGGAAAAACACCGCCTTAAATATGACTACATCAAAAAGTATTTTAAAGGTTCGGATATACGGAACTACCTTCGCACTAAAGTAGTGCTAAGTCTTCTCGGAGAAGATGGTACACCTACCATGAATCCGATAATTATGCAGTTTCGTAAGGACATAAAAAATAAAGATTATCGCAAACTCGTCAATGATAAATACATCAAGTATGCTATAATTGATGATGGTGGCATTGCGCCTGATTTTCAAGGAGTTACGAGAGATGGACGCATGGTGAGTTTGAGTGATTTTGAAGGAAAATACGTGTACATAGATGTATGGGCAACCTGGTGCGGTCCATGCAAACACGAATTGCCTTATTTTGAGCAATTGAAAGAAGAATATAGAGGACGCAACATCGAGTTTGTTAGCGTTTCTATCGACAAATCAAGATTTGCATGGGAGAACATGGTACGTGAGAAAAACATGCAAGGACACCAATTATTTGTCAATGGCGATTTTGATTCCAACTTCGCCGGTTTGTATAGCATAAAAGCGGTCCCGCAATTTATATTGATTGACCCGCAAGGTCAGATTATTAATCTAACTGCACGCCATCCTTCGGGACGAGTGCGCGAAGACCTTGCGATGCTCAACCTTTAGAGTTTTTGAGAACATTAATAACACATTTTAGCGACTTTATCGAAAGATGAAGTCGCTTTTTAGTTTTTACGGTGAATGGTAAGTTCTAAATAGACTTTATTTAGGAATATTTTGTATGCATGGAACTTTTGTATTTTTTCGATAATCGAGCCTCATTTTGAGCTGCATACCCTACGGTACGGGGCGAAAAATAGGGGAAGAGTATCGGAAAAAGACAAAGTTAGCTGCATACAAAATTTTTCTAAATAAAGTCTAATGAATGAATTATTTTTGATTGCACCTACTTCTACATTAAGACTCTTGATTTACTGACCTTCAGAGAGTTATATCAGTGCGGTTTAAATGTTATTTTTTAATAATAGGACGACTACAAAAACTAACCAATTCGTACAGTGTGTATTTTAAATTTAAATTATTTAAATGTATTTATTTTTTATTTAAATGAAATCAATTAAACCACACATAAATAATTGATAATCAAGTTCTTTTAGAGTCTTAATGTAGAACTACTTACCAATCAAAAATTACTTAATTTGATTCATTCAATCATTCATTGAGAGCTTGCAGCGAATGATGAAAAGGGATTTTATGATTAGAATTTTTCAAAAAAATAAAAAATATACGATAGCTCGCGCCAATACCGTCAGCCGTCCACTGTCCACCGTCCATCGTCTTCTATGTGTTTTTGCGTTTACGTTGCCCTTGTCATTAAATGTGGCTACAGTGCTGATGTGGGGAATTTTAGTTGTTGCCTTATATCACGGTGTCTTTCATCGCAAAAGCGGTGGGTTTAAACCCACCGCTTTTGCGATGAAAGATTTGTCTTTGCTTCTACCTGCGGTTTTTTTTCTCCTCCACGTACTCGCGCTCATATACACGAGCAATACACAGGCGAGCATATCCGAGCTTTTTTCCAAATCTGCTTTATTACTTTTTCCTCTAATCCTATGGCTGATACCGCTCAAACGTGAAGCCCTACAAGGTGTATTATGGTATTTTGTATTAGGAGTAATGCTTACAGGTTTGGTCTGTTTTGTACGTTCTCTGATTAATTATAACAGCATTGGGGCGGTGAGTTGGTTGAGTTATACATGGCTATCGAGCCAAATGGGATTTCTGCCGGCCTATTTGAGTCTGTACATGAGCTTGGCATTTTTTATTAGCATAAATTGGCTGATGGAAGAGTGGGGGAGTAGCCGTATTTGGGTGAAAATGGCGTGCGGGTTCGCGCTTTTATTTGCCGGATATATGATAGTGATGTTGGGAGCGAGATTGGTGAGTGTTACTTTTTTGAGCCTCTTGGTTGGTGGATTTTTGATATGGATGTATCATCGGGAAATGCTATTGAGAGGATTGTTTGCAGTAGCTTTATTTGCATTGGGTTTATGGAAATTGCTAGACTCTTTTTTTGTAACGCGGACACGCATGAACAAAATCGTCGGCAAACAACTTATTGATTATGACCACAATTTATTTATCAATATCAACGACCCACGCGGTCAAATCTGGGAATCTTGCCTTGCAGCTATGGAGCGTATACCTGTGTGGGGCTACGGCATTGGCGACGAAGTGGAGTGCGTGCTGTTGGAAATATATGACCTGAAAAATTATTACCACCTTTTGACTGTCAATACTGATGCACACAACCAATACATACAGACTTTTCTTTCATTGGGCTATCCCGGTCTGCTCTGTTTATTGATGATGATAGCCTTGCCTTTATATTTGACTTGGAAAAATAAAGCGTATTTATACACTTTATTTTTGTTGCTAATAGCAATACCAATGCTAACAGAATGTATGCTCGAAACAGCGCATGGGCTTATGTTTTACGCACTTTTTAATAGCGTATTATATTCCTCACTAACACGTAACTCGCAACTCGACACCCGTTAAATTGTAAAACTATCGGGCAAATCGGGCGGTATCAAATCCTTGAAATGCCCATTCATACGGACTTTTTCGCGGAGGGTTTCGGTTTCTTGCACTATCGGAATCATGTGTTCGAGATGAGCGAGCATGATAGCTTGGCGTTCTGTTTCTTCGGTAGTTTGCAAAAAATCTAATTCCTGATTGATAGAAAAACCAACATGATGCGCGATACTATAAGTCGAAAATGCCGCCGGGTCTTCGGGCAATTCCTTTTCTATTTTTATTATATCATATAGCTTATTAATGTATTCGAGTATTTTGATATTCATCACGATATCTGGCTTCGTAGTGTAAGCTACTTCTACAATGTCTGCACCTGCATACAACTTGTCGGGCGCATTCTGATAAAATTCCTTTATTTTGAATAGCCCGATACCTTCGGTCTTAATGTACATTCTGCCATCAGCATGGCGTTTCGAGATTTCGATAAGCCGTATTTCTGTACCAAAATTGGCTAATTTTTTTTCAAATAAAGGAGAAATCCCAAAAGTGATATTTTCACTTTCACATTCAGCGATAAGTTGTTGATAACGTGGTTCGAAAACGTGTAGGTTGAGAGATTCACCGGGAAATACGACTAATCCTAATGGGAATAAAGGGAGAAAACGATTCATTGAAAACAAATTGATAGTCAACGGTTAACGGTTAATGGCTAATATTTTCACTATAGGAAAATGTTCTAATAATAACTAACTATTAACCACTGACTATTAACGTTCGCTATTTTTTATTAAGCATTAAAATATGTGATAAAGGTAAGTAACATAGGCTTTATTTTAAGGAAAACAGAGGTTTTATTTTTTTGAAATTAACTTTGTACGCATTTTTTTAGTATCAGGAACAAAATAGAAAAACACAATTAATTATCATCTTTAGGGAAGAGGAAGAAAATAATCTACCCCAAATGAAGAAGTTATTTTCTTTCACTTAGTGAAACATATAAGAAAAAGAACAATTCAGACGGGGAGATTATTTTTTTCGTCTTCCCTAAATAAAGTCTAATATATGACAGTTTACTTTTTGCCTAAAAACGACAGTATATAACTGGTGATAAAATGACGACTTTGCAACTTATTTTAACAAAAGACTGTCTGTGTAAATAAATCACTAAAAAGAACGGAATAGCCTTGCTTAACTCATTTGAAAATATAAATCGAGCCAATACAGACGGTCACATAAAATATAACCGACGTTTGTATGTCATCAGCCATTGAGCTTATTTAATACTTTGCATGAGGTATGTATGCATGACGAAAAATAAAATTCATAAAAAAATGATACTGTTTAATATCAATTAATATGTTAAAACTGTATGCAGAGAAAAGACGTTTATGGCATGATATTTCCGCCATTTATACAGCATCAATACAACCCACCCACTCACTTTTGAAATGATAAGTACTTAGGGAACACGAAGAAAATAATCTACCCGAATTGACGCAGCTATTTTTTCTATGTGTTTTCTCAAATTTGACGCGAATACTCCCTGTATTTAAGGAAAATTTGAGGA
>Ga0209295_1001069_pt1 | contig 10423 bp, 11 predicted proteins | sample Porto_5metaG_FD_187428 | JGI IMG/M metagenome (GOLD analysis project Ga0209295, IMG submission 187428) | Marine algal microbial communities from Porto, Portugal - Porto_5 metaG (SPAdes) (version 2) | ecosystem: Host-associated > Algae > Red algae > Unclassified | place: Portugal: Porto... | reverse complement strand
AGGAGGGAAGGAACGGCCGTCTCGGCCGCTCGCGCGACACCCGCTATGGGACTTGAGGTCCAGGAAGTCGGGCCGATCGAAACGCCAAGACATGAAGACACGGTTTACTGGCCGGCGACGATGGTGCCTTCCACCGTCGTCGACCTTCGTCCTAAAAGGGCGGAAACCGTCGCCCGGGCCCAATTTCCCGATAGGGACTTGACCCGGGCCGTCACTAACCAATGCAGATAGTTCCCTCCATGCATACAAAGTCCCCCGAAGCGATCATTACAGACGAGGGGGAGTGACCGTTCCGCGCGCAACGCGCTGCAACCGCCGCGTGGCGCCCGGTCGGTTGCCTCCTGCCGCGCCCTCCGGCCGCGGCCACTCGGACCCCGCGGCGGGGCGTCTGGGCCAGGCGCGCCCCTTCGCGCGCTCGCACTTGCGCTCATAGGCGGGCCCGCCGTCCCCGATCCGCCCGAGCCCGACCTCGTCGGCACCGCCGACCCCCCACCGCGTCCGCCGCACCTCTGGTGCTCCGCCGGCCGCGCCACCGCCGACGGCGGGCTCCCGTAGTACTACAAATAAGGCCGCGTTTCCAGGCCATATGAGAGAGGGCCTCATTTGAGCCTCATCTGAGCCGCATTTGACGCCCTATTCATCCGTAAAATAACAGCCGTCCCGCAGACTCTGCTGAAACAACCTTCAAAAAGACTGTCGCATTTCCAATCACAGACAACCAGGAACGAAAAAAGAAACCATACTCAAGCCTAGTTTGTATTCTACTGGCCGCCTCATTTGAGCCGATTCCCCTCATTTGAGGCAGTTTTTGATGCCTCACTGTGACCATGTTTCCAGCCTCGGCTGCTCTGTCTGAGAATAGATCTGGACTCAGCGCAATACACGTACGCATGGGCCAACTCAGCGGCTGTTTAAGAAGAAAACTCGGAGAGGGTGCCCCAGACACCCCAAAAAGGCCGCGTTTCCAGGCCATATGAGATAGAGACTCATTTGAGCCTCACATGAGCCTCATTTGAGCCTCGAGATCAGTAGAATGGACACTAGCCGTACCGTGAGTGTCAGTCACAGAAAGAGACGCGTCACGGCCGACAACTCAAACTTCAGAGCGCAAAACAGAAGCGCATGACTCCTCCCCGACACTCCACGCACGTACCAAGGTCGTCTTTTGCACTTGTCGAGCTGGAAGCTCTTCTTCCTCACACAGTTGCATCGCTGAATGCTATCGATGGAATTCAAAGTCAACGTGGGAGTGCGTCTTCTTGGCAGCTTCCTCCGTCATATTGGAACAGACCATGAGAGGGACGCACGTCCGGGTGTTGACGTTGTATCCCCGACAGCGGCCCGCACCAAGAACCGTAGTTGTGGCGGACCCCTGGCTGTCCCCCAATTTGCAGTGGCTGTGTCGGAAGAAGCTCGCCGCATCTGCGGCATGCATAGAAACGACATGTGCAATCACGGCGTCACTGGTCCTAAGATACGGATCCAGCTCGTCCCCGTGGATATAGACTTCCCCAACCTTCTTTTTCTCTGAGATCTGGTATCAGACACGAAGCACATTCAACAGAGAGGAACACAGAACAAGATCCCCTTCATAGATTCTCGTACGTCAGAAAGAAAGACTACATTGATTCGCGATGCACGACGCTACGACGTCAAAGAAGCAACAGTAGACTTTATGCTATGAAAGAGCAAAAGAACGAGGCCATCAGCCACAACGACATACCCTGTACTTCCCGGGGTCCTCCTTTGTCAGAATGAAGACAGGCTCGGCCTCCTCGGGCGGCGATGCGGGCACCGTGGCCGCGGCCGATGCGGACGGCGAAGTCTCGGTGCTGCCCGCCGCCATCTCGGATGGATCGGAAGACGTCATTGGCACGTCCGCTGGAGAACCAGCGACGCAGAGACCGATGGAGTGAACTCGAAGAGAAGATCAATCCGGGTGAGGCTCCAGGGCATCGGCGGCGCTCGAATGGTCATATCGCCGCGCGGTGAATGGCGAGGGGGGTGAGGGAGTATGGGGTCTGCCGAAGTGGTGGCCACGATGTTGATGAGAGGGGCACATTCGCAAGCCCCGCGAGGCCATTCCATCGTCAGCGGTCGAAAGAGCAACTGGAGAAAGCGCGGCATGTGGCAGTCTTCAAATGGGCGCGCACCAGCACAGGTGCACCGCCGTACTCAACAATTGCTGCCAAAACGGCATGCGCACGCGCAATTGCGCATTGAACTGAACCCCACGTCAGCACGTTTTACCAGATGTCATCTCAGCCGCTGCACTTCAGCACTCCATCTTGAAACCCCGCTTCCACGTCAACTCCAGGATCTCACGTGAACTCCGCCATCAATTTCTTCCTGAACTCCACCTTCGATCCTAGGCCCCTTCTAGCGGGCTGTGTGGACGGTGGTGGTGAGGGGCAACGGCGTGAAGCATCAGATTTCGTGCTGCATCGGATCGCGCAATGAATAATATACAGGCAGACGCGCCGTTTTCTTCTTCCCTCTACGGCCACTGTGCCCCTAAGTGGGCCGTCTTGCCCCTATTTTTTCGGGGCTTGAGCAAGAAGCTCAACTGTTGCGCATCTTGGGGGGGGGGACAGGAGCGTGAAGAAAACGAAGACAACAACATGCGAGCAGCAAGAGACAGCCAATCAGCGATCGAATTTGATGTACGAATATGTTGCGTTGCAGCCAATCAACACGTGAGGAACTGTAACCGGGTCTCCTTCGGACCGCTGGCGTTTCCAGTGGCCCGCATAAGGTCGTTCGGCGCCCCCCCTGCAGACCCGTCGTTCCCCTTGGGTTCCCGTCGATTCACGTCGTTTCTCTGCGTTTCTCGGGCGTACCGCCTCAGATCTGCGTCCAACGTCGGATCTGGGCCGCCGCAAGCTTGGAAAGCAGGCTGGATCCAGGCAGATTTGTCTTAGAGACAGCCACAACGAGAAAAGTGGGATGATCATTCAGTGACCTTGAAATGCTTTCGAGCTGGGTTCGGACCAAATCGCATGCACCAGGGCAGCCAGGGCACCCTCACCTTGATCAATTTTCTGACCGTGTGATTCTCAGTCAGATGTTTCCCAGAATCTGGCCTCAGATGTAGTTCGATTTTGTCCTTGAAAGCTTTCAGTCCGTACTTCGCACTCTTGTTTTCGTTTCCCTACTGCTTGTGCTCCTCTTCGGCCAAAATTGGGGTGTCTGCAACGGGTCCACTGGCCTCTACTGTGTGATGATGGCAGATTGCGTCCCGCGGTGGTCCGACTCGCGGGGTAAAACACGACCTACTTGGTCCAGAACTACCGTAGTCGACAGGTCGTGGAGCAGAGAATCGATGAGAGCCGAGTCCACACCGGTGAACAGAAAGCGACTTGATCAACAGAATATATTGAAAGTTAACGATCGATTGAAGTAAGATCAATGCAACCCTTTGCGCGCGACCACTGCACATCATATGCACCCCCGCACAGATTGTAGGGATGATCGTCGCATTAGGAAAAGTTCACCATCCGTACCCCGAACTCGGTGGGCGCGGATCGCCCCATCCGAATGGGGGTTAGACGGACATTCATGGGAGTTCTCTGTGGGAATTTGTGGCTGAGAAGAAGGCCCATCGGCGGATGGGCCTCTAGTTACGAGACAAACGCGTGGCGCACAATTACCGCGCATCACACTACCTACAAGAAGTACGAAACATCCGGAGTGTCGAACTTCTAATTCGAATGCGTCTGGGAAAATTGGATGCTCGACAGCTGAACGTGGCAACGGCGTCAAATCTGGTACTGGCACATTTATCACCCTTTTCTGTGTGAATCTTCTTGTAGCGGCGTCGAGAGATACATCTGGTTAGAGCCTGTGAGTCCGACACACTGGGCAGCGCTCAGAGAACAAGACAAGACGAGAGACAAGCACCGAGACACCGGGAGAAAAACTACAAACACGTCCGAGCCACCAGAAATACCAAAGCTTGATACACAAAAAAAGAAGGTGACAACTGTCCAAGGCCCGGTGTTCTTCTTGGATCCGTAGAAGTCTGCTTGGAGCCCACTGGCAGCCATGGAACACAGTTGATCGTCGTCCTCATCTCTTCGTCTAGGGGTGCATGCCGGCTGCAGCGCCACTGCAAACGCGGGCACGACGACGACAGCCACTCTACAGAACCGTACCGTCTCAATACGCCTCCCGGCGAGGCGGACAGCGTAGCAAGACAACGTAGGCAACATGGGCAGCGGCCAACAGTGGGGACGAATCAACACGAAGATTACGAAGAGAGGAAAGACACCACGCTATGTTAGAAAGCGCCGCAGGACACTAGCATCCTCAAAGGTCCGGGCCTCTCGTTTTCACTGTCCTCACTTTCGGGAGCGAGCACAAGGAAGACAGAACCGAACAGCCTCCTCGTCCAACGACTCGATCATCGGCAGTGGTGTCCTTGGATCACAGGCAGAAGCGTTCCCGCCTCCCTCACTACCCGCCAAGCGGATTCCCTCAAGAAAATGCCAGCCACGCCGCGGACATGCTTTCTGGCGTAGAGATCGGGTTGTCTACATCGCTGCGATGCGAAGAACTCAGGGCCTTGGTCGCCTTGATTGTCAGGATTCGGGAGGGCACCTGTGGGCCTCGCTGGAACTGATGCGGTACCGAAGGACGGTCGCTCGCCTGCGTTCGGGACCTCGATTGCAATTATGCGTTCCAATGTGCCATATACTTTGTGTAAAAATGCAAGCCTGTGTACGTAAATGGCACTTACGAGCACTCAATTGGCGATCGACAATCCGTTTCACTGACAATCGGTCGCGATCAACCCCACGATCGAGGCCAGATCAAGCGCCTTGCTAGCGCAACCAGACAAGACACAGCCAGGGTTGCGACATCATAAGTATCATGCTTTGATTCGACCCCAATTTTAAACGAGAAAGATCAGAAGCATGGATCCTTTGACCTTCATTATCAAAGTAATGATGAGATGTACAGGAACATAAGCACAAAAATGAGGAACACACACACATCAGTGGATTGGTTGGCAGCCATTCCGCACCATGCCGCGAAAAGACGCAGCGTACCGGCTGCTAGGAGGCGACGAAAGCGACCATCAGAGCGTCAATGCTGGCGCGGGGCCGTCGGATCATGACATGTGCTCAGAACAGAGTTTTGACGACAGAATCGGGGTCCACAGCCGATCTCTAAAACTTCCCACACTCCAAGTGTTCCAAAAGAGCTACAAATCGGCGTCCACAACCCCGCAGTTGCCGATTTGGAACACTTTTGGATCAGTTGGAGTGTGGGAGTTTTGGGAGAGCGGCTGTGCACTCCCACTTTACCTCCATGAGTGTAGGGGGAGCTGCTGTTCCCACGGTCCGAAGCGTACAGACGGCGGCACACCACATTTTTAGCTGCGCATTCCGGGTCGTCAGGTGCGCTTTACCGAGAACAAAGTGACCGATGACAGCGCCTTCTCCCAATACGGCTTTCCATCACTGAAAACAGGTATACTCAATACACATCCGTATGCGTCTTTCCTGGTTTCATCATTATAGCTGGAAATTATCATGATTACGCTACAATCTTCGAAGGATGCGATGTTTGTACGCCATTCTTGAAACTCTGGACAGAACACTGTCGTGGCTCACGTGCACAGTGGTAGTCTGAACGGCACACAGGAATGCCACAAACATAGATGCACGTGAGATCGAGCTGGGATCATCGGTCTTGCTACAACCACCAGGAAAGGTGGTGGAAGTCTCGATAGTAGCGATGAGTGGAAATTTCTGCTTTCCTCCTGTTCTTTGTATGCACCGAGACGCCAACCGTGCTTCAAGAAAGAGAATAGCTTGATCCCTCCTTCTCAATTTTAACCCTCAGACTGGGAAAGGGGCGATCACCACATCATGCGTACCCAACAGGCGGCACCCACAGTGCATAACATCACAGCACTACACATCTCCAGCCTACTGGCAGCCACAATCGCTTCCCCAAAACAGTTGAGAAAACCGAGCACCATTTGGCGTTATGGACGGAGCCTGGGATCTCCAACGGAATTAAACAGCACGTCGCCGCTGCCCGCTACCCCAAACAGACTCCCCCGCTTCGCAACGATGCTCAGTCGACATCAAATCCCGCGTTGATGACCAGCAGCCCCCCGCCCACACCTCATCCAGTTCATCGATGCCACCACCACCACCACTTCCGGCACCCGATGGCGGTGTGCAGGTTCTTGGTATGTTTCCCCGCACACATTCGTACTCGGGCTACAAGAATAGCCGGAAAACTTCCTCGGCCGAAAGCCGACAGCAATCCTGAGCCCATGTGCAACTTTGATTTCCATAGGTTTCTCCTGCGACCATGATTCAATCAACTCTGACCCAGTGCATCTTCGGCCGTTACAGCACACTACAAGCGTTTCCGGCCTCGAGATTCGGTCAAAATAAAGAACCCGGGGTGGTGCAATTCCCAATCCCAGAACGCTCGCATTGGGGTTCGGCTGGGCTCAAATCGCCCATCGACATCCAACTCAAACGCCGTTTGGATCGGAAACGGCCATGATTGGGATTGGATGGCAGCTCTGTCCTTTCTAAAGCATCGCTGCAAGCGGTGAGGGGGTGTGCACCTCCGCTTCCGTGTCCAAGGATAGCCGCATTGCAACGCTGCGCAGCGTGCGTTACTGGAGGACCCGGGGACCGCCAAGGTGCTGTAAGTGCATTTTGATCAGCTCATACATATAGACTTGCCCCCATTGTCAGCTTTGACTGAGTTGCCCAACCAAAAGCCGTTCTTGGTGGGTCTCCCAACGAGCTGGGCGCACTGGGGACGCGCTTTCAGTAGGCGGCTTTCTTGGCCGTTGTGAGGCTTCCGTTGTGACCCGTTCCTTCATTGGAGAGATCGGAATTTATTGGGCGATGCCTCATCCCAGCTAAAGTTGCTACTCAGAAGAGATCGCGTGGAAGCACGGACCTTCGTGGCCGATCAAGAGTTATCCGTGATGAGTGCTCGGTTAACTGGTACGCGAGTCGTAAGAGTGAGAAACTAGTTTTTACAAGGACGAGAATGAGTATTTCCTGTCACTTGGTCAGCAGGCCGACCCGCCTAAACAGTCATTGCGCATTTATATGTGTCCCGCTCATAAGGTACCCTGCTTTACAACTGAGCGCAACTCGATCGCTCGAGTGCGGGGCCCGCTGCACTTGATTGCACCTGAAGTGATCATCCACAGCTGATCTGCGATCGAGTATTCTGTGGCCTCAAGTCTGTCAGATTCTGCCTGCCTACCCCCCAGGAACACCTCATGAAAATTGAGATTTATGTCTTGCAACGTCCTTCTGTATCTCATTCTGCCGATTATTACCCAACTCCACGATCGAGCGCCATGAACGCATCGGGTCCTTGTCGTTTCGGAACAGATTGTCCAATCAGCTGCAAAATATAACATAGGCTACAAAGAGCTGCACCCCGCTTTACAAGCGCACATTGACTGTACAATACGCGGACAGGACGCTGCACTGCGGGTTGTTACTATGTCCTGAAGATAGTCCTCCGAATTACACACGCTCAATCACTAATGAACAGTTATCAAAAGTATCTTGCCAGCTGTTCCAGATTCATTCAAGAAAACAAGGGCACTGTGTTGTCATTATAAACCTGAAGACTATCTGCAAGCGAACAAACACAGATCTGAACGCTTATCTCAATGGCTGTAGTCTGAGCCACGATTGGAACGCCCTAGATATGTCCGGTACACATATTTGCCGGAGTGCGCAGGATCTGGACATGGGATCGCTCGACACGAAGAGCTGGAGATTGTTTGCAGGGTTTATTGAGAGCGTTTTTCGGGGTCTTGCGGCTGAGCAGCTTTGCTGAAGAAACTTGGACAGTACGTCAAGTAGTATCATGCATTTGTTTTACGTGTATTAGGGAAAGTACTGCTTGCAGTCGCCCTGCGCACTGCACTGTCGCTCAAATGTCGTGCAGATCAGAACGCCGTCTGCATGTCTTTTTCATGCGCCAGCCGGCATGCCATCTACTGGGACACTACCCTACTGGCCACGTCCGAGGTCATTCGTAGGCACCTATCGCGTACAATCCTACAGACTGCCCAGAAGATAGACCTATGGAGGAGCAGTACGACTATGCTTCCCACGGATCTGCTGGACAGCTTTTACCCTGACTTCGAGACTATCTGTGAAGTGCTCTCTCTGGTTGAACGCACGACACTCCCGGATGTCACCCCCGAATGCAACCGCTGCCATCATTTGTATGACAGATGTACATAGTGTTCCTCCGCTGGTACGGAGGCAGAACAGCCGCAGAGACTGCATGAAGTTTTAGAGGACGCCATTGTGTACGAAATGATGCATGTATCCATACAATGAAACACAGAAATCTTCGACAAAAAATACGTGAAAAGATAGAAGTACTAAACATGCGCGGACAAAGCGTACACGTAGTCACCTGTGCGACAGCGGACAGTGCTTCTGAGCCTTAGTCCATCTCATCCTCCGAAAATGTTAAGTCACGCGCCGCTGCGTCTTGAAGCTCGTCATTTAAGTTCCGCACCACAGCGTTGGGCACCTCGCCGCTCTCGGGGCGCAGGCAACGAGAAAATTGTCCGTGACCGTAAAAGTCTTCGACACAGGCGGCCCCGGCTGCTCGTGCCGAATTCCTCACGTCAACAGGGTCGATGCCCAGAAATGCGCCGAGTAGGGCAGCAGCGGTAGCGTCCAGGTCGAGCATGCGCTTAGTCTGTGGCCGTCGTGGTCCAACACGAGCCGATGACCCGTCGTGGTGCCAGGCGAAGGTGCGCTTGCCCCCTTCGCGTCATTGTTGGCCACCAGGCCGTTGGTGTCAACGACTTCCCGAACGCTGGATTGAGGCACGACTGTGTCGAGGTAGACGCCGAGCAGCCGGTAGCCGAGCACTCCACTGGATTCATGTCGCCGGATGCACTTCATGAGCAGACCCTTCTTGAGAGCCTTCTTGAGATTGATCTTGTTGTTGATGGAGCCATTCGGCCCTTGCGAGACGCCATTAGTCGTCTTCTTGACGGCCTCGTCTATTACGGTCCGCATACACCGCGTGGTATCCTTGTGAGGACCTTCATGATGTCTAGGTGGGCTAAACCAGGTCAGATAATCAAGATCGGCGGCGCCCTCATTTGTGCTGCGCCTACCCGCGGACACCTCAGTCTTGTGTATCTTCTTGACCATGACTTGTCCGTTGCGCGAAAAATGCAAACATGCGTCATCATGTGTGGAGAGACCATCCTTCATGCATGCGTCGAAGCCATCGATGAACGCAAAAGAAAGCGTGAGTCGTCCGTACATCAGTGTACCGGCGTGGGGAGTACAGATTTCGTGAAGAATACAACTCAGACGGCAACTAGGGAAAGACATTCTATGGTTCAGTGCAGACTTACCCCATGAGTGGCCCACAGCTGCTGCTAATACACGGTCTGCTGGGCGCGAAGAACGCTCCCAGGGCTTGATGGAGGATTCGAAGGGACACCCTCGGAGTCTTTACCGCCGGACATGCTCCGAAGGACAAGAAGCTTAAGGGAGCACGGAGCGCGGATCACATAGCTCGGAGCATGAAGCTCAAAGACGGAGCAGGGGGGACGCGCAGTATGGAGCATGAAGCAGAAAGACGGAGCACGGGGGACTTATTCCGGAGCCCCTCGCGAAACACGGAACGAGGCATGTAGAAGAAACCTGCGCAGCGTATCCTACGAGTCGTGGAAGGCTGTGCGCCGCGAGAACCAGACATGCCGGCGAACAATCCAGGATAGGCCGAGAGGCCACAGATCCAGCGAGATTACAGCGCAAGTCACAGGTCAGCGCACCTGCCTGACCAAGGTTTTCGCCTCGCCAATAGCGAAGAACTGCTTCTCCGAGCAGCGACGCGTCGTTTCTACCAGTTACACAACCAGGCAGTACTCCCACTGCACGGGATAGTGTCAGGCCTAAGTTCGGCAGGTACATCAGAACCTGTCGACAGCTCCGGCGGAAAAAAGGCGTCGATGTGGAGTAACAAGTCACTGCTCGCATCTGATTAGGCGCGACAAAAAAAGTGCTCATGAAAGCATGTTACCAGTGTACGAGGATGGATCCAACGTCTGCGAGGAGCAATGATCAAGGATGTCCAGAACTGATGTCCTGAAATTGGAAGAACATTATCCAGTCTTTACATAAATGCTGGACATGCAATTGCGTTTTACGGGACGTTGCAGCTTGTATTTGTCCTCTGTCTGTGAGATAAGGACGAAGTGCATCACTCGAAGTTGCTGTAGGCCGACAGCGGCCTGATCGACATTTCCGTGGGCCGATCGCTGAGGGGTCGCGACGGGTCGCCGGTTGCGTTACAACACCGACCAGGCCTCAGACACCGACCTGCGTGGCAGGCCGAGCGCAGCCTGAAGACGCAGCTGCGCTTCACCGGCCGCCCC
>Ga0209295_1001067_pt1 | contig 10439 bp, 7 predicted proteins | sample Porto_5metaG_FD_187428 | JGI IMG/M metagenome (GOLD analysis project Ga0209295, IMG submission 187428) | Marine algal microbial communities from Porto, Portugal - Porto_5 metaG (SPAdes) (version 2) | ecosystem: Host-associated > Algae > Red algae > Unclassified | place: Portugal: Porto... | reverse complement strand
TAGGGTTAAGGCTCCAATAAAAAAAGGCTACTCATATATATGAGTAGCCTTTTAAAAATTTTAGCTTATAAAGCTTATTGCTTGATAAACTTGTAAGTTCCTGTTTGACCTTCTGCAGTTACTTGTACTAAGTAAGCGCCAGATTTTAAATCTGATACGTTTATAGCGTCAGAAAGAGCATCAATTCTTTGGTTTACTACTACTTGACCTAGTAAGTTCATTACTTTAACACTAGAGATTGTAGAAGCTGCTGTTACATTTAAAACGTCAGCCGCAGGGTTTGGAAACATTGAGAATCCGTTTATAGTATTTGATTCTGTAGATAGTGTTCCATCTATAGAAAAGGTATCTACACCTGCTCCCCAGGCCCAAGCCCCTTCGTCATCATATGTAAATCTTACTTGAAAAGCATCGTTTATAAATGAAGTAACATCTATTGCAGACTCCATTGTAGGTGCGATATCCGCATCATCATATAATGCAATTTCTTGCCACTCTGCTCCATCCCAAACATCTACTTTAAGAAAACCATCGCCTATAAAGTCTTGTAAAGAATACTCATAAGTAACAGATGCATCTGCATATTCTGTTAAGTCTATGGCAGGAGAAATAAGTTCTCCACCCCCTACACTCGCACTACCTGCACCATCATCATCAAAAATAGCTGCATTTGAAGTAAAAGGATCTCCTGTAGGCATAGCTGGACTACCAAAAGCCCATTCTGCAGTACCACCTATAATGTTTGATGTCCATCCGTCAGGTAACGTATCACCTTCAAAATCCTCTGTTTGGATTTGAGCATAGCTCGTTGTTGCAAATACCATAGAGGCAATAAAAAGAGTAATTTTTTTCATACTAAAATTGTTTAAGGTTACTAATGTGTTAAATATAAGTTATTTAATTAGCCAGAATATTTTATGGGAGTATAAATTTGTCTTTTTTCGTTAAAGAGCATTATTCTTAGACTTATTTGTAGACAAAAACCTACAAAAAACAAATTAACAAACGTTAGTATGTTAAATCATTAGGTATTTAATAATTTTTCGAAGCGCTCAGTAGGGTTATTTTTTACTACAGTTAAGTAGCTTTGCAAGGTGCAAAAATCTACTTATGAAATTTAACACGAAAACGATACACGGTAATCAGCAGCCAGATGCAGCTTATGGATCTGTTATGCCACCCATTTACCAAACCTCTACTTATGCTCAAGAGTCACCAGGTGATCATAAGGGATATGCCTACAGTAGATCTGCAAACCCTACACGTCACGCACTTGAGCAATCTCTCGCAAGTATAGAAAATGGAGCATTTGGTATGGCATTTGCCTCTGGTATGGCTGCGATAGATGCGGTAATGAAACTACTTAAACCAGGTGACGAGGTTATCACTACAAATGATATTTATGGTGGTTCTTTTCGATTATTTACTAGAATATTTGAGGGATATGGTGTCGTTTTTCATTTTGTAAATATGAGTGATATTCAAAATATCAAAACTCGTATCACAGATAATACAAAGATGATCTGGATGGAGTCTCCCACAAACCCGATGATGAACATTTTTGATATACAAGCCGTCGCCAAACTTGCAAATCAAAACAACATACTCCTTGCTGTAGATAATACCTTTGCAACTCCATACCTTCAGACTCCTCTGGATCTGGGGGCGCATATTGTGATGCATAGCGCTACAAAATATATAGGAGGCCACAGTGATTTAGTAATGGGAGCGCTCATTGTAAATGAAAAGACGCTAGCAGAAAAGCTTTACTTTATACAAAATGCATCTGGCGCTATATGCGGTCCTCAAGACGCTTTTCTTGCACTGCGAGGTATTAAAACGCTGCACGTGCGTATGGAGAGACATTGTCAAAACGGGCGTGCAATTGCCCATTATCTTAAAAATCATTCTAAAGTTGAAAACGTTTACTGGCCAGGTTTTGAAGACCACCCTAGCCATCATATTGCTACGAGACAAATGAAAGATTTTGGAGGGATGTTATCATTTTCTACCTATGGAGATAGTACAGAAGATGCACTTAAGGTTATAAAAAATTTAAAAATCTTTACCCTAGCCGAAAGTCTTGGAGGGGTTGAGAGTCTAGCCGGTCACCCAGCCACAATGACGCACGCTGCAATACCTAAAGAAGATAGGCTTAAAATTGGCTTAACAGATTCTTTAATACGACTAAGTGTGGGGATAGAAGATGTAGATGATTTAATAGAAGATCTTGAGCAGGCTCTTGGGTAGTATTCCGCTTTCGCGAAAGCGTAACTCTCCACCTTATTAGTATTTTAATCTAGGTAATAAATATACCCTACATTCATCCAGAATATCCAGTCGTTTACTCTGTTTACAGGTCTTGGGTCTGGATTAAGTCCATCTACCCAGTTTGAAGTGTAGTAGTGCCATCTCAAATCTATATTAAGATCACTTAATATACCTAGTTTATAACGAGTACCTACACTCCAAGTGATTGCCCAAGTATCACCCACACGGGTGTCTATACCTGTGCCCATTTGCCCTTCACCTACATTAAAGCCTTCTATAATAGCAGGACCTGTATCTGTAGGGTCTGATGTAAAAGGATTGAGTACTTGTCCAAATATATTACCATCCTCGCGTAGTGAAGTTGTAGCACTAGGATTAAAGGAAACAAAGTGAGCTCCTACACTTACATATGGAGCAAACTTATAGGCTCCTGCAGAGAAGTCACGTATGCTCATAGGGAAGTATTCTAGTTGTGAGCCTATCTCTAGTACTTGAGTTCTACCTGTATGTGCACGTAGTCGCATACCTCCAAAATCGTTATCACTCGCCTCTGGGCCAAAGTTGTCTAAGTTTGTTATATGGAAGTCTATCTCATTTCTTACTTTAAAATGATCATTAAAGTAGGTGTACTTTGAGTAACAGTTACAGTCTGCTTGGTAAGCAAAGTTTAGGTAGTGCACTATCCCCACGCCAAAGCCCACATTACCAAGATTGGTCTCCACATTACTGCGCTCACCATAGTCAGATTGAAACGCAACTGGACCGGCTATAACGCCAAGTTCGTGTGAAAACCCAAACTGAGCATTTAAGCTCTGCTGTGTGATCACCATTAATAATAATGCCAGTAGTAGGTACTTGGCTCTCATAAGTAGGTAATTAGGTGAGCAAATATATAAAAATATGTCAAACATCGAGTTTTTTGAGTTAAATTGATATTTGTAGTAGGTATAATCTTACAAGTGTGTATATTTAATTACGATATTCTAAAAAAAACACGCTAAAAATCAAGGATAATGTATATTTGTAGCTCTAACAGAACAATGTTTAAAGCATTGTCATAATAGATACCTTTTATGTCAGACAGCATTAAAAAATTTGTCGATTATGTTGCTCAGAGCAACCCAAATGAACCAGAATTTATGCAGGCAGTCCACGAGGTGGCAGAAACTGTAATTCCTTTTATAGAAAAAAATCCAAAGTATCAGGGTAAGAAACTCTTAGAGCGTATGGTTGAGCCAGAGCGCACTATTATGTTTAGAGTGCCTTGGACAGATGACTCTGGAGAGATTCAAGTAAATAGAGGATATCGTGTAGAGTTTAACAGCGCTATAGGCCCGTATAAAGGAGGACTTCGTTTTCACCCTTCTGTAAACTTGAGTATCCTTAAGTTTTTAGGGTTTGAGCAAGTGTTTAAAAACAGCCTTACTACATTACCTATGGGTGGTGGTAAAGGAGGATCTGACTTTAACCCAAAAGGGAAGTCAGATGCAGAGGTAATGCGTTTTTGCCAGAGCTTTATGAGCGAGCTAGCTCGTCACATAGGCCCTAATACAGACGTACCTGCTGGAGATATAGGAGTAGGCGGTCGTGAGATAGGCTATATGTTTGGACAGTACAAGAGACTTCGTAATGAGTTTACAGGAGTACTTACAGGTAAAGGACTTACTTATGGAGGTTCTTTAATGCGTCCAGAAGCTACCGGTTATGGTGATGTATACTTTGCACAAAGTATGCTTAAGACTAAAGGTGAAACTTTTGAAGGTAAAGCAGTAGCAGTTTCTGGATCTGGAAACGTTGCTCAATATGCTACAGAGAAAGTTACTCAACTAGGTGGTAAAGTAGTGACTATGTCAGACTCTGGAGGTTACATTTATGATAAAGATGGTATAGATGCAGATAAGCTTGCGTTTATTATGGATCTTAAAAATGTAAAACGTGGTCGTATAAGCGAGTATGTAGATACATACACAAGCGCAGAGTACCACGAGGGACAAAGACCTTGGTCTACTAAGGTAGATGTTGCACTTCCTTGTGCTACACAAAATGAACTTAATGGAGATGAGGCAAAAACACTAGTAGATAACGGATGTATATGCGTTGCCGAAGGTGCAAATATGCCTTGTACGCCAGAAGCTATAGAAGTTTTCCATAATGCAAAAATTCTTTTCTCACCTGGAAAAGCATCAAACGCAGGAGGTGTTGCGACATCTGGACTAGAAATGTCTCAAAACAGTTTACGTTTTAACTGGACTGCAGAAGAGGTAGATCAAAAACTTCACAAGATTATGCTAGACATACACGAAGCGTGTGTAGAGTACGGAAAAGATGAAGACGGTTATGTAGACTACGTAAAAGGAGCAAACGTTGCCGGATTTGTAAAGGTGGCAGATGCTATGCTAGCTCAAGGAGTGGTATAGTAAGTCACACACATAATATAATATTACAATCAGACAGCTCAGGCTGTCTGATTTTTTTATGGGTAGTATTACGCTTTCGCGAAAGCGTAATCAGAATACCTAACTATCTTATGCATTACCTCGCTCCATTTCTGTGCTCAAAGCAATAATTGTACATTTGATCGTTTTATACAAATAAACAGTTACCGGTAGTGAAGACGCGTTTTTTCTTATTGATTCTTCTCACATCATTTACAGTGATGTCGCAAGACTTTTCAGAAAACTGGACAGCACATTACTCATATAACCGAGTGTCTGATATGACCTCTGGTAATGATAGAGTATACGTGGCCTCAGAAAATGCTGTTTTTATATATAATACACTTGACGAGTCTATAGAGACTAGAACCACCGTAAATGGTCTTTCTGGTAATGTAATATCTGCTATTTATTATAGTGAAGGTTTTGACACACTCTTTATAGGGTATGAAAATGGTGTTATAGATGTTGTAGTGGGAAATAGCACAGATGTTCTTACTGTGGTAGATATTTTTAATAAACCTGCTATCCCACCAGACCGTAAGCGCATTAATCATTTTGAAGAGTATAATGGCTTTGTTTATATATCCTCTAGTTTTGGTATTTCCTTATTTGAGCTTAGTCAGTTAGAGTTTGACGATTCTTATTTTATAGGCAATGGTGGTGGCTTACTAGATATAGGTAGTGTAGCCATACAAGAGCCATACATCTATGCCGCATCTATAGACGGGGGTGTGCGTAGAGCGCTTGTTGCAAATGATAATATTATAGATTTTAATAACTGGGAGACTATACGTACTGGATCTTACCAGGAGATTGTAAGTTTTAATAATGACCTTTACTTACAAGAAGACAACCAGATTCTTATCTCTCAAAATGGAGTAGATTATAGCATTTTTGAATCATACCCCGAGACGGTAATAGACATTAGGCCTAATGAAGATTTCTTATCTGTAACATATAATGCTACCGTCTTGCTCTATGATGAAAATCAAAATCTAGCTCAAACCTATGGTGCGATAGAAGGTTTTACAACAAGATATACCACTACATTAACACTTCAAGAGGAAATCTTTGTTGGGACACTGGGTTCTGGTGTGGCGCGATTTTCTAGTAATAATATTTCTGATGTAGCAAGGCTACTTCCTAATGGTCCGCTAGAAAATGAACATTTTGATGTAGCAGCAAGTGCTGGAAACGTTTGGTCTGTTTTTGGAGATTTTGATGTTTCGTACAATCCTTTCCCACTCAAAACACAGGGAATAAGTAGATATGAAGAGGGTTTGGGGTGGAGTTTTATAAACCCTGGAGATCTTTTTGGGGCGACAAATTTTGTGCACGTCGCTGTAAACCCCTTAGACCCTACACAGCTGTATGCAAGTTCTTTTAATGGAGGTTTAGTTGAGGTGCTAGATGCAACGCCTAGTATTTTATATGATGAAAATAATAGTTCGCTATCTCCTGTTTCATCAACTATAGATGATGTACGTGTAAACGGAGGAGCGTTTGATGCTGAGGGTAATTTCTGGGTGACTAATGCAAGATCACCGCTAGGCTTGCATAAGGTAAGTCCAGCAGGACAATTTTCTTCTTTTAACACAGAAGAGATTCTAGCCGGAAGTGATGCAAATCTTGATGCCCTTGCAATAGGTCTTGATGGCGTTGTGTTTTTTGGGACAGATACCAGAGGTGTGATTGCTTATAATCCCGCTACTAATGAGTTTGCAAGACTTGCGGGAGAAGATGGAGCAGCAAATTTACCTATAGATGATATACGCTCGCTAGCAATAGATAGAAACGGGGCTTTATGGATTGGAACACGATTAGGTCTTAGAGTACTATTTGGCCCATCACAAATTTTTGAAAACCCTCAGATAAGCGCAAATGCAATTATATTTTTAGAGGATGGTCTAGCTCAAGAATTGCTTAATGACCAAGTGATAACAGATATTATTGTAGATGGAGCAAATAATAAGTGGCTAGCCACTGCAGACTCTGGTGTGTTTTACGTGAGTGCTAATGGTCAAGAAACCATTTTTCACTTCACCACAGATAACTCACCACTGCCGTCTAACACGGTACAATCTGTTGCGATAGATCCAGAGACGGGGAGTGTTTACTTTGGTACCGTAAGAGGTATGGTATCTTTTGATGGTACTTCTACCGCTCCTGCAGATAATCTGGAGAATGTACTTATATATCCTAACCCTGTGAGACCAGGCTTTAATGGTAACGTGCGTATAGAAGGACTTACCGCTCGTACTAATGTAAAAATTACAGACCTAGTAGGTAACCTCGTTTATGAAGAAAATACCACAGGTGGCAGCATAGAGTGGGATACAACAGCCTTTGGCCGTCATAAGGTGGCTTCTGGGGTATACTTATTACTCATTACCGGCCCTCCAGAAGAAATGCAAGAGACTACCATAGAAAAAGTAATGATCATACGATAATGCTAGTAAAAACAGAAGCTATTGTATTCTCTGCGCTCAAGTATGGTGAGGCAGATCTTATTGTAAAGGCTTTTACAAAAAGCAGCGGTGTCAAGTCGTACCTACTCAGAAATATTCTTAAATCCAAAAAAGGAAAGCTACGTGTAGCAATGTTTCAGCCGCTCACGCATCTGGAGATAGAGGCAAACCATAAAGACAAGGGAACCCTCGAGAGTATAAGAGAAGCAAAAGTCATTACTCATTATACGAGCCTGCACACGCAGGTAGCAAAGAGTGCTATCGTTTTTTTTATATCAGATATGCTGCGATCTTCTGTGCAAGAGGAAGAAGAAAATGCTCCACTATTTGAGTTTCTGGTTGCCTCAAGCTTATGGCTAGATTTACATAGTGATATTGCAAATTTTCATCTACTATTTTTAGTGAAGTTAAGCGGTTATCTAGGCTTCTATCCAGATGATAGTGAGGCACATCACCCATATTTTAATTTGCTAGATGGTTATTTTGAGTCTTCAGAGCGCACCTTGTATAGTAGATCTGGAGAAGAAATTGAGTTGTTAAAAAGGTTCTTAGGCATAAATTTTGATGCACTTACACAAATCAAACTAAACCAAAAACAACGCACCTCCTTTCTCAATATACTGTTACAGTATTATGAGTTACATTTGCAAGGTTTTAAGAAACCTCGCTCACTAGCGGTGCTTAACTCAATTTTTAGCTAAATGCGCATACTTTTATCCCTATTTCTGCTGCTGTCTTTTACTTCTTACTCGCAGGTCATTACAGTACTAGATGTAGACACGCGTGAGCCTATAATAGGGGTTGCTATCTTTAATAATGACAAGAGTAAAAGTGCACTCACAGATTTTGATGGTAAGGCAGATGTGACCGCTTTCGCGAAAGCGGAAACCCTTTATTTTCAAGAAGTCGCACATAAGGACGCTCAGTATACAAAAGCACAAATAGCAGCATTTTCTAACCGAATTTTTCTCAAACAAAAGGATAACCAGCTTACAGAAATTGTGCTATCTGCAAGCAAATTTGCACAAAGCCGAAAGAATGTACCTCAGAAAATAGTAGGCCTCACCTCAAAAGATATTATAAGAGCAAACCCGCAAACAGCGGCAGATTTACTAGAGACAAGTGGTTCTGTTTTTGTTCAAAAAAGTCAGCAGGGTGGAGGTAGTCCACTCATACGAGGATTCTCTACAAATAGGCTACTCATCACATTAGACGGTGTGAGATTTAACACGGCAATATTTAGAGGAGGAAACGTGCAAAACGTGATATCTATTGATCCTTTTATTATAAACCGTACAGAAGTATTACTAGGTCCAGGTTCTGTAATTTATGGTAGTGACGCTGTAGGTGGAGTGATGAATTTTTATACAAAACAGCCCAAACTATCATTTTCAGACAGCCTTACGGTAACAGGTACAGCTGTAGCCAGAGTAAATACGGCCAATAATGAGAAGACTGGTCACTTTGATATCACACTGGGCAAAAGACAGTGGTCTTTCCTCACAAGTGCTAGTTACTCAGATTATGATCACCAGCGACAAGGGAAGCACGGCCCAGATGATTACCTACGTTCTGAATATGTACAGACTATAGATGGGGTAGATGTAGCTGTCACAAATGATGACCCACTGGTACAAGTAGGCTCTGCTTTTAACTCACTTAATCTAATGCAAAAAGTGAGATATACGCCTAATGAAAAGTGGGATTTTAACCTTGGGGTCATTTATGCTGCCACATCAGATTATGATCGTTATGATAGATTAACGAGAAAACGTGATGGCGAATTTAGATCGGCAGAGTGGTTTTATGGTCCACAAAAGTGGTTTATGACTAACCTCCAGGTTAATAAAGAAGGTAATGGTCAGTACTACGATAGAGTGATAGGTACCTTTACTTACCAGAATTCTAAAGAAAGTAGAAATGACCGGGATTTTAACGCGACAGACTTCTTTGAGACAGATGAGAGTGTAGATGCAATATCTGTAGGTTTAGATTTTGTTAAGAAGCTTGAGACTAAGAGAAACAAAATATTTTATGGCTTTGAGTATATACATAACAAAGTACACTCAGATGGTCAAGTAACAGACATTACTACGGGTGACATTGCAAACACAGCGTCTAGATATCCAGATGGCTCTACCTGGCAATCGCTAGCAGCTTATGCCAGTGCACAAATAGAGCTTTCTGATAACACACATTTACAAACGGGATTACGTTATAATCACATCTTACTAGCAGCAGACTTTTCTGATAATAATGAGTTTTTTGCATTTCCTTTTCAAAACGCAGACTTGAGTACGGGTAATCTCACTGGAAGTTTTGGCGTGACTCACGAGGTGTCAAAAAAAGTAAGTGTTAAGGCAAATGTAGGTACAGCTTTTAGAGCACCTAATATAGATGACGTGGGTAAAATTTTTGATAGCGAGCCGGGTTCTGTTGTTGTGCCTAACCCTGATCTTAAATCTGAATATGCCTATAATGGAGAGCTGGGCGTGAGTCTTAATTTTTCTAACGTACTACAGTTTGATGTAAACGGGTATTATACACTGCTGGAGAACGCGCTGGTGCGCCGCGATTTTAATCTTAATGGTGTTACAGAAATAGAGTATCAAGGTGAGACAAGTAATGTGCAAGCTATTCAAAACGCGTCTAAGGCAGAGGTATATGGTGTAGAGATAGGTGCAAATGCAAACCTCACAAAGCATTTAAAGCTCACAAGCCAGTTTAATTACACGAGTGGAGTAGAGCAAGAAGAAGATGGGAGTTATGTGCCTTTTAGACACGTGGCACCACTCTTTGGAAATGGGCATTTAATCTGGGCAAAAAATAAGTGGACACTTGACGCCTCTGTGGCATATAGCGGTAAGTTTGATTTTGATGAGCTTGCTCCTAGCCAGCAAAGTAACTCACACCTTTATGCACTAGACGGAGATGGTAATCCCTTCTCACCTAGCTGGTATGACTTGAGTATTGCGAGTAGATATGTACTTTCAGATAGTTGGTCTTTTACAGCAAATCTGGAGAATATTACAGACCAGCGATACCGTACGTATTCTTCTGGAATATCTGCTGCGGGAAGAAATTTAATACTTGCGGCGACTTATAATTTTTAAGGTTACGCTTTCGCGAAAGCGTAAAAAAAACCATTTAACTACTTGCTTTTACCACCTACTATGATGACAATCTCACCCTTAGGAGGTTTGTTTGTATAATGTGCTAGCACCTCTGCTGCGGTACCTCTCACGGTTTCTTCGTGTAGTTT
>Ga0209295_1001058_pt1 | contig 10478 bp, 15 predicted proteins | sample Porto_5metaG_FD_187428 | JGI IMG/M metagenome (GOLD analysis project Ga0209295, IMG submission 187428) | Marine algal microbial communities from Porto, Portugal - Porto_5 metaG (SPAdes) (version 2) | ecosystem: Host-associated > Algae > Red algae > Unclassified | place: Portugal: Porto... | reverse complement strand
CCGCGCGCACGCGCGTCTTCAAGAGGTCGAACGCCCTGTCGTCGTTGTCCATGCTGCTGATTGTCGCGTCGTCGTTGCCCCACCCAAAAGTAGCGCCCTTTCCGAGCGTCTCGCCTTCGGGTAGGCACGAGTCGAAGTCGATCAGTACTGCCGTGTCGTCTTTCCGAACCATGATGTTGCCCGTCTTGACGTCATTGTGGCAGTAGTTCTTGGAGTGGAGGTGGTTCAACGCGCTGTTGATCTCCTCCATGCACTTGTCGACCTGGAACGGGCGCGTCTTATCCAAGATTCGCTCGCTCAGGTCCATGTCGAGCTCTTCGAGCAACAGACCGACAATCAAGCCGTCCTTCACGACGCAGCCGTGGTAGGTGACAATGTTGTCATGCGGTTCAACCTGGAGCATCTCCAGCGCACGCGCCTCCGTCTCCACGCAGGTCCGGGCTATGCCGCGGGAAACTTCATCGCCGTAACCGCCCAGCGACGGCTGCTTGAAGAAGACACCATGGGCGGCGCACTCCTGGTCCGCAGTGGTGAAGCCAGTCGGAAACTCAGGGAAGGCGAGGGCGGGGTCTACCTTTAACGGCGGGCCGTTCATCGCGCCTTCAGCAGCCATGTTGTCCACCCCTTCCACGATCTCGTGCAACTTGGCGCTGGTGAGGTCCTGGATCTGAACATTCTCGAGCGAGGTGCGCAGGTAGAAGAGAGAACCAGTTGCCCAGTAGACGATGGCCGTGTACAAGTAATCCCCGCCCCTCGGGTTGTTACCCACCCATTGGTACTTGTACAGAACGTTCTCCACGGCCCAGTGTGAGGGTGACGTCATAGCGCACCACTACGACGACCACAAAAAAGTAGCGAGCTGCAGTCTGCACCCACGCCCCGGCCGCTGTCGGGCGAGAGAGACACGAAAGGAGCCCGCTGGAGAAGTAAGACGCGCAGACATAAGGAGACCGCAACAACACCGCAACCAACAGACGCTCACATGAACGGGAAGGGCAAAGCTGCAGGTGCTCAAGTCAGTCACATACGCCAAACACGGACAGATAGTGGTGTAGCACTACCAGCGCACATACGACGTACCCAGCACAGCCGTTGTACTTGTGCCCAGCAACACAGAGGCACGGTAGCAGATACACAGCAGCCAAAAGAGAACGCACCGTGAGAGCCCGCCACACCACAGGCAGCAGAATCAGCCACACAAAGCAGCAGCGTCCTCCTACGCGGCGCGCGGAGCAATGAAGGGTGACGCAAAACGGACCGTCACCGTCTAGCAGGTTGGAAACGCGTACCAGCAAGCAGGAGAAGCCGTTCTACGGATGGTGGAATATGGGAAGGCCACAACCCACGCAACGAGAGTAGAAGCCAGCCCAGAAAGAAACACACCGTGAGAATGCAAGGTAAGGTAGGCATGAGGCAACAAATGTTTCATGTTTCGTCGGCCATAGGAGACGCATCTCCCGACCGACACTGCGCCCTCCTCCGTCGGGCCGACGCAACGCAGCAGTACGCTCCACTCGTCTGTGGCCCTGAGCACCGGCCTTTGATGGCATACCTATCCACATACAAAGAGCCCAACAGCTGCAGGGTACCTCAAGATGGCTGCCAGGGATCTCAACAGCAGCAGCTGCTGCTGAACCACCTCCAGGTACCACCGCGGTCCAGGATGGTTGACGCTCCGCTTGCTGTCGCAGAAAGTCTGGATTCTGGGGACCTCCGACGAGTGGCAAGCAATCGGAACCGTGAAGATGACAGCAGTGTTGGCAGAGGTGTGAAGTGATTTCCCTGGCCTTTAGAGCACACCCAACAACGTCTTCCCCAAGTCCTAATGTGTATACGTGTCAGAAACGTGTCTCCCGAGTGCTCCACGTGGCTTATTTTAGGCTCTTGGGGTTGGGGACGGCTCAACAGCAACTCCGGCCAAATCGAAGAGAGAAAACCCGAATCTAGTTGATCGGAATCACATAAGTACACAGATTCAGCGGGCAGAAAATGGGGGGTAAGGCCCTTGCCCCCCATTCTCCGCACGATTTGGGGAGTCGGAGCTCTTCTCCCCACCTTGTTCCGCTCTCTCATTGGCTGGCGCTGCTTTGGCCGCCGTTCGACATGCTTGTGTCGTGGATCCGGCTTTTTAGAAAAAATCAGTGACCAACCATGCACTTTGTGTCGCGGGAGAGCGATTGAGGCCTGTTCTTAGTTGCAGGTGCGTGTGATGTTACGAGCGCTGCGGGACATCTGATTGGCTAACCTCTGTGACAGTGTGATCACTGTGACGAACGTACGCGGCTCGTCCGCGTACGTTCGTCACAGTGATCACAATGCAAGCCCACTGCTGCGACAATGAAAGACAAAATAGAAGTACGTGCTGTCGATCAAATTTGGTTTCAAGGTGGGAGTGTCGCTCCCCAAGCTTGCGGTCTGAAGACGCCACGGCGGACGCAACACGCACCCCAACGACACTGACCTGAGGTGCCCTTCTCGCCCAGCTTGGCGCCAGGTGTGCGCCTGCACATCTGGGGAGAAGCACAGCTAGGGAGAACGTCACGGAAGGGAATGGGGGGGGGGGCGTATGGCGCTGACAGTCAGCGTGGCGGGGTGTGCGCGACAGAAGGGGTCGACGGCGGGCGCTGGTCGGCTGGCCATGTCCGAAGCGAGGACTGGACAAGCTGAGTGGATCGCAGTTGGCGTTGCAAGTGCCATCATTGTTCGCACCAATTCCTCAGTACCGCGTCACACCAAGGCACAGGCGCGCGTTCGTTTCTTAGATTTTTGGGCATCACACGAACAGTCACAGCACAGGAAGCTCGACTAAGAACAGGCCTGAGCGCTCACCGTTTGCAACGGTATCGCGACTGCTACAGACCGTCGCATCGAGCACGCGCCCACAGGCGACCGTGCCTCCACCCCGGGATGCGACCGTTTCGGGGCTCCAGCGGGGGGCATTGAAACTGTCTGCCGGGGGGGCGGGCGGAGGGAAAGCTGCTCTGTCCGTGCGGTGTGTTCTCAGTGGGGTGCTGGGGAGATCCGAGAGCAGGTGGCACCGTCAGCGCGGCGCCGTCGTCGTCGACGGCCGTCGATTGTCTTCTTCGCGCGATGGAAGACTCTTTTGATCTGTCAGCAGACGCGATACTGGAGGATACGGAGGACCTACAAACTGCTTCGGCGGTTGCGGCACACCTGCAGGCGTTGCGTCATTGGCGGAAGCGTGCCCGTGGGTCTCAGGTGCACCAGTGGCCGGGTTATGATGGATCTGTGCCGGGCCGCCGGCCGAATGAGCGGCGTAACTTCCGCTCAGGTTTGCGTGCTATTCTGAGAGATTTTTTGGTCTTAATGGGAAGTCACCTGTCTACAACGAGGGTGACTTTGATCGTCGGTTCCGCGTGCCGCGCAGCGTGTTTCGTCGTATATACAATGCCGTGAAGGACCGACCTTTCTTTGCGAAGCGCATCAATGCGCCTGGCCGGCTCCAGGCTCACCCCTTGCAAAAGGTGGTTGCGGCTTTTCGAGTCATTGCGTATGGGGAGGCGCCGGACAGGATTGATGAATATGTGCGACTGTCCGCTTCAACTATTGCTATGTCGGTGCGAGAGTTGATGCGCTTTATTGTGGATGAGTTTGACCCCTCATATTTGCGTCCCCACACCCCTGAGGAACTGCAGCGCTTTCTGACGCGCAATTCTGAGCGCGTCACGCCCGGTTGCATAAGCTCCCTTGACTGCAGCCACTGGGAGTGGCGCAACGGCCCTAAGGCGTTCGCTGGCATGTACCAGAATCGCCACGGGAAGCGTTCCGTGGTGATGGAGACAGTTTGTGATGAGGACCTCTGGATTTGGCATTTATTCGTGGGGTGTCCTGGATCTCACAACGACCTCAACGTTATGCATGTTTCCCCTCTCTATTTATCCGTTACGAACGGATAATGGCCGCCCCGTACATTCTTCTTACACTGTTAACGGCACGACCCGCACGCTCCTGTATTATCTTGTGGATGGTATTTATCCTCGGTTCGCGTTTTTCGTCTCTCCGTTTCCTAACCCCACGACAGAAGTAGAGGTGACACTCAACCGACTTCAAGAAGCCCTGCGGAAAGATGTCGAACGACTCTATGCCGTGTTTACGGCGCGTTTTCGTGTGGCTTTGCACCCTGCCAATTACTCCACCGTTGAGCAGATGGTCACCGTCACTAAGGCGATGGCCATCCTGCACAACATGGACACCGAGAAGCGACGCGACGGGTATGTGTCCCGCACTCGTATGGCCGCCGGCGGTCAGGCGGCGTGCGGCGGCGGGCGGCGGGGCCTGGGAGTGGGCACGGAGGCGCCGCCGGCAACGCCGGCGGCGGCAATCGAGGAGCGGCCGCCGCCGGCGGTGGTGCATCCACCGGCGGCGATTTGGTTGCGGGTGGGGGGGCTGGGGGAGTTGCGGCGGCAGCCGCCGACGGCGGTCAAGCGGCCGGCGGCCGCGGCGGGGCGGCGGTACTCGGGGGTGTGCACAGTCCTGCCGCCGGCGACGCCGGCGGCGGCAATGGAGGAGCAGCCGCCGCCGGCGGTGATGCAGCTGGCGGCGGCTATTTGGTTGCCGGTTGGGGGGCTGTGGGAGTTTTGGCGGCGGCCGCTGCCGCCGGCGGTCAAGCGGCCGGCGGCAGCGGCGTGGCGGCGGTACTCGTGGGTGTGCACGGTGCTGCCGCCGGCGACGCCAGCGGCGGCAATAGAGGAGCGGCCGCCGCCAGCGGTGATGCATCCGGCGGCGGCGATTTGGTTTCGGGTGGGGGGGATGGGGGAGTTGCGGCGCCGGCCACCGCCGATGGCGGTCAGCCGGCCGGCGGCGGCGGGGCGGAGGGCGCTGTGGGTTTGTACGGCGCCGCCGCTGGCAATGCCGGAGGCGGAAATAGAGGAGCGGCCGCCACCGGCGGTGATGCATCCGCCGGTGGTGGTTTGGCGGCCACTGGGGCGGCTGGAGAGTCTCGGCTGCCGCCGGCGCCGCCGGCGGTCAGGCGGCTGCCGCTGCCGCCAGCGTCAGTCAGGCGGCCAGTGATGGTGCTGATGACAAGGAGCCAGTGCACCGCCTCAGGGAAGGATGCGACAGTCCGGCTCGGGATGTTCCCGGCCGTGTCAGGGAGGATCTTGCTGAACCGAGTGGCGGCTGCCCCGGTAAGAAAGGAGCCCACCAGGTAGAGCGCCTTGCCCTCCCAGACGTTACTTTCATTGCAAGCCCGGACGAACCGGCGCAAGAAGGAGAAGATTTCGGCCGGCTTGATCCCATCAAAGCGAACCCGGTCCATGGAAACCCGTAGTTATTTCCGGTCATGGGTAATCCTCAGACGCATACGGTTCGTGAAGGTCTTGTTCTGGTTGTCCAGACGGTACGAGTGCCAGTCGGTCACCGTGTTGAGCAGGTTGTCCCCGATGTTGTGGACAGGTATCTGGACGTCCACCAGTGTCCGTCGTACCGTCTCCCCGCCACTCCGGGAGGATGAGTCACTTGAGGAAGACCGGGGACGACGACTCCGATGGCTGCGCCGGCTCCGGCGCGACCGACGGTCCCGGCGAGAGTCCCCACTGGTACTCCCTTCCGGTCCCCGGTCATCACCTCCGCCTCCACCTGTCACCACCCGGGTCCCAGACGACCCCATGCCCTTCTTGGGGATGCCAGCATGCCAGGTGTTCGCCCCGCGGTCAGCGTCTCGACCGCCCCAGCCATGTTCTCCCGGAGCTCCTCGCGGAGGGATTCCAGGAAGGACATAACGGCCGGAGAGGAAGCGACGTCAGGGGGGACACCGCTCGCGTCACGTAGACCCGGGATAGCGGGAGTCGGGGTCCACTCCTGCTTGCCCTTGGACGCACCGGTGCCCGCCACCGCGGGGCTCGGCACCTCGGTCTTGACGGTCGCTCTCTCCCGGGAGTAACCACCAGGCCCAGCCACGTCAGCCGGCGTCGGTGGGGGCGGAACCAGACCCGAGGAAACAGGTATCCCAGCCCCAACCGGAGCCGGGGGTGTGTCCGTCGACGTACGTCGGGGCGACGTCTCCTCTGGAGAGGACGTCGGGGTCGGCATAGTGGTCTCGGGCGCTCATCAACCAGGCGAGCCGGGAGACACGTACGACCAAGAAAGAAGGGGTGGCAGCGAGGTACAAGGTGGGAACTCCGACATGAGTCGGGAGATTTTAAGCCCGTCCGGGAAAGGCCACGCACACGAGAGCTTACCCGTTACACGGGCCAGATCTCCCGTTACACGCGTACCGGCACCGGATGTCAGCCAGAAGATCCCCTGCTGTTCCACCAATATTGTCGCATAGAACGCCGTGTCACCCCTGCCCACAGTATCAGATAGGGACACCTGCCCGGCTGATAGAACCCACCCGCACACCCTTGCTCTACTCTCGCCCGGTGACACGGTCACATAGAAAAACTCCCGAAGGCGCAAAGAGGGAGGAAGGAGGTGAGAACGCAGCTCTTTTTTGTGGGGAAGCCGGACCACGGGCGCCCCGCTGTCCTCTTAAGCTAGCCGAGCAAGCGGGCCAAAATGGCGCCGAATCCCACGCAGTAGCCTCCCCACGGAGAGATCTGGGGATCCATATCGGTGGACCCCCCTACTGTAAAGCAGATAATTCAAGCAATTGACATACAAATGCAAACGATCCACAATCAATCAAGATTCCAACCAGCAAGGACAGCGCCACCTGTCCGAACCGGGGCGTGACAAGTCATTAGCGTCGCCCGGCGCCCCATCGACCTCCTGGCCGGCCAAGGGGCGTGGACCGGGCCGCGTAAAGCGACATCCACGAAAACGCGAGGTAGAAGGCAGAAGAGGAGTGGGGGGGTTGGCGGGGACCGGGTGTTCGCACTTAGGGTCGGATGCGGTTGTGTATGAAGACGCCTGTGGGGCTAATGGGGGAAGGTGGGGCGCGGAGCCGGCAGGCGGTAGGTGTGAAGATACTTGGCATTGTGGTAGGGTGAAGATGACGACGCATCACACCGTACTTATGGGCTCTGTCTGGCTCTCCAGGTGCAGGCTGGCGGTAGACGATCCCCTAACCCAAGTGATATCTTCCGAGCTTGCAGTGAAAAGCAATTCGAGGACGCTTCCGGAGCCTTCCACAGTTCTATCGAATCCTTCGATCAATCGAGTGTCTTGGAGACGAATCCATGATAGTTCTCCGATCCACCAGTTTTCAAGCGCAGTCCTCCGCATCCCAGATTTCCTGGGGATGACGTAAAGTTCTGGGATAAGAGGGCAAAATTTCCTGGATATCCAACAATGCTTTCCCGTAGAGTCTCCCTTCCACCGCTGGTGTCACTGCTCTTGCCACCCTGGCTGTGTCGGTGCCGCCTTGATCCGAGAATGGTCTCTTCGTTGCGGGATCACAGAGGCGCTGGGGTGAGCACGACGCAGGACGGCTGGCATTGGGGAATGATTCTCTTCCAGTGATCGACTCAGAGACTCGCGACACTGATGCCGTGCATCGTCCTCATGTGTGTTTTCTGCACCTAAATCCAATCGTTCTTGCCCGATGCGCATCAGTGAAACAGCGAGCGCGTTCGCTGCAGTCGCGGATGCGCATCGAAGTTCCAATCCTGTCGACCGCGGCGATTCGGTCCTGACCGGAGGGGCCGATGCCCGTTCAAGTAAGTACGTTGTGAAAGAGAGAAATTGTACACACATCGGTGACGTGATTCCCGGCCTTACGGATCGCCACGTTGCAATCACAGCGAGAATTGGTAGCACACTCTCCCCACGTTGTCCATGGGCGTGTGAGGCCCACAGTTGACTTGTCTTTGTCTCGCTCCAACCGTGCGGCGTCGTCTCGGCCCCAACCACCCCCAACCTCCACAACGTGGTTGTTCTTCCTGTCCTGATTTTGTTGATGACTTCGGCGTATGTGAGTACATGTATGTGCGTGTAAGAGCATCCTTCGAGTTGCATGTGGTGAACAGATCGGCTTTCGTCCCTTGCTGTATGCGTTTCCTCTGCTTGCCTATTGTGCCTCCGTGGATCGACTTGTGTCTGTGCCTTCGTGCGTGCCCTCTGACTTGGTCTGTTTCGGGGAACGCCTGCGTTTTCTTTTCGCTTCTGTTTCCCGCTTCCATTTGCACATGTCGTACCGTCTTCTTTTTCTTTCAGATAACCTTGGTACCCTCAACGTCAGTCTGTATGTTCTCAAAGGGGGGGGGGAGTTCGGGGTGAGGCGGGGGGGCGTGTGGTCAGGCGGATCGGCAATGAGAGAAGGTTGGTCCGAGTGGAGGATGGCTGGCTCGGCGATCTGGTGGACCGAGACGTTTGTCGCAGGCTTTCCCTGGTCTATTCTGACTTCGTTCATGCGCTAGTTTTCCTCTGTACGCGTGCTCTGTCTTCTTCGCGGCTGTCCTCTCTTGCTCTCGCTCGTGCTCCCACCGTCCTCGCATGGGATCTCACCAGTGCACCTTTCCTGGTTCACTGACCTCAGCACATATTCAATCAAAAAAACATGCACACGTGTCTCAACTGCTGCCGAGGGCAGCTGCCGACATAGTTAATTCTGTTCGACAGGGAGGCATATGCATTTATGTTTCGGAATGTATTTGTTATCGGGCTCGCATCGGTGGATGCCCATCCTGGAGTCGATCGTTGATGTAGCGAAAACGCCCCCGATGCACTGTATGCCCGCATCCGTGATCGAATCGAAACATCTAATCCGCTTCACGTGTACCAAATGAGGACGATTCATCGAGTCCACCCGTGTCCCACACTCCATGACAAGCGTGTCCAAAAATGAGATCAAACAGTACTTTGTTTCAAAAATCATGCTTGAGCGCTGGTTCCGTGTGACAATAATCCGGAACAGTGTGGCAAACAGACACACTGAGACGCACAATTCGAACACAGGACACCCGGAGTTATTTCTTCGAACGATTGTTGTGCAGTGTATCCTGTTGCTCTCGGCAAAGACCGAAACTGCGGGATCCCGGAGCACACATGTTCGTTGTTTTCTTAGACAGATTCACTCGCGTACAGGAATCATGGAGCGAGCGCAGTCTGACACGCGAGGTGCTATCAGCACACACGCAGCGCGTTCTTAATCAGGCATAAAAAACTTAAGATCGTGCCATTTGGCTGCGGCCCGGTGTCGGCGACGTGCGGAATCTGGTGCGAGAACCCCCACACGGCACTGCGATGGGCGATCCGTGACACCCTGGAGGCACGTGGTCAGCACGTAGTAATTAGGGCACTTCATCCGATGTTTCCTCCACCCACCTCGCGCGACCCGAGGACAAGTCATGCGCTCTACAGGCACAAGCTGTGCACAAGCTGCGGCTACGATGCGTGCGCACAAGACAGTTCAGCTTGCAAATTAACGGGCACACTCCGTGTCTTCAACTGGATATGAGTTATCGGTGTGTGTAACAGCGCATTGATGTTGCGGAGAAACATGGCGGCCACGCACTTTTCGTACTTCAATCTGTGCGGGGCTTGTCTCTTTGTTGTGTCGAAAAATTCTGGCATGAGCGAAGACTGTGTGATCGGCACGAAACATCTTGCGACGCTTGCCGACCCACATGACACTACATCTGTTGGCAAGAGCGCGTTAAATGTTCGGTACTCACTTCTTTCCTGCAAAGCAGGCCAATACACAGACAACCACGCACGGATGTCAGGTCGTACCATACGCGTGTGACAGCCGTGCGCGCATGCGAGAAGCACGAAAACACGAATCTGTAAGGTACCCTGGTTTTGCCCCACTGCGCGGGCACTGTGAGAGGGGTGTCGTGTTATGGAGTTTCTCTCGCCTTCGGACTTGGAATGGTCATGAAACTTCAGTCCTTAGTCCTTTTTGTTACCTACCAGTCGTTGGGAATACCCAGCGGCGTGGCTAGACATCCCCCCCACCTGCGGCTCGCTCCTTCCACACCCGCCCCCCCCGCTGCATCCCGCCGCCCCCGCTGCCGCCTGCACCCTCCACCCCGGCCCCTGCTTGATTGTTGCCGCTGCCGAGCCCCTGCTGCTGCCACTGCTGGCTAACGTGGCTTCACCTGGCCGTCGCTGCCCCCTCCCGCCGCCGCTGCCGCTGCCGGCCGCCGCTCCCGCTTTTCAGTTCTTTCCCCCTGTAAAATAAGAGGCCCGCGCCATCCTCGGCCGGCAACTGCGGCGCCTTCCTGTCGCCTGACGCTCCTCCAGTGCCTGCCGCCACATACTACTGCCTTCCGTACTCCCCCCAACTCCCAGAATTCACACAAAGCGATATAGCCGCAACGCAGCTGGCAACGAGCAACAGCAGAACCAGCGAGCGTGCGGGGAAAAAAAGAGAGGCAGCGAGGGTCACTGGATGCTGAAAGAAGCAGCCATCAGGCGGCGGCAGAGGGGCGGGCGGTGGCAGTTGGCAACAGAGGCACCCTGTCAGCGCCACAGGAGTCCAGCAGCCACTAAACGGAAAGGAGGGGGCTGGTGGAAAAGAAAGTGGCGGAGTGGTGGCCGTGGCTACGGTACGGGCTGTGGAAAACGGCTAC
>Ga0209295_1001057_pt1 | contig 10483 bp, 8 predicted proteins | sample Porto_5metaG_FD_187428 | JGI IMG/M metagenome (GOLD analysis project Ga0209295, IMG submission 187428) | Marine algal microbial communities from Porto, Portugal - Porto_5 metaG (SPAdes) (version 2) | ecosystem: Host-associated > Algae > Red algae > Unclassified | place: Portugal: Porto... | reverse complement strand
CCCACCGTGGCAAACACAGCCCCGACACGATGCAATATGTCACACTCCTATTGGGTCTTACAGATTGAACCTGCACGCGCACGGACTGCCATTCGGACGCCTCGGCCGGCCGCGCCTGCTGGCATCCAGGCGGGAGGGGTGGGCTGTGGCATCCACCCCCCCCCATAGCTATCCATCGGGCTGTGTGGGTACTGTCCTGGCGACAACCGCGAGGGTAGGGTCGCGAGCGCGTTTTCCTGGGACACTGCGGGCCTGACGTCTCCACACAAGCGCCGTGCCTCTTTTGATGGACCACTCTCCTCCGCCCCGCCGCTCATACGACTCGCCGCCAGGAGTCCTTCAACTGCAACAGCTGCCGCATCCTAGCGGGTGCGTCGACGGGTTGCGTCCACGTGAGTTGTTTCGCTCCACCCGCCCTCCGAGGCCCGTCGTCGTGGTCCGCCTCATGATCTCTGCGTCGCAGTGGTTCCTACTACCTACCAACCTAGTCTCTGTACTTTCCCTCTCTCTCCAATTGGTGTGTCTGTGCCCCTCCACTCTGCCGGGCACCACCTGCCCGCCTCTCGTGCCGTCACCAACACCGCCCACCATGGCTCCACGTGGTTCGGCCCTCGAGGAGAGTCGCGGTCGCGCCGTCGGTCGCGGCAGCCGGCGGTCGAGAATGTTGAGCCGACGTGGGCACACCGTTGCCACGCGGCGTTCGGCCTTCTTCGCTGCCGCCTTCGTCGCCGCCGTCTTGCCGCACGTGGCCACAGCCGCATGTGCGACGCCACCCCGCGTGCACACCGTTGGTGCACGTGCGCGACTGTGCATACACTCTGGTCTCGACCATGTCTTAGACAGGGACTTTCGAGTGCTTTTTCGTATGGCGTCGGAGGAGGTTTGGGCCTTGCATGCGGCGGTGGAGCACCGCCTGGCGATGGACGAGGGAATGGCGACGCTCTCGAGCGGGTCGCCCATCCCGTCAGAGTGTCGACTTGCCCTCGGGTTGCGTATGCTAGCGGGGGCGTCGTACCTGGACTGCATGCTTGCATTTGGGGTTAGTCGTTCCATGGTGTATGCTATTTTTCACCAGATATGTGCGCCACCTGTCTTCGTGTTGGGCTGCCTTTCTGCGTGCGGGCCCGGTCACTTGCGTCCTATTTGTATCTTATCCCGTATTCCGCGACTCTGCGGCTCTAGTTTGGCTGCGGGCAACTAGCTAACACCGTAACGATATCGCCATTTGTTGCTTGGTCTCGAACTCTCGGTGTCGACACTTTTCGTTGCTCCCCCTGTCGCTTGTGGGTGTGCTCTTAGTTGTCAGATTTTTGGTTGCAGGTTGTAATTGCGTTCGACAACGATCCCTTTTTGGACAACATTCACTTTCCGTCCATCCCCGAACAGTTTGCTTCACAAAGCGAGTTGTTTTCGCGTGCCGGGCACAATCCGCTGCGTGGGTGCGTCTCTGCCATTTATGGCATCGCCCTACGCATCCGCCGGCCTCGTGTCGCGGAGGTACCAAACCCGTCTTCCTACTGGACGCGCAAGGGCTTCTTCGCTATCAACGTTGAGGCTGCTGTCGGTGGGGACTACGAGGTTCAGTTTCTGTCGACGGTGACGGCGGGGTCGTGTCACGACAGCACGGCCTTTTCAGCGTGCGGGCTCGCCGAGCTGCTGGATGGGGAGGACGGCCTACCTCAGGGGTACTGGGTGGCAGGGGATGATGCCTACGTCGCCAACTCGCGTTTGCTAACTCCCTGGCCGGGTAACAACCTCCCTTGGGAGAAAGACTCCTTCAACTACTACCACAGCTCGTCCCTCACCTTCGTTGAGCAAGTGTTTGGTCAGATTGTTGGTCGGTGGGGTATCTTGTGGAGGTCAATTCGCTACTCTGTGTATCGTGCATCTTTAATCATGCGAGTGTGTGTGCGTCGGCACAACGTTTTGTGAGAGAGAAGGAGCCCCCCGCCCCCCGCCTTGCTCCTAGAAGTCGGATCTGGCGGGACCGGGGAGGTGATTACGCAAGACCAGTGCGACCTAGATGACCTCCTTCGTGTGCGTCGGCGTGACAGGGAGCCTTGTCCTTTGCGAGTGGCGCTGACTCGCAGACTGAAGCGGTTGCAGTACCGCCGACCCTCCTGACTGGCGCTTTCATGAAGTATATCACTGGCTTTTGTACAAACCTTCCTCATCGGCCACTTAAGCGTCACCACAACCCGGCCACCAAGCAGGGTGGCGACGACCACTCCGCTCAGTACTCACCGTGCGCACCGCCCGACCGCCGCCAATGGCAACAGCAACACCCCCCCCAACGGCGCACCCAAAAAGAGCGCCCGTCGCGTGCCTGCACCGACCACATGCCTGCTTGTAAGACGCGGGGCGGCCGCCGTGCCACAAATTTGCAGCAAGTCACGACCCCACACGAGTTTCATGGATGCTTCGATGCGGGGGGACACCCCGAATGCTACCGCTCGCCCGCGCCGACCACGTGTTCGGTTTTTGAGCGGCGTCGGGGCAGCCGTGCGGAACATTTGCAGAACATGCGAGATCCCCACGGGCATAATCGACGTTGGTAGGGGGGACGGGCACGACGATGTCTTGGCGACCTAGGCGGCCACGGTAGTGCCACGCAGTACCCACTGCACGCCCCGCCCGGCCACCGCAGCGGAAATCTAAGCACAGCCCCCACGTACGCCACAGATAGTACCAGCCCGCCTCCCTCGTCATCGCCTACCAGACGCCACGCTTTGAGCGGAAACAACCCAAAGTGCTAGAAAAGAGAAAACGCTGTTTTACATCTATATAAGAGAGACAATCGCCTTTCCACATACTTCTATCTCCTCCAACAGACGTATCAGCAAGAGATGGCTACACCGTCTTCATCAGGCTCTCAAGCTGCTGCTCAAAGTGGGTGCGCATAGAAATTGCCAACGTGTCAGTGGAGTCCTCCGCAACAGCGGCGCGAGCGGCCATGAGCTGCGTCCAAACGGCGCCCATCGCTTCGGCGTTGTCAAAGGCACCCGCTGAGCGGCGCCCAGCAGCGTCCTGGCCAGTGGACCCATCGGAGTTTCCCAGGGACACCTGCGCCGCCGTCAAGTTCTCCATCCCTCCGATGGTGACCTCGGCCTGACGCACTCGCTTGCGGGAGGGGGGTGCAGCAGAGCCAGGGTGCCCCGGTCCACGACCTACGGCGCCACTGCCGGGCAGACCCACTTCCGCCTGCGCGGCTTGCGGCAAAGACCGGAGCACAAAGTCAACCGCCGGATTGTCATGAAGAAGGAAGTGCAAGTACAAGAGTTGGTGGTCCCCGTTGACGTAGTCCTTAAAAATGCCCCCCTCCAACTGGCCGCTGCGCGTGTACTTGGAGTACGCCTAGGTGTAGTTAGAGCGTAACGCTCGGTAGATGGTCTCGAGTTTGGATGCGTCGCGGCTGCAGGTGAAGCTCGACGGATCCATTCCGCGTAAATCCGACATCAGCACGCCGTCAACGGGCGTCGCGCGAGCCGGCTTGTAATCGGGGATGTTAAACGCGGGGGCGAGGACGGTTTCCCATGGGCTCCCCCGGGGCTTGTCAAGCTCCGTACGAGCCAGGGGCTGGTTGTCCGCTTGTACCGCTTCAACATGGCGGGGGTCGGTCGCAACGTGAGACAGGCGGGCCATGTCGTTGGCGCAAAAGGCCGGGCCGCGGACAACAGGCCCAGGAGCTGCCGGTGACGGCAGGGCAGCCCGTGTGGTCGAGCCACCCGACGGCGACAGTGCAGGGGCCCTGGCACCTGTGTAATCCCGAGAGGCCATCGCGGGCGTCCACAGGGACGTCAGATCCGCCGCGTCCATCATGGACTCGAGCTCCTCGTCGCCGACCTTCTGGTCCTCCATGGACGACAGCGCAATGGCGCGCTTTTCCGCAACGTTAGCTTGCATGCGGCCCTTGATGTGCAACACGCGGGGGACGGTGCGCAGCTCTGCTGCTGACAGCTGCTCGAGGAAGTTGGACGCCTTTTCGAGATCAAAGGCAGGCAGGGCCGTAGCCGAGCCGGCGCCATCAGCGACGACAGACACCGACGGAGCCTCCGCGGGCGTGGCGGGCGTGGTAGCGGCGGTGAACACCTGCTGCGGCGCGAGGCTAAAGCGAAACACTTCTTTATCGTTGCCCATGAGGTCGGCGGCCGGACTCGGCGCAGAGAGCCGGGACGTGGGAGGAGGGGTTTGGGTGGCCATGGTGCATAGGCTCGTTGGCTGTCAAACACTTGGAAGCAAACAGGGCACAATGCTGCACGTGCAGATGGGAGGGCTCGGTCGGGAGGCAGGCAGATGTGGTACCGACGTACGTTGAGAATGTCGCATCTGTGATGAGCGGAGTGCTTTTGTACCCACGCAAGTGTACGTGACATGTGCAGTGGTTTGCCTGCCAGGACCCACGCCCCCCGCGCCTCCAACCAACTGCGTCGTTGACGGGGTGTGCGGTGCATACAGTTGCGCGTTGTCCTCCCATATGTGGCGCCCGGTGGCGGAGGTCGCTTGTGCGCACGCCGTGACTCCAACGGCGTGCCTCCATCTCTCATTGTGACAAGTGTCAGCGGGCTCGATTGCGGGAAGGCAGCTGCAGCAGCGGTTCGCCCCCACCTCACACTGTGCCAGCGATCGGCCACGTTTGAGGACACGCGGTGGCTCGAACGACGTGTGCCACCTCACGCTCTCATGGAGGCCCCCTCTAGCGCACGCGCTTCGCTCCTGGCCGAGCCTGCGTGACGTGGACACAGCAGCGGCCGTCACCACGTCACGACGTAGCCAGCGTGCGTCCAGTGGGAACTCGCCAGCCTGGGAGTTCAGCCAGTGTCCTTGCATTCGTTGATCTGCGCGACACGATCCGGAGAGAGCTTTCGTCCAATCAGGCGAGCCAGATCAAGGGCATCTCATCATGATTGTTCCTTTCCGCGCACATTTACGTGTGCGAGAGTTTTCAAAAATCTCGCACACGTGAACGTGCTCGGCCCGGATCGGCCCGAATCGGGAAAGTGGGCCCGTTTCGGACGGTAAGTCCGCTCGTGCGCGGGTCACCCGGTCTCAAAACTGGTCGACGCGATTGGGGAGTGATTGGGGCATGATTGGAACGTCGCGTTCCCATTGGCTAGGACGCACTTGTGCACGCCGTGCACGCGCCGTGAAGACAGAGCCTCACCCAGCCAGATCACGTCTGGCGGTAGGTTCGACGCGAACTTGGGATGGACCTGCCGTGGTCCTGAGATCAAGAAGAGAAACTCCCCCGGTTTTCCCGTGGGACCGTTCATGCGAAATCTCGAACATGGAGCAGGATTGGGCACGGTATTTAATGCTGCAGCGTCCTGGGAACTCATCGGATGGTGGAGTTTGGACTTCTTTCAGGATCACCCTTGAGATCAAACCAGGATCATTGGAGTACTGTTCCAAAGATAGTCTGCTGGATCATATGACAAACCATTCGGCGCCTTGGTCGCTGAAGGGGATATGAGCGGCTGACCAATGAGCGCACCGGGGTCGTCCGCCAGTGCACACAGTGAATTGATTGAAGCCTCCTTTATGCATTTCCTAGTGTCAGCAACGGGATCGGTGCAGCGCGTTCGAGCCGGGAGTCTGGCGAGCAGCTCCAACTCGCGTCGATCAGCAGGTGAGAGCCTCCCTCGCCACAGAAGCACCGAGGTGAGCCGCATTTGATACTGGGGGTGCTGCACTGCGGTCACTTTGCTCCTGGTGCCTGTGCTTTCAGCCGCTGACCTGACTGTGGACCCCGCCAGACAGGTTCTCAGCTTCTTGCTCACGTGCAGTGTCTGTTAGTCTACTACGCACGCAGGGGACCCTCTCCGTGTAGCCATGAAGCGTCGCAGGCGTGGCCCACGAGGCTCTGCGTTTTTTAACCTCACTGACGCCAACCTGATTCATTTGCAAGCACAGCCAACGAACTCGAACTCCGCGACACGTGACTTTGGCCGTGAAGGCGACGGTGGGGCCGCGGCGGGCAGACCCCAGTCTGTCCCTGGCAGAGGAATCCCACGTGCGTCCGACGTAGAGGAGTACATTGATGTCGCCCTGTCAACAGAAACTGAGTCAGACGCGTACCCATCAGATGACACAGACTTTTCCAGTACGTCTGAGCGCCCTGACGAGGGGTTTGCAACACGTCGCGAGTTTTTGTGCTTTGGGTACCTCTATGGGCGAGTGCGCGTGACCCTTAGACAGTATGACATGATGCGAGAGGCTGAGAACTCCTTTAACCCTCTGGAGGAGTGGCCCTCGCGGTGGCGCTTGCGGCAGTTGCGCAAGCACATGCTGAAGTCTGCCATACCACTGCGAAGAGAAACGACGACACGCCAGCTGCCCGTTGGGAAGGGAAAAGCCTTGCGAAAACTTTCTGACGCGGTCGTATCGTACATTCCATTCTCTGAGCACGTGAAGCGGGACTTTGGAGATCCCAAGACGGCTGCTCTATTCCACAGCAAAGGGGACTCGTACATGGGCACAGCTGAGCGGCCCGCAGAAGTTTTTCAAACTGTAGTGGCGAGGGATCCCGCGAGGTATAACTTAAAGAACGTCCTGTTTCGAGACCGGTACCGGTACGACATTGGATGTATCGCCCAGGTGTCTCTTGATGCAGTGACGACGTTCAAGGCAACTCTGGTGAGCACAGCCATTGCTTGTGACGGCGGCGTTACCACATCCGCGTCCACTTATGTTCCGCAGAGCACGCTTCGCCTTGGGGACTCCCTCGCCCAGTTCTGTGCGTTTCCTGATTTTGTGCCGCCCGAACGCTGGGCGTCATGTTTCACAGACGAACGCAGGCTTACTCTGCGGCTCACTCGGTCTGGTGGCGTACTAGTTCTGGCAGTGAAAGGATCTAATAGCATGGAGCAAGACTCTTGGTCTGCTCTACAGTCATTGAGACCACTGGAACTGTTTCAAGAATCAGAGCCCCCTGAGTGCGCAATGCCACAGAAGGATCCCTACACGCTGTACGTTTCCTTGTACGGTGATGAGTTCAACGTTTACAAACGGCGACGTGGAAGTCTGGAGGGATACTATGGAGCATACACCTCTCTGAGTATCAAAGACCGTGCCTTTTCTGTTCGGCCTCTCTTTTATTTGCCACCAGGAGCCAACCCGGACGCATTGCTGAAACGGGTGGTGGAAGACGTACTACGCGCGAGCAAAGAAGGGGTCCACGTCTATGACGCCTTCAAACAGCAGAACGCCGTCGTTCATGTGTACATGTGCCTTGGATTGTTTGACTTCCCCATGGCTGCGAAGTTCTCCAACTCTGTCGGTGCTCCAGGTATAGAGCACTGCACCAGCTGCGACATTGTCCAATTGAAGACCACGACAGCGCGAAAAGAGAGAGCTACGAGCAGCACCACATCTTTTGATGTGAAGGACTCTCGGTACTCTCGAATGCAGGAGCGTACTAAGCTCGTAATCTCGGCCGTAAAGAGCTCCCCACAGCTGTCCGAGGATGGTGTGAAGGATGCGTTGCTCCTGAATGGCATATCCGAGAAGGCAGGCAGCCTTATTATGCGGCTTGAAGAGGCACGGGGTCCCGGGAGTTTCGACATACACGAGCACGTGATTGTCGCTCCCTCCCACCTACTTTACTACAACATCGGGTCAAACTTATTAATGGAGGCATACGATGCGTTGTCAGTACAGCAGCGGGACTCATTTACCAAACAGATGCGTCGCTGTTCGAAGCATGTCCCGACGCACACAGTCTTGTCGTCTTTTGAACCCGAAAAGATGGGTGGCACAACGCTCTCAATGTCGGTCTATGCAGTGCTGCTGACGGTGGGACCTACTGTGCTACAATACTTGGTAAATCCCACAGCAACATCGCCACACGCAGTTGCCGCTCTCAATGCTCTTAAAGCTCTCAGACGGTTCTCAACGGCTTTGTTCTACCTTCCAACAGTTCTCTCTGATGGAGAAGAGGCCGTGAGAACACGACCCACCGTCGCTGCACTCCAAGTCTTAGGCGAGAGTCTGATGATTGATCTGCGTCGGCTGCTGCCGTTCAACGGGTCTTGGGAGCGACCATCTGTGCACCGTGTACTAGAGCTATTGTACCGCACTCTCCCGCTAGTGCAGCTCGGGCCGGCCATATGTGAGCTCATTTTTGAGAGGTTCCACCAACTGGCGAAGCGAGAAGTGAGCCAGAGCAACTGCTGGAACCCCGCGGAGTATGCCATACAGCGGTGGAGAGACACAGAACAGTATTCAAGAGTTCTATCAATGCCAGATGCATACGGAATACCCGCTGCATGGCTCATTGGTAGAAAAGGCAAGATGCTGAAGGCCGTGTCTTTCTACAGCCTGGGTCCGAGAACAGAAAACGCGGAAACTGCCAATGGTGCTTGGCGTGCCATGCACACCATACGCACACCGATGGGGTCCAAAGAGGATGTTTGGAAGCGTCATGCGCCCAACGAGGCCATCAAGCTATGGCGGAAGGCCACGAGGAAAGAGGGATCGATGGTTATCAAGGAAGGGTCCACTGTATCGATTTTGGACTCCCAAACGGAAGAGCCCGGCTCTGTAACAAACGAGAGGAGCCACAAGAGCTTTGGTAGAGTCCACTCCATTGCAACCGTTAACGGTGTGCTTCAGGTTGCTTACGAGCCTTGGATTCTACCGAACATGGCCTTCTCTGTCTTGGGAGATCCTGCAGTCGTCACCGTAGACGTAGAAGCTGCTGTTTCTATCGTAGCGGCCGACCGCATCGGACAACTGGCGTTTGTGCTTCCTTGCGGGCAGCGTAGCCTCCTTTTTACCAAACGTTCCGGCTTCCACTTCAAGAGCGGGTGATTGAGAGTGCTTTGGGATTATTTTTCCTCTCTGATCTGTACGTCAGACTTTGCTTATTGCTTTGAGTTCTGTACTAAGTCGAAAAGAACAAACAAGGGTCCTAGAATAGGCTTCAAAACAAGCAAGCAGAGGTTGATCATTGTTGAAAAAGCCTATGGGTAACGGCCAGTGTCGGGACACAGAAAGAATAAACCAACAGAGTGCGCACGGAACACAGAAAAAAAGACACGTAAGTGAATCACTCTGATCAAATGTTCCCCCTTAAGAGCTTCCTCAACCCATCCACCAACAGGTTCACAGAGCGGTTCGAGAGCCGCTGCACTACCACCGGAGCATGGCGACCTATTAGACGCATCACCGCTGGAGAGCCCTGACGGAGCCGATCGTGCTCGCTCTCGAACGTGGTCCGTGCGCAGCGCCAGCAGCACAGAGGAGCAGAGGATCCAGCTTCTTCTCCCAGCTGGTCAATGCACGTCGGACAGACAATGACAGAGAGCCAAACAACTACACCACAATGAGGGCATGCCGTTCCATCAACTGAGTAGTCGGTGACCGCTCTCCTTTGCTGGTTGGCACGAAACAAGGGTTCCCCTTCCGGCTGTGTGGAGTTTTCGACGATAAACTTTGCCACACTTCTCGGCGCACGCGTCAAGTCAATAGTGGTGGCCTTTTCTCCAGCCCAATCTGCCTCAGGAAGCATCTCCAACAAGGCCCGGGTATCGTCAAGGTACTTGCCCAAGTACGACACTGTGACTTGAACGTCCCGCTGGAGCTCTGCTGGTTCTAGCGCCTCATATGTTCGCGCATCGCCGCACCACCACTCCCCAGCAACGAGCTTCTGGCCGGAGAGCACCAGCAGCTTCTCAAGAGGAATGTGGATAGTCATCTTCTTGCGCCAGTGCTCTGCGTGTTCCATCGCGTAGGAGAACCAGGCTGTGCATGCGATGTTCACGGCAGAGGCCACGTTCGGTCCCGCATTGAAGCCGCTGTGCAGGACGCCGTACCCCGTGACGACGAAGTCCCCAGGCTCCATCTTGTGGAATCCAACTCGGACACCACGAGCCAGAAAGAGAGTTGCAGGCCACAAGCACGCCTTTAGAGAGAGGACCGTCCAGACGTCACCTCCGGCCGCTTCCAGCACGACTGGGTCCATTAGCTCTCGCATAACACGCTCCGCGAGCGGGCGTTCCGAGGCCGGAATGAACCACCAATACTTGCTCGCTCCCGCTTGCAAGTAGGAGCAGGATTGTAGCAGGCTATCTTCAACGTGCCAACTGAAGTGAGAGCCTTGAGACCCAATGTACAACAAGCTGGTGTTGATCCCTTCGTATGTGGACGCTGCACCGAGCATAGTGTGGCGATTCAAGGTGCGAGGGTTCTCGAATTTCTGACGAGGGAGGGATACATTGGCATAGGAAGTACATGCAGGGTCGCCAAGACTCCTACTGCATCCATCCGCGTTGTCAGGTGACATGTCCGAAAGATAGTACACATCTATGGGATCGATGTCTCCATCAACCACTGCCTTCTCATTTCCAGCAGCTGTGACTCTCCGCACCCAAGTGGCGCTCGGATCGTTCACACTGGCAAAGAAGTTCCTCATACCAAAGTCCCCGTACGCGGCTTCAATGGCTTTCTCACTCTCACCGACTTTGGTTCAGAGGTCCGCACCGGA
>Ga0209295_1001056_pt1 | contig 10498 bp, 7 predicted proteins | sample Porto_5metaG_FD_187428 | JGI IMG/M metagenome (GOLD analysis project Ga0209295, IMG submission 187428) | Marine algal microbial communities from Porto, Portugal - Porto_5 metaG (SPAdes) (version 2) | ecosystem: Host-associated > Algae > Red algae > Unclassified | place: Portugal: Porto... | reverse complement strand
ATGGCAATGTTGTTTTGCCTGATGGTAAGGAAGTTGATGCAAATGACGTTCAAGAACCTATTAGTGATGAAGTTTATTACATAGCTCCGGATAAATGTACGGAATGTATGGGCTTTCATGAAGAGCCGCAGTGTGCAGCCGTTTGCCCTGTAGATTGTTGTGTGCCAGATGATGATCACGTTGAAACTGAAGAGGTACTTTTGGCGAAGCAAAAATTCATGCACCCAGAGTAAATAACTTATATTTTTTCTAAAGGTTTTAAATTATGCAGTTAATCTCTAGACTGCTTTATTTTTTCTCATCTTACGAGGAAATTAAAATAACATAACAAGCTTGTGTAAAATAAAAAAAGCTACCTAAATGAATAGGTAGCTTTTTTATTAAAACTAAATCAAAACTAAAATTTATAATTTAGCGATAGGTTGAACATAGTACCTAATTGACTAAAGTGATACCCATCATACGTCATCTGAGAATAACGTTGGTTGAAAGTAATCAAGTTAGATTGGTTTTGAGTTTGAGCCGGATCTGCCAAGATAGCATCACCTGCTGCATTTTGAGAAACAAAACTCCATTCTGGCAATACATTGAATAAGTTGTTAATGTTCAATGCGATTGTCAATTTATCTGAAGCGCTAAAGTTAACACCTAAATCAGTAACTACTTTCGGGTCAAATTCAGTACCAAGGTTGAAATTACCATTCGTATCTGTACTCAAACCTTGTTGAAAGAAACTAGTTTTTCCAAATAAGGTGTTATTTAAAGAAAATCCGAATTTATTAATATCGTAGTTTGCCCCTAAAATCCACTTTGTTCTTGGTCTTGATGTAAAGAATAAAGCTTCTTGAGTTTGGTTAACTACAGATTGACCTGAATTTGCAACTAGAGCAATATCTTTTACAGGTCCGTCTAATTCATTCTGAATCGTATAGTTACCTGATAGGTTTAAATCTAAACTTCCTTCGCCGATTTCAATACCTTTATAGGCCAAAACAACATCTACACCAGAGGTTTTAGTGTCTATAGCGTTAGAAAAGAAGCTAACATCACTTAAATTGTTATTTGCCAAAAGAATATCTAATGGATTTGTTGGGTCGCCACTTCCACCTATTTCATTACCCAAAACAATTCTGTCTTTTACCTTAATGTTGTAGTAGTCAAAAGTATAGCTGAATTTGTTGGCTATTTTTCCTCCAAAACCAACAGTAAAGTTAGTAGAGGTCTCAGCATCTAATTGCGGTATACCCAATAATTTGGCTTGTGTAGATACATTGTTTATTAAACCACCAACTTGAATACCTTGACCTGGTACAAAGCTATACTGTGCTTTTTGAGTATAAATTTGATGTAGGGTAGGAGCTCTAAATCCAGAAGATATAGAACCTCTTAATGTAAATGCATCACTAAATTTATAACGAGAACTAAACTTATAAATGAAAGTATTACCAAAATCTGAATAGTTCTCCGTTCTAATAGTACCACTTAATAAAAATGCATCAGTTACATCATAATCTAAACTTAAGTAACCACCGATATTGTAACGATTAAATTTTCCTGAGTTTTGTGGAGAGGCACCTGCAAATGAATCTGCACCACCACCATCGTAAGAGGCTAATTCACCTTCTATAATTTCAAATGTTTCAGTTCTAAACTCGGCACCAACACCAATACTTACTTTGTCAGATAATAATCTAGAGATATCAATGTTACCGACGTTATGTGAAAACCTTGTTCCACCCGGGTCAAATGACTGCTGGCTATTTTCTCTATATAATTCTGAGCCTTCGGTAATTTCACCATCATCAACTGAACCATTACCATTTGCATCTATGAATACAGAAGGAGAATAAACAACATTTCTATTATGGGTATTGTTTACCTTGTAAGTTTGTAAGTTGCCACCAGTGGTGAAACTTGCATCAATATTCCAATCGTTAATTACTGATTTAAATCCAATAGTTGCATTGTAATCACTTAATAAACCTTCAAATGTCGGTAGGTAGCCATCGTATCCGCCAGCTGTATTTGGGTTGTCGCCAGGAAAGAAATCTGCTAAGTAAGGGAAATCATCCACTGTTCTCCAATAAGGTGTTCTGTAGTTAGCAAAACTATTTACTGCTTTGTAAACATAAGCCGCATTACCATAAAGAGATGTATTTGCGCTTAGGTCATAACCTAAATTTACAGAAAACTTTGCGGCTGCGGTTTCTGGTGAACCGTTAATGTTTCCTGCATCTGGTCGTCTTGATAAGAATTCCTGTACATCTGCAATATTAGCACCAAAATCGCCAGCTTCACCTGCAGCATTTACAGTACCCGGTCTATTTGCTTGATTTACCTTAGATAAATCAACAGTGTAGTTTACAAACCCCTTGTCATCGCCAATAGTAGAGCCGTTATTGATAGCGACACCAAACATTTCGCCATCGCCTTCAGAAGTAATACCTGTTCTTACCGTAGCAGAACCTTCATTCGGAGAATCTTTGAGAATAATGTTCATTACACCTGCAATGGCATCTGAACCATATTGTGCAGAAGCACCATCACGTAAAATCTCTACTCTCTTGATTGCATCTGTAGGTATAGCTGAAATATCCGCACCTGTTTCACCACGACCCGGAGATGTTTGTGTATATAACAATGCACTTAAGTTCTTACGCTTACCGTTGATCAAAATCAAAGTTCTAGACGGTCCCATGTTTCTGATTTCATAAGGATCTAATAAAGAAGTTGCATCGTTTACAGGTGTTTGTACCGTATTAAATGAAGGTATTCTATATTGTAAGGCTTTGTCAAAAGTTGCCTGACCGGTAGAAGTTAATTCTTTGACACCTACTACATCTACAGGTAAAGGTGTGTCAGTATTACTTCTTGGTGCTGTACGAGAACCAACGACGATAAATTCGTCTAACTGCATACCTTCGGATAATTGCACGTTTATTGTGTTTTTTCCTGCAGTAGAAACTTCTTGGGTGGCAAAACCAATATAGCTAAATACTAATTTAGTGTCATCAGTTATATTAATGGTGTAATTTCCATCAAAATCAGAAGTAGTTCCGTTAGTTGTACCTTTTTCAACAATGTTAACTCCCGCCAATGGCATTCCAGAATCATCTGTTACTTTACCGGTAATACTATTTTGAATTTTTTTATTCAAAGTCATTGCCGTAATTCCGTTAGTGCTTGAGTTAATTTTTAAAACCTTGGCTCTTTCTGGTTTTTTATGGTAAACAACATAATATTTATTGCCTAGATATTCGAAATCAAAACTAGTCTTGCGTTCTAATTTGTTGATAATCTTATCTAGTACAGGGAATTTGTATTCCTCAGGGTTTAAGCTGGTACTTGATACCAAAGTTGGATTGTAAGTAAAAAACACTTCGTGTTTTTCACTGATCTCATTAAGAAACTCGCTTAGGGTAACGTTTTCTTTGAGTTCATTAGCAGCTGTTACACTGGTGATGCTTGAAAATAGCATTACCGCAAGCAGCAATCTCATTAGTTTGTTCGTTCTCATAAATAAATAGTTTAGTTAATAAATAGGGTTTTCTTGTACGCGTAAAATATTCTCTTTGTTAGTGATTCTTGTTCCTGTAGCTTTTTCGATAGCGGCAATACATATTTGTAAATTCTGATTGGGTATACCGCCAGAAATAGGTAAATCTTTTAAATGTTCTGATTCATATTGAACTTTTACTCCGTAAGTAGTTTCTAAATTGTACATGACCTCTTTTAGCGGTATTTCATTAAAGGCATAAGTACCACCTCGCCATAGTGCGTAAGGGGTTTCTATATCTACTTTTTGGTGCGTTAGTTCTTTGCTTTCGTTTGAAAAGGAAACCATTTCACCAGGTATCATTTTGGTGACTTCTCCGTTTTTTAATTCTAAATGAATTGAACCTTCATCAAGTACTACATTGGTTTTCTGTTTTCTTGTATTTACATGAAATTGTGTACCAAGAACTTCAACTTTAAGGTCTTCTGTAATTACCCAGAATTTAGCATTGGTACTAGGTATGGATTTAACTTTGAAATAGGCTTCCCCTTTTAAGTTGATAAGACGAGGATTATCATTTTCATACCATATCTCAGAATTTCCATTTAGTACTACAGAAGTACCATCTGGCAATTTTAAGTCTATTATTTCTCCAAAATTGGTTTTGTGATTGGTTGTTGAGCTATTGTTTAAATACCAATAGCTAGTGTAGCTTATTAAAACAAGTAATACTGCAGCGGCTGCAGTAATTATAGTACGGTTTATGGTGTGTGTGTTCTTAAATTTAGCTTTTGTAGAAGATGTTATGTCTACTTTCGGTAAAACACTTGCCAGTGCTTGGTCTATTTTTTCATTACTTGGATAATGTTGATCGAAATTGATACCTGTAATTATAGATTTTGCATTTTCTACTATTTCTATATGTTCAGGGTTGTTCTGAATCCAATTATTCCAATATGTAATGTCATTTTTGTTTAAGCCTTTGGCCCAGTTTTCAAATGAAGCATCCGATAAGAAATAATGTAAGTCGAATTTATTTTTGTTGTCCATTTAGTAAGGTGTTCCATTTATAAGAGCCTGAACGCTTAAAAATATACCCTACTATTTTCAACTTTTTTTCAAAATAGTTTTAATCTGTTGATTTTCAGATGCTATTCGAAGTTTTTTTAACGCTTTTTGTAGTGTGTTTAAAACGCTTTGGTAGTTCATATCCATTACTTCTGCAATATCAGTTGTTGGCATTTCGCTGTAATACTTCAAATAAATAGCTTCTTTTTGTCTTGGTGATAATTGATTGATTAGTGTAGCTAGGGTAGAGGTACAAAGAAATTGAATTTCTTGCTTGATGGATATTTCTTCAATGGAAAAAGTAAAGTTCGTCTTAAATAATTGAGCTTCTGAAATCGGTATATTATTTTGATTCTTTTGTAATTGTTTTATTAATCTTCTTTTAAACGAAACGAATAGGTATGCTTTTAAGCTATTTATTTTCCCTAAACGCTCTCTATTTTCGAAAAGTTGAATAAAGAAATTTTGAAGGCAATCCTCTGTCAATTCTTGGTTATTGCTCAATTTTAAACCATAAACATGTAATTGTGGATAATACTTTTTAAAAAGTAGACTGAACCCGTGGGATTCGCCCTTTTTAAAAAAATACCATATAGTTTCATCTGAATGAAGTTCCATAAATTCTTACAAGTTCTTCTGCCAAAGTAGTAATAATTTATTAAAATGTGTTAAAGATGGCAATTTTTAATATCGAATAACTCAATAATTTAGCTAATAACAAATTTATTTGTAAGAAGCCTGTTGAAAGTTATATATGAAAATTGAATGAAAATTGTCTTGGTAAAAACTATATTTGCATCCTTGAAATATGATTAGTTATGAAAGCAGGTATTGTAGGATTGCCAAACGTTGGTAAATCAACACTTTTTAATTGTTTATCAAATGCAAAAGCGCAAAGTGCAAATTTTCCTTTTTGTACGATTGAACCTAATATAGGTGTGGTAAATGTGCCGGATGCTCGTTTGCAAAAGTTAGAAGAATTGGTTGATCCAGAGAGAGTTTTGCCTGCCACTGTAGAGATAGTAGATATTGCAGGGCTGGTTAAAGGAGCTAGTAAGGGCGAGGGACTAGGAAATCAGTTTTTAGGAAACATTCGTGAAACAGATGCTATATTACATGTATTGCGTTGTTTTGATAATGACAATATTGTTCATGTTGATGGTAGTGTTGATCCTATTAGAGATAAAGAGACCATTGATATGGAGCTTCAATTAAAAGATTTGGAGACCGTTGATAAGAAATTAGAGAAAGTAAAGAGAGCTTCTAGAACTGGTAATAAAGAAGCCCAGAAAGAAGAGGCTGTTTTGCTTGCCATAAAAAACGGATTGGAAGCGGGTACTTCGGTAAGGGCTATTGAAATAGAAGAGGAATCTAGATCAGAGTTTGTAAAGCCTTTACAGTTCATCACAGATAAACCTGTCATGTACGTTTGTAATGTAGATGAAGATGCTGCGGTATCTGGTAATGCATATGTTGAAAAAGTGAAAGAAACGGTTGCGGCAGAAAATGCTGAAGTTATTTTCTTAGCGGTTGGTACCGAAGCGGATATTACGGAGTTGGAGACTTATGATGAGCGTCAAATGTTTTTAGAAGATTTAGGTTTGGAAGAGCCTGGTTCTGCTAAATTGATACGTGGAGCTTACAAGTTACTTGATTTGGAAACTTATTTTACTGCAGGTGTTAAAGAAGTTCGTGCTTGGACTATACCCGTTGGAGCAACGGCCCCACAAGCTGCGGGAGTTATACATACCGATTTTGAAAAAGGATTTATCCGTGCAGAAGTTATCGCTTATGATGACTACGTTGCTCTAGGTAGTGAAGCAAAAGTTAAGGAAGCTGGTAAAATGAGAGTAGAAGGTAAGGAGTACATTGTTAAAGATGGTGATGTAATGCATTTCCGTTTTAATGTTTAATGTTCATATATAGTCAACCGGTCACGTAGCAATTTTAATTCTTGCTCTAATCGGTTGACTTTTTTTATCATATGGTTTAAGGTGTCTATGCCTTCCATATTAATACCAAGCTCTTCTCGTAATCTATATATGCGTTCAATCTCAACAATATATTGTGGTTCAACATATATTTTATTTTCAATTTGCTGTACTTCGATCATTTCAAATTCTAAAAGGTCATCTATGAATTTCATCGGAGTTTGTGTTCGTTGACAGTATACGTCTATCTGTATGTAGTTTTCTGAATTCATATTATCGTAATTCTGAAAGTTGTTTAAATAATTCTTTTTCTTTTTCTGAAAGCTTTGTAGGCATAATTACTTTGTAGGTAATGTATAAGTCTCCATGAGCACCTTCTTTCTTATAAATAGGCATACCTTTTCCTTTCAATTTCACCTTGGTGTCATTTTGGGTTTCAGGTTTTACTTTTAATTTTACTTTTCCTGATAAGGTTTTTACTTCTATAGAGCTTCCTAACATAGCATCATATAATGAGATAGGTTCATTTTTATATAAATCGTTCTTCACTCTTTTGAAGTCGGTATTATTGTTTATTTCAAATGTTAAGTATAAATCTCCCTTGGGGCCGCCATTCACGCCTTCCCCGCCATAACCGGAAATTTTAATGGTTTGGCCGTCTTCAACTCCTGCAGGTACGGTTATTCTAATTTTTTTGGCTCCTAAGTCAAGGGTTTGTTTTTGGTCTTCAAGAATATCTAATAGGTTTAATTTTAAAGTCGCATTTAAGTCTTGGCCTTTAAATTGTGTATATCTTTGTCTTCCGCCACCGCTAAAACCACCTCCGGCTCCACCGAACATAGATTCAAAGAAATCTGAAAAATCTTCTTGTGACCCGGTAGAACTGGAGTATGTTCTTCTGTTTCCGCCAGAAGAGTTGCGTTGATTTCTTTTTGCTTCTTCAAAGGCATCGGCATGTTCCCAATCTTTACCGTACTGGTCGTATTTTTTTCTCTTTTCGGGGTCACTTAAAACTTCGTTCGCTTCGTTTATACGCTGAAATTTTTCTTGTGCGTTCTTATCGTTCGGATTTAAATCTGGATGAAGCTTACGCGCTAATTTGCGATATGCCTTCTTTATATCGGCTTGTGATGCCTTCTTGTCAATTTCAAGAATTTTGTAGTAGTCAATAAATTCCATAGCTATTAAAATCTATCTTTAAAGATATTAAAAGAACAGTTTTTTGGCAATGACATATATCAGTATTTTCTAACTCTATTCTTTTAAAATTTAACGTTATCATTAGATGAATTTTGATGAGAAGGGCAATGACTATCAACAATGAGCGCCTATTAATTGTTAATTACTTTAACAGATAGCTATTTTATTTTTTGCTGAGTGGTGCTATCTTTAACGCAACTTTCTTAAACTTTTTTAAATGTCTAAAGACACAACTCAATATACTGAAGATAATATACGCTCGCTAGATTGGAAAGAACATATCCGATTACGACCTGGTATGTATATCGGTAAATTAGGTGATGGTTCGTCTGCAGATGATGGTATCTATATTTTGTTGAAAGAGGTTATAGATAACTGTATAGATGAGTTTGTGATGGGTGCCGGTAAAACCATTGAAATCTCTATTAAAGATAAAGTGGTGAAAGTTAGGGATTACGGTCGTGGTATACCTTTAGGTAAAGTAGTAGATGTAGTTTCTAAAATGAATACCGGTGGTAAGTACGATAGCCGTGCCTTTAAAAAATCTGTTGGCCTAAATGGTGTTGGTACCAAAGCGGTAAATGCCTTGTCTAGTTTTTTTGAAGTTCAATCTTCTAGAGACAATCAATTAAAAACGGCTCAGTTTAGTTCTGGTAATTTAGAAAAGGAAATTGGTCCTGAGGAAACAGGAAAAAGAAAAGGAACCAAGGTTACCTTTGTTCCTGATGATACTATATTCAAAAATTATAAATACAGAAATGAGTATGTAGAACGCATGCTTAAGAATTATGTATACTTAAACCCAGGTTTGACCATCGTTTTTAACGGTGAAAAATTTCATTCAGAAAACGGACTTAAAGACCTTCTTGAGGATAATAACAATGTTGAGGATATGCTGTATCCTGTTATACATTTAAAAGGAGATGATATTGAAGTTGCCATAACGCATAGTAGAACACAGTATAGTGAGGAGTATCATTCTTTCGTTAATGGTCAACACACAACGCACGGTGGTACGCACCAAGCTGCTTTTAGGGAGGCTATCGTAAAAACAATTCGTGATTTTTATGGTAAATCTTATGACGCATCAGATATAAGGAAATCAATAATTTCTGCCATCTCGATAAAAGTGATGGAGCCTGTTTTTGAAAGTCAGACGAAAACAAAATTAGGGTCTACGGATATGGGTGGTAATTTCCCGACGGTTAGAACTTATATAAATGATTTTGTCGGTAAATATTTAGATAACTACCTTCATAAGAATGCCGATACAGCAGAGAAGCTTCAGCGTAAAATTATGATGGCAGAGAAAGAGCGTAAAGAGCTTTCTGGTATTAGAAAGTTGGCACGCGACAGAGCTAAGAAAGCTAGTCTTCATAATAAAAAACTTCGCGATTGTAGAATTCATTTGGGTGATATAAAGAAAGACAGACGATTGGAGACTTCGTTGTTTATTACCGAGGGAGATTCTGCATCTGGATCAATTACAAAATCTAGAGATGTAAATACGCAAGCTGTTTTCAGTCTTAAGGGTAAGCCTTTGAATTCTTACGGCATGTCTAAAAAGATTGTGTATGAGAATGAAGAATTCAATCTTTTACAAGCTGCATTGAATATAGAGGAGTCTATTGAAGATTTGCGTTACAATAATATCATAATCGCAACCGATGCCGATGTTGATGGTATGCATATTCGTTTGCTATTAATAACCTTCTTTTTGCAGTTTTTCCCAGAACTGATTAAAGAGAATCATTTGTATATTTTGCAAACTCCATTATTTAGGGTTAGAAACAAAAAAGAGACTATTTATTGTTATAGTGATGAAGAGCGACAAATGGCAATAAACAAGCTAAGCGGCAAACCTGAAATTACCCGATTTAAAGGGTTGGGTGAAATATCGCCAGATGAGTTTAGACATTTCATTGGAGATGATATTAGATTAGAACCTATTATGCTTGACAAGGCGATGTCTATTGAAGAGTTATTAAGTTTTTATATGGGTAAAAACACCCCTGACAGACAAAAATTCATAATCAACAATCTTAAAGTGGAGGTTGATTTGATAGAAGATAAAATAGTATAAATTAAGTTAATACGATTGCTTCTGAATGGAAGAAAATGACGATTTGAACGAGGAAATTAACGACAACCTTTCCGAAGAGAATAATGAGAATACAGAATCTTCTGAGGCACTGACAAGAGTCTCTGGCATGTATAAAGACTGGTTCTTGGATTACGCATCTTACGTAATTTTAGAGCGGGCGGTACCTGCCATTGAAGACGGATTCAAACCTGTACAGCGCCGTATCATGCATTCGTTAAAGGAACTAGATGATGGTAGGTATAATAAAGTCGCCAATGTAGTTGGTCATACCATGCAGTATCACCCACATGGGGATGCTAGTATTGCCGATGCTATGGTGCAGATTGGTCAAAAAGACCTATTAATTGATACTCAGGGTAACTGGGGTAATATTTTAACGGGTGATAGGGCAGCTGCATCAAGATATATTGAAGCGAGATTATCAAAATTTGCTTTAGAGGTTATTTTTAGCCCCAAAATTACAGAATGGCAGGCTTCTTATGATGGAAGAAAGAAGGAGCCGGTAAACTTGCCGGTAAAATTCCCTCTGTTATTGGCTCAAGGGGCAGAAGGTATTGCTGTTGGTTTATCTACTAAGGTACTTGCTCATAATTTCGTTGAACTAATTGATGCTTCTATTAAGCATCTAAAAGGGCAGCGATTTAAAATCTATCCTGATTTTCCTACAGCTGGTATTATAGATGTTACTAATTACAATGA
>Ga0209295_1001054_pt1 | contig 10505 bp, 12 predicted proteins | sample Porto_5metaG_FD_187428 | JGI IMG/M metagenome (GOLD analysis project Ga0209295, IMG submission 187428) | Marine algal microbial communities from Porto, Portugal - Porto_5 metaG (SPAdes) (version 2) | ecosystem: Host-associated > Algae > Red algae > Unclassified | place: Portugal: Porto... | reverse complement strand
ACAACGTGTATATTTAATTTGCTCGTTGCTTTATTGTCGTGAAATTCTGCCGAATTTCACTTATGGTTAGTTTTTATTTGCTAAATTAGTTGCTAAACAACGCAAACTAAGCATACACAAACACGTTCTACGCAATTTGAAAAAACATCGTGCTTAAAAGAAAATGAAACTGACCAACGACCAATTTGAGGCTTCCGCTTATATATTCGAAAAAGCGAATGGAAATAAAAAAAAGGAATACGAAGAAAAATTAATTGCTGAATCTGGATTGACGGAATTAAAACCAAACGACTTGAAAATTCAAATTATTAACGGATTGAATAGCGGACTTTACTCTGACCCAAAAGAACGAATAAGTGCGTATTGGACTTTAAGTAAAGTTCACGATACAAATTTAATTCCTGACTTTAGAAAATGGCTTAAAACAGAATTTGAAAGGCAAGAACCTTTAGCTGTCTATCAATTAATGATTGCTCTTGGGAATTTAGAAGAGCCTATTTTCCATAAAAATCGAACAGGAAGTGCATTCAACGAAACTGAATTGAATTTGAGAGATGCAGAAAACTATTTAAAAAGTTTATAAAAATGACTACTCAAATTTGTCCAAAATGCGGAGAAGACTCATTCACTTGGAGTATTGATGACGAAATATCTGAATTGACAATTTGGGGTTGCTACAAATGTGAGTATCAGGCATTCGAAAATGAAAAGGACGAACGGAATTGCCAAAATTGTGGACGAAAAACGGAAACAAAATTAAAAGATAATGAAAAAGAATATTGGTGGTGCTCAAATTGTAATTCAAAATCGGAAATAAAAACTGCGTAGAACACCGTGTATAATTCATTGCTAGTACTCGCCTACTTACGAAAATCCTCGCGGATTTTCTATTCGGTTTGTATTTGCTAAATTAGTTGCTGAAACACGCAACGAAATCATACACAAACACGTTACCACACATTAGAAAATGAAAGACCTGAAAATTTGTAAAGATGAATTAGATATTAGTAATGCAGAGATTGAGAAGGCGGAAAAAATTTGGAACACGAAATTTCCTTTAGAATATAAAGAGTTTTTACTTGAAAATAATGGAGGAATTTCATATCCAAATTGGCCAACAATTCCATCTGAGAATAATTCTGAATTATGGGGAATTGAGAGATTTCTTAGTATTGGTGATGTAATTATACAAAAGCAATATCCAATGACTTATACTCTGAACGATATTGACCAAGAAGATTTTGAACCACATAACTTAAATAAGGATTTACTCTTAGTTTTTGCTTTAGGGGAAAGAGGTATCTATTTCTTTCATTTAAGCGAAAATGATTTTGGACAAATATATTTTGCAAATTATTCAGGAGGTGATGGAATAGTAAAAGTAAAAACAAAATCCTTTAAAGAATTCCTAAATTCTTTAGATTTATGGGAATGGTCTGATGAAGAATATAATCCAAACTTCAAATTTGAAAAACCCTACTGTACAGAGAATAAAATTATTCAAACTCATCTATTTCATACACCCAACAATCCAGAATTAGGTTTTAATAGATTTAAGGAAGTAGTAGAAGTGCTTTGTAATGTTCAACCTGAAGAAATTAAAAACGCAAACATTCCACATAAATATATTAATGACATATCAAAAATAGAACATCTTATTAAAAAAGGATGCAATACAGATGTTCTTCTTTCATCTGCTAGAAAATCCAAAATAATTAAATATTTAATAGAACGAAAAGGATTAGACATTAATAAAACCTATAAAGGCAGATATCCTTTACAAAACTATCTTACTATAGGATCACCTAATGATGCAAAAGTTAAATATCAGTTATTATCGGAATTACTTGAATTGAAAATTGAAATGGATTGGTCTGTTACAGGAAATAAATATGATGGAACGCCTGATTTTCCAATGATAGAAAAGTTAAAAATTCTGAATGAAAAATATTTACAATATGAAATTGATGAAAAGAATTGGTGGATAAAAAATGGAAAACCAACGGGACACATTCCATATCCAAAAAGCTCATTTATTGAAAAAAAACTAGGTAACACAAATATTAAAACTGATTCTTAAGAAATAACGTGTGCTAACACCGTATAAAATTAATTGCTGATTTTAGCCTACTTACGAAAGTCCTCTCGGACTTTCTATCTGTGATTTATTTGCTAACTTTAGGGCTTAAAACACGCAACTAATCTTATACAAAACAGTTGTGTGTCATTAAAACCAATGAATACGATAAAAGCAGAAATAGATAAAAGTGACTACGGAACAGCTGACTTTCCGAATCTGAAAATTGACGAATTTTGGCTTGATGAAAAACTCGAAGAGCTTTATCCGAACAATATGTATAAAGGACTATATCCTACTCTACTTTTTTGGTTGGAAATAGAACAGGAACGAAAAGTTGTTTGGAATAGAATTTTACCAAAAATCGGAAAAATGGCAATTTGCCCAATTCTAATGTGTCCTGACGATAATGATTTTTCTTGCACAATAATTTTAGCGGAAATTGAACATTGTGGAAAAACAATAAAATGGAACAGACTAGGGATTGATAAAACGACAAAATATAACGCTGAAAAAGTTGGTTCAAAAGCTGAATGGTTTGAAAAAATAAACGGATTTGAATTCTCAAAAGCTGATTATGAAATGATGTTATCGGAATTTAAAAAACACTATCAAACAGAAAAAACGAATTGGGAAAAACGGAATCCCGAATTTAAACAGAAATTACCGTTTGAAAAATAACGAACGCACAACACTATATATAGCAAATTGGGCGATTAGTGTTTAATCCAAAGGTTGTTGTCTATATGCAATGTCTCCAAATCTTTTGATTTGGTATTAAAAGAGAAAAATTAAAACAAAATACAAAAGATTTGGCTTGTGGCTAAAACGAAAGTAATCGCTTATTTTCTGCCCAACTTGCCATATATTTAACGTTGGGCACAATTAAACAGAAACTATGATAAAAGATTTTTTAATATCATTTCGTGATAATTTTAAAGAAAAAACACGAAATCCTTTTTTGGGAACTTATCTGATAGTTTGGATTATTTTAAATTGGGAATTGATTTATACACTTTTCAATTTTGATGACAACTATAAATTAGAAAATAAAATTGCTTTCATAAAAACTTATTACACAGAACAAAGTTTTGTTGGGAATTTGTTCAAAACTGTTTTATGGGCTTTTGGATTATTAATTCTGACTTATTTACTTCTTGCACTCTCACGATTAATTACAAATTTTTCAGAAAAGCAAATTACATCTTGGATTTATAAAATAACAGATAGTAAATCAATAGTACTTAAAGAAACTTATGAAAATTTAAGAACTGAAAACACTCGAATTGAGGCGAAATTGGAAAAAGAAAGGGAGAACAAAAAAAGACTTCTCATAGAAATATCTGAACTTGAAAAGGAAATTGACAAATTAAATTTAGATAATAATCAAGAAAATAGTGATACAGAAGAAACTATAAAAAATCTAAGTTTAGATAACGAAGTAGATGTTCTTTTTAACAAAATAAAAAATAAAAAACTAATAGATGAATACATTGAATTAGTGGAAAATATTGGAAAAGAAGAACAAGGTTGGATAAAAGCAGAATATTTGACTAATTCGTTCAGTTATTTTGTAAAACTAGGATTATTAGCTACAGGAAAAGATAATGTTAATTTTATTGAAATAGCAGTAACGGACGTTGGAGAAAAAGTTTTAAGAAGGTCACGATTAGAAATAGAATAATAACTGTGCCCAACAACGCATATAATTTATTGCTAGCTCTAGCCTACTTACGAAAATCCTCGCGGATTTTCTATTCGGTTTTTATTTGCTAAATTAGTTGCTTAAACACGCCACTAATCATACACAAAACCGTTAGAAAACATTACCAAATCAAACCTCTTTTCAATTATGTACTTAAAAGAATCTAAAGAATTTATGTTAAAATACCCTCAGATTACTTCTGAATTTAGAGGATGTTCTGAGGAGGAAATTAACAATTTAGAAAATTTACATAGCCGAAACATACCAGAGGCTTTTAAAGAATTTTTAATGTGGTTTGGTAAAAGTGGAGGAAGAATTCTCAGAGGAACTGATTATTATTATCCTTATTTATCAGGAGAAATATATGAGGACTGGATTGAAGATGATATTGTACCAAAAGGATATCAATTTAATGACGTTGGATTAGATGTTTTAAATAGAAATAGTTTTGACGGACAAAAACTATTGAAAAACTCAATGGTTATTATGAGTCATCAAGGATATGCTGTTGAATTTATAAAATTAAATGAAGGAGATAATCCACCAGTATACATATTTGTAGAACAAGAAGATTGGTTAACAAAAGGACCGACAATTTGGGGAAACACTTTTAGTGAGTATTTACTAAATATGTTACAACAAGAGATTAAAGCATTAGAAAAAATAGGTCTATTAAAATAAACGTTTGCTAACAAGGTATAAAAAACATAGGGCGTTTGTGCTAAACCGAAAGGTCTGTGTTTATTTACAAAGTCGCCAAATATAAAATTTGGCATTTTCAACAAAAAAGATAAAAGCAAAATATTATATTTGGCTTAGTACCAATCCGAAACGTATCGCTTATCACATGCCCTACGTTTCTTATACGAGACGTTGTGCTTAATTTAACTGAATGGATAAAAAAAAACAAATTAGACTGATTTTAGGAGCAATTTTTTGGATTGCAATATATTTTATAGCGAAAAGTCAGAGATTTGAATCAGATAAAAACCCTTATTTTATGGCTATTATTTATGCTGTATTTATTGGACATATATACTACGAGGGAATTTATAAAAAGAAAAAAATAGAAAACAAAAAGAGCGAAATTAAAAACAAGCATTTAACGGAATTAAAAAACAAACAAAGTGACTTAACTCCAAAAATCAAAACCGAAGATTTACCATCAGAACTAGTTGAATTTATTCCTATTTTCAAAAAATGGGGAATTGACAATAAAATTCTAAAAAATGACCTTTATGAAAATGCAAAACAGAACGAATTGTTTGAATTAAAATCAATTGAAAACAAAAGAGATATAATTGAAAAATGGATTGAAAATAATTCTGATGACAATCCAAATATTTCTAAAGCAATGAATTTGACTATTGTATCGTATGACGAGTTAGGTTTATGGACTTGGGAAACAAAAAACTAAGCACAACAAAGTACTGTAGTTAAAAACAAGTAAAAACTCATTAATTTTTCAATAAAACACTTCTATAATTATTATCATAAGTTAATCCTGATTTTGCTATTACAAAAGCCTGTTTTAATAGTGTATTACAAACAGCTATTAATGCTAATTTTTTGCTCTTCCCTTTGGCTACTAATCGATCATAAATTGCTTTGTAAGCATAGTTATATTTACAGACATTAAAACTGCACATAAATAATAAATTTCTAAGCTTTTAATTCCCTATTTTACTAATTCTAGGACGTCCTTTTACACTACTACCACTTTGACGGATTACTGGTGTTAACCCAGCATAACTACATAATGTGTTGTCCAAAAATAGGTAGACTAAAATTAAACAATTAATTACGGTCACTTATTAAAACACAAAATAATCACTAGCTAAAAAATACGTAGTTATACGTATTGTACTTGCAAAAGCATTAATGTAATTTAGCTTTTAATTATAAAAAATACAACTATAATAAAATGACACTTATTTGATAGATACTAACAAAAATTGTCATAACGGGAAATACAACCCTAAAAACAACTATATTAGTTGTTATATAACCAGTTGGCAACAATAAAAACTCACTCTTATGTTTATGAAACTAAACACCAAAAATTTATGAATAGTATTGCAAGAGGAACAGAACTTTTCAATATCGCAGATAAAAAATATCGAGCTGAATTATTAATTGAATTATCCAATGCTAACATAATTATTCCAACAATCTATAAAGTATTTATTGAAACCTATTTTATTGGACGTGGAAAATTTAAACAGTTTGAATATTTTGACAATAGGTTTAATAAAAAAAGAAATTTTCTTAATAAAGCATATCGTCCTCTAGATGAGGATATTTTAGTCTATGAATTTCTATCTCTAAAAGAAATAACTCGTATTATGACAAATGAGAATAAGAATTTCGATTTTGATGGAATTGATTTTAAGAAAACTATTCCTATTGGAGAGTGTGATGATTCGAGATTACTTTTTTTAGGAGTTGATTCAGAAAACTTGGATGAAATACTTATAGAAGACCGACATTCAGATTACAAAATGAGTCCAATAGCTAAAAATATATTTGATTTTATAACTGATATTGAATTATTCTATGAAGATACTATTCAAGGATTTTCACCTGAAATATTCTATAAAAATATAACTGAGGATTTTTGGAGAATAAAAGAATAAATTACAGTTGCCAACACCGTATATAATTTATTGCTAGTTCTAGCCTACTTACGAAAATCCTAGCTGATTTTCTATTCGGTTTTTATTTGCTAAATTAGTTGCTTAAACCACGCAACAAACCATATACAAACACGTTAGCTGTAATTACCACTCAAACCCTAGAAACAAACACCAAAAAAATATGTTTGCAGAAGAATTTAAAAAGCACATCTCAAATTTTCAACATCACCATTCCTATTTATTGGTTCGGGTTTTTCTAGAAGATATTTAGGACTACCAACTTGGGAGTTGTTACTAATGGAAATTTGTGAAGAACTTGGATTAACTAAACCATATAATTTCTATAAATCTAACGCAGACTCAAAATTACCTAAAGTTGCATCAATAATTGGAGAAGATTTTAATGAACTATGGTGGAGCGATGAAAAATTTGAGGAAAGCCGTAAAGAATTTTCTGATATCGCTGAAACAAAATATTCGCCTCTAAAATTTGAAGTTGCAAAAAAGATACAAACACAAAACAAACTAATTAAGGATGATATAATTGATAAAGAATTAAAACTTCTTAAAAAGATAAATATAGATGGAGCAATAACGACAAATTGGGATGAGCTATTAGAAAATATTTTTCCTGAATTCAATAAGTTTGTTGGTCAAGAAGAATTAATATTTTCAGAATTATATTCAATAGGAGAAATCTATAAAATTCACGGTTGCTCTTCAAAGCCTAATTCGCTAATTTTAACAGAGGAAGATTACAATAATTACGAGGATAGAAATGCCTATTTAGCAGCTAAATTATTAACCATATTTATTGAAAACCCAATAATTTTCATAGGCTATAGTTTAGATGATAAAAATATTCAATCTATTTTAAAATCTATAATTAAGTGTCTAACTAAAGAAAAAATTGACAAGTTAAAAGACAGACTTATTTTCTGCCAATGGAGTGCAGAACCAATTGAAACGAGTATTATCGATAGTACGTTATTAATCTCTGATACTGTAATACCAATCAAATTAATCAGTACTAATAATTTTATAGAAATCTTCACAGTCTTAGCTAATAATAAAAGAAAATTACCGATTAAAATTCTTAGGCAAATGAAAGGTATGGTTTATGACTTTGTTAAATCTAATAATTCGAAGTCCAAAATATACGTTACTGATAATTTAGAAAACATAGAAAACATTCATAATGCAGAATTTGTATATGGGGTAGGTCTTAAAGACAAGTTTTCAGAAGTTGGAATTAAAGGTATTGAACTTAAAGATGTTCTCTTAGATGCTATTGAATCTAGGAATTGGGAATCTGATAAAATATCAGAATTGTGTTTACCTTATTTAAATGCAAAATACATCCCATATTTTAAGCATTTAAGAAATGCTGGATATCTAAATGCTAACAATGAAATTGATGAAGACAACGAAATAGTTGAATTTTCACCCGAATTTATTAAAAAGGTCAACGAAGTTAGGCCTGAAAGTTTTTATCCTTCTGCTAACTACACTAGAAAAACAAAAGAAATAAATGAAAAATATTCTTCTTTTACTGAGTTAAAGTCTGCGAATAATCAACTGCATATCTTATTATACACACCATTATTATCCAACGATAAGATAAATTTAGATGAACTTTTAAATTATTTAGTAGACAATAAAAAGCTTCTTGATGATAGTAAAAATGGAACTCATTTTAGAAAGTTAATTTGTCTCTACGATTATCTGAAATATAAAAAATAACTACAGCTAACACCGTGTATAATTAATTGCTTCATTCTTCTCTACTTGCGAATATTCCTGCGGAATATTCACAGGTTCGTAAAAGTTTGCTAAATTAGTTGCTGAACCACGCAACTAACCATACACAAACACGTTGTAACACATTTGAGAAAACCGATGAAGAAAATCATTTTAGGAATTATAATAACTCTAATCATCGGATTTATAACATATAAAATTGCGAATTTTCTTTGCCAATTCGAAGTTAAATGTAAAAACTGTCCTCAAACTTCATTGAATAAGGAAAACTCAAAACGAAATGTTTTTTTTATAGCTGATTATAAAAATTACGATCACACGTTTGAATTAAAAAATCACTCTGAAAAAATAAACATAACCGATATTTGGATTGAAAAACAATGGTTTTACAATTCTGACGATTGTTTATGCACCAAAGCGGAACCGAATGAGAAATTTAATGTAATCGTAGAGTTTCAAAAATCAAATTCTGACACTTTCTTATTTGGACTAACTCCAATTTTAAATAATCAATTGGACGAAAGTAATGGCGGAATTGAAGAAACGAAAAAGACTATGCGCTTTGACTACTTCCCAGCTGAATTGAATTTAATATTGAGCGAAAAGAATCCAAATGAAAAGATTGGTTGGAAAAACGAAATAGTGACAGATACATTAAAGATAAAATTAACCGAATAAAAAACGTGTTACAACATTGTATAAAAATAATGCGTAAGTTTATTTCTAAATCAAGAGTTAGTGCTTGTTTGCTTGCATCTGATTTTCCTTCGGAAAATCCTCGCACTCAAACTACGCACTATTCTTATACGTAACCGTTACCACACATTTGAAAATGACCCGAACATTAAAAATAACACTTTCTATAATAACAGTAATTTTAGGTTGGTTAATGATTGGAATTGGATATACAACAAAAATTGGTCATCCGATTAGTACAATTCTGTTTTTGCTCGGAATTGTTTGTTTTTTTATTGGATGTATATGGTTTATTCTCTCAATTAAATCAACTAAAGATATTAATTAATAACTTGAATTGAAAACAGCCGAATTTTTAAAAATAAAAACAAATTATCTCGGAATCGGAATTAGGTCAGTTCTATTTTTCGGAATTCTGATACTTCTGATTTTAATTCAGATATTGGCTTTTTTCTTAATATTTGGCTCTGGAGCAGGTGCAAGTAGAGTTTCCGAATTATGGTATGTTGAATTAATATTTAACTATCTGCCGATTTTAATTGTTGGCGGATTTTTAGTTTATAGAATAATTAAAAAATATAAAAATGGAGAATACGTGAAATTCAAAACGAATTTGATTACACTTTTGATTTTGATTTTTCTATTCTCAATCAGAAATCAAATCGAGCAACTGATTTTCTGAATGACTAATAAAAACGTGTGGTAACACCGTATAAAATTAATTGCTGGTTTTAGCTTATTTACGAAAGTCCTCGCGGACCTTCTATCTGTGATTTATTTGTTAACTTTAATGCTTAAAACACGCAACTAATTCTATACAAGCACGTTACCTGTAATTTATGAGAAACTTTCTGCTAATCATTTTGACTATTGCATTTACGAGTTGTAAATCGCATAAAACACAAACTTCTGAGGAAATAAATGTGCTGTTTATTGGAAATAGTCTAACCTATTTTTATGATATGCCACAAACCCTTCAAATGATGCTAAACGTAACTCATCCGAATATCAAAATTGACCAAAGCACCTTTCCTGGACAATCATTATCTGGTCATTTATCTGACATAATCACTTCTCGCACAGAAAACGGAATTCGTACAAGAAAAAAAGAAGAAGGAGAAACCTCTGAAACTGAAATAAAAATAGCCGAAAAAAAATGGGATGTTATTATTCTGCAAACTGGAACTGTGAGCGTCTTGATTCCTGAAAATCGTGATTTAAAAGTAAATAAAGCGATTTCGGATATTAAAAAGTTAGTTTCTAATCCAAAATGTAAATTTATACTTTTCAATACTTGGCCTTCTAAAAATGAATATCCCGAACAATACTGCTATCCATCAAGAATGATTGATAAATCGATAGAAAAAGATAGATGCTGTTCGCCAACTCTCGAGAATTTAGAACAAGAAACTAAACTAATAAATGAATCGTACGATTTAGTTGCACAGAAAAACAGCTTGTTGAAATCTGACAACGGAAATAAATTCTACGAAGTTTTGACAAAACATCCAGAAATTGAACTTTATGAAGACGATATTCATCCGAATAAATATGGAGCTTTTTTAAACGCTTGTGTTTTTTACCAAATGATTACTGACAAAAAAGCGTCTGAATTAAAATACAATGGAGA
>Ga0209295_1001053_pt1 | contig 10524 bp, 9 predicted proteins | sample Porto_5metaG_FD_187428 | JGI IMG/M metagenome (GOLD analysis project Ga0209295, IMG submission 187428) | Marine algal microbial communities from Porto, Portugal - Porto_5 metaG (SPAdes) (version 2) | ecosystem: Host-associated > Algae > Red algae > Unclassified | place: Portugal: Porto... | reverse complement strand
GTTCTTCTCTTCGGGGAGGTGGAGAAGGCGGCAGTGTTCGCCACCCGAGTGCGGCAACCAGTGGCAGCCGATGCGATACAGACAGTGTGCACGACGTTGCATGCCGTGAGAGTGGCGAAGCGCCGCGACAGCACGGCACTGTCGGTTCGGACCATGGCGAAGACGATGACAGCGACGGTTTTTGTCGCAAAACTCGTGGTGAATCACGAGGAGCCCATGGAGTCGACGCGAACGTTGGTGACGATGACGAAGACGACGGCGGCAGCAGTGATGAGGAAGAGACGGACCCTGAGCCTCCTCATCACGACGATGGTGGCATGCCCACTCCACCTCGAGCAGCACCTGAGTTTCCTTCTGTGCGCAAGTGTAGGGACTTCTACCTCCCGAGGCAACACAACAGCCGACGGACTAAGCGCTCTCCGTCTCTGGACAATGACCAGCAGCCACTGAAAGGATCTTTGGCTATTCCAAGCACGCAACGTCCCGAGTGGTCCACCAGCGAGAAAAGACGGCGGATGAAGTACCCGTCGACGCCCAGAGGCCGGGACAACCACGGAGGCGGCTCCTCGGGTCACGTTGAGGAAGATGCTGTTGCACATGAGCCTGGGGCTGCAGTCGGACAGGCCGATGCGCCGTCACCCGGACAAGCAGATATGGCCGACATCCGCTCGGCGGGCGTAGCACCTAGGGCGACGGGCAAGAGTTCCCCCGAGTCTGCTGTATGGATCGCGGACGCCGAGCAAGACGCCCGAGGCAGCCCGGAGCGGCAAGGTGGCCTGCACGGCTACAGACGCATTCCAGCTGGGCCTGTCATGGTCCCCACCTCAAGCCGGTTGCCCCCCCTGCCCCCTATGCAACGGAAAAGGCAACAGCCGCTGCACGAAGCAAGTACATCAAGTGGAGAGCCCGCCGCTGTCCATAGACGTCGCCAAGACAGTACCGGCCAATCGTCGTCGGGTGCGGCGGCCGCCGCCTCTGCCCCCGAAGGTGGCGGACATGCCCCATCCACAGCGTCACCCGTCTGCGATGTCATTATCATTGAAGACTCAGACTAGCAGTTTCGGCACATCGTTCGGCGCTCGCTATAAACGACCTCTCTTCTGAGCTGTTGTATTATTCTCATTGAGTCGCAGTTTCAATAGCTCACCATGAAGCACACGTAGGCATGTGTCTATGACGAACCGACGGCAGAGCTGCACCATGAAGTATAGTCTGCTGCGTAGCATTCTTCGAACCAGGACTGACCGCTTCCAAGAGTCCTTCTGCGGAGAAGCTGAATTGGGAACTTATGCTGGCTTCATTCTACACTCCAAGTCGTTGAGGTTTCAATTGATATCGACAATGACTCAGAACGCGATATGTCCATGACAACGAGCAAAATCGATCGTCATTCATCTCCTATCACAACCTCCTCTTGTAGTGGACACTGCTGCACGCAAAGCGTTGACTTCGCACTCTGGGGACCGCACATGTCCTGCATTGACCATCTGCAGTGCCGCCGCATGCAAAACTACAATGCGCCTCTGCGTAGCTCTCGGAGTGAACTTGCTCAACAGCAAGAGAACAAGGCACTGGAGTATGGTTCCCCGACGCCTCGGGACCGGTTGCAGTAGCAAGGGAAAAAGGGCTGACTCGGAGTAGCTTAGGACGAGGGTTCATGGCATGGTCGAGAAGAGATCGAGGGTTCATGGCTTGAGCGAGTCGTACGGCTTAATTCCCCATGCCTTCAGAACAGCAGTAGTGGAGGAATGGCAGTGTCTGGCTGGGGGAAACCCGCTGGACGACTCCTCTTTTTCTCTCTGAAGCATGTGTTGAGGGGGCCACAAGGTCAAACATCGAAATTTTATTGTATTCAGTAAATATATTTTCGAATCCACCATACCCAACGCACGGCCGCCGGACCTGCAGACGGCGCGATTGCAGTCCTGTAGCCAAGCCTTCGGAATCGTGCCTAGTCAGTTTGCCAACCGCTCTGCCTGGGGTTGTCGCATGTAAAAAGACCTTTCCAGAGCGCCTTTCCGTGAGCCCTTCCTGAGCCCGCAGGTCATCGCCGTGCTCCCGCCGTCACCGCCGTCGCATCGCCACGACGACATCGACGACGGCGACGCTGTCGACGGCAACGACTGTGGCATGGCAAACTAACTCATGCGCTGGATTTACCATACCGGCGCTCGTTGGATTACCGTCGAGCCTTGCGTTTCACGACCTGTCGTCGCTGGCTCGAGGTCACGCCACGCAAGATGTACTGTACGTCCCGATTGGCACCGCCGGCGACCGGATCAGCAGCATTCATGGGAGTGTTTCCGCGTCGACATTCCTCTGACCACTTGCTGTCGTGGTGTTGTGCATGTGCATTCGCGTTCGGCTTCATGAGACTGCTTGCACATCACTAACATCGATAGGTCTCTACGTGCGGCGGTCATTGATCTCGTTGCGCAACGTCATCACGGACGTCACGTCTCCCCATGCCACAGCGCGACGACGTTGTAGTGTATTATTTCCCTCACAAGGACCACGAGGTCACCTTAGGGTTGCGGACCCGCATGTCGCTTCTCCTTTCAGTCCGCTTCGCCTCCATCGTAAAAACGTGGCGTACTCCCCCTGGTTCCACTTTCGCGATGGTTGGTGCACGTCGGGCAGCCCTTGAGGGGTCGGCCACATTGCCTGGGCTGGCTTGTTTCGAAGTGTTCTGTACATTTGCTTGTTTCATGACGCCTGCTGCAAAGTCGTGTCCGCATCGTCACCTCAGTCAGGCTAAAAGCAGGAACTGTATCGATAGCCGTGCAGCAGGCGACGTACACGACAACATGTGCTCTACATCGTTGAGTTTGGCCGCCAGTGGGGCGTCTGAAATGGGTACTAAGGCAAGGGGGGTTCCCTCGTTTTGAATGCCACCTTTCTTTTGTGGGAGGCCGTCAGTGTCGCGGCCAGATGCCAACGCATTGCGCAGAAAAGATCTACATCTATCATCGTCACTGGCGGCCACGTACATAGAGTCTGCTTCACCCGCTGTCCTTCCAGACGCAACTCGACAGCGTCTGTCACATGTTATTGTGGCAGCCGGCTTCCTTACACACTCTCTCGCAGGCTCCGTGGACCTGCTGGGCCCGACGCGTGCCACAGTACACTCTCAACCGATGAACCGGAGAGATGCTTGTAGGAGCTCGGTGTAACCGGAAGAGGGACAACAGCGCAGTGCCATAGCCCATGAGATTCTGCCTATACGACCAGTACCATCTCCATGTCCATAAAAAAGTGCACCTCTTCTCATTCGCTGCAGGGCATGATCTCCTACTCCCTAGCGCCTGAGGGGACACAGCGACAACCTCATTATCACGTCGAGCTCGTGGGTGTCATAACTAGGATGCTAGGCGATCATGACAAGCGTCCCGAAGACCGCGACGTGGAGAAAGGAGACGACCCAGGACACGTATGGCACAAAGACAAGCACGAGCGGAAACAGCGGAGCAGTAAAGGAGCTCAGAGGCACCATTCACATCGGCGGGCAGCGGATCCGTCAGTACACCAGATGCGAGCAGAATTCGCAGGATAATTGACCCTGCTTCACGAGTCACCTCATCCATGTGACAGCTTCGAGTGGGGTCCTCCCAGTTATGAGAGAGACTAAGCGGCGAACAATAGCACATGAGAACGTACATCAAGACAACCGACGCGGGCTGGCAACCGCCTCGCTCAATCCAGGATGACTGAGGGTAGGAAGGGGTGACCGGCCGTTCCGCGGAAGGGATGGACGGCTCACGCTCGCGTATGCCACTCGGGAAGCAGTCCCGGACAGCACCATCGTTGCCCCATCAGGGACCGCGATTGCCTCGCCAGCGGCCTCCAGTGCAGGAATATTGGCACACAGTCTCGTGGTCACTTTGCAAGACCGCCTGCTTTGCGAGATCACCGTTGCTCCTGCCTATGGGAACACGATAGGATTCCTGACTTCATCACTTCGCACGCATTCAATGAATGTAGGCGACAAACAACCAATGTTCGAAAAGGTAGCCCCAGCTGAAGCCGCATTCCTACAATATGGAGAATACTCTGGCATTTGATCGTGCAAGTTGCTCCCCCAAGTACCAAACGAAGCCTGGGAGGATATGCATAACATGCAGAGCACGCCAAACGAAGCTTCTGTACTGTGGGTGCCATAGCATCATTCTGACAAGAATAGGTCATGGCGTATTCTGCGCATACACTGGAACTGCAGTAGTCGGGCGATATGATCTGACGATGAGTCCGAACCATGACAGCACCGCCGCTCTGCGCGCGGTGCTGGCCTGCCTGTGAACTTCGGAAAGCACATCGACATGGGCGTGCTTTGACGGTCATGCATTTGTGTCTCGGTCTGTCGCGACGGCTGTGCATTCAACACACAGGGTATCTCGCCAGTGTTCTCTTGTTTCCAAGACTGACTCATTCAGAGTCTGATGATCAATTGGCTGTCCTTTCCTCGACGTACACTTCTCCCTAGAGTGCGTAGTGGACATGGCAATTTTTTCGAACAGAAGTCCGTTGAAGTGGCATTCAATTTGCCTTGCTTTCGCCGGGGGACTTTTTGAACCTGAACAGAGTAGGTGTCGGTGACAAGCTCGGTCTCGAGCATATCGTCTGACACATGCTTGTCTTCCAACGCCCACGGGGGCGCCGAGCACAGGAGCTCTCTGGCCTCTCTAGGAGTACCCCTTGACGGCTGCCTCGGTGCTCCGTTCGTCTTCATGGTTGCAACAGAGGTGCGTACGAAAGCAAAGAAGAACATAGAGCTCATTCTGTCTAACAGTATGACAAACTATGATATACTGCTACTAAAAACGGAGCCGCGCAGACGAAAGCAATGGACAAAGCATGGAGAGCGAGGGTACGACCTCAGCACCACCAGTCTCAACATCTCCGAGCGCGACCACATCTTCATCAAGAACATGCCCAGCGGGACCCGACGGCGGGTCGTGTTGTGCACGATACGCCTGCATTGCTGCAGCTTGCCGAGCCTCATCGGGAAGGACTGGCGATGGAGATGAAGATAGAGCGAACAAAATCGAGGGAGGCGGTGGTGGCGAAGCTGCGACCGCGGTGGAAGCCAGCGAGGTGCCACGCAAGAAGCTGACGTCCTGCTCCGAGATGTACTCGGCGGCTGCGGTCTCACCCGCCGCCTGGAAGAGCTCATCCTCCTCATCGCCAGCCGCCTGGAAGAGCTCATCCTCTTCATCCTCAATAGCCGCACAATCCGCAGATGCGCAAGCTGCAGTCGGCGGACTATCCGATGGCGCGTGTCCCTCACTGTCCGATGCACCAGCAACGGCCATCGTCGGGGCCCACAGCGGCACTCGGTGATCCAACACTACGGGAATCGCCTTTGTCGGGGCCCATAAAGGCATGGTCCCCGACGGCCAAGGCATCTCAGGCTGGATCTCGCGCGGCCGGATGCGTGGGTCGCGCACCGTGCCGACCCAGGACGGTCGCCTCAACGCCGCCCTCACCGCCCGCGGCGGGGTGCCGCCGCGACGCCGGCGTCGCGCATCCAAGATGGCCAATACGGAAGTGCCGCCGTCGGTGTTTGAAGTGCGACGAGCACAGCCGGTAGCGTCAACACGGTCGGCCGCATAACCCATGTCAATGACGCCCTTGTCTCGACGCTTTCTCCGCTTGAAGCGCGAAGTGAGCGTGCACACATCCGAACACGACGAGATCGGCTGAGTTGAAAAACTAGCGCGACGTGAGGGCAACTCCGCACGGCTGCCGGTGAACATCTCTACCAAGCTGCCGCAATCGCCGTCGAAGACTGAGAGACCACGACGTGTGCACCACGTCAGATATTGTCGCTGCGCGACTGCTGCGCAGTCGTCGCCGAGACGATGACGCCACAACCGTGAGCGGTCTCACAGCCGCCACCTCCAGGTATGTCGAGGTACATCTGACTCTCATGACTGTATGGCAGTGGGCACAGGATCCAGGGCCGACACGCTGCGCGGATGAACGTGACGAGATCAGCGACACTTGTGGACCACTAGAGTGAGGTCCCGCACTTATCCCAGGATACGTCATAACGATGGCACCCCTCCGTACAATCGGATATACCCCCAATCGACGTGAAAACATGTCAGTCTGACGTTCGAACGGCACCTTCGACGCCTGAGCACGAGGTGAGCTCGAAATCTGAGGGATGCTACTTCATCATGGTGCTCTCGAAGAATGTCCTCCGGAGCAGCGCGTAGGACCTTTTGAGGGGCGGTACGGAGGCGATGCGCGCAGTGTGATGAACCAGTGAAGATCCTCAAGGACTTCTGTCGGAGATGGGGGCTCCTCGTTCGCCGATCGCCACCAAGATTACTGGTGCCGAAAATATCAAACACATGTACTGTAAAGCCCAGTGCGAGCCGCACGATCGCTGGTTCCCGACTGACGCCGTCGTCTCTCATCCGCCAACTGACTAGCAACAATCTGATTTCCTTCGACGCCCGTTCCCGCTTCCTCCTTCCTCGTTTCCAGTTGCCTCTTCCCGTTTTCCGCTTCCCCATTCTCAAGTTCCTCCTTCCCTGTTCCCCATGCCCCATGCCACTTGCCGCTTGCCGCTTGTACCATCCCGGTTCCTTTCCACACATCTTTCTCAGCCCCCTCGATAGTACACCTATGCAAGGGCCCCTTCGCGATGCATGCGCACCGCCCGGTGCCAGTCCGCGGAATGGCCACAACCCGCCAAGCAGAACGTTTGGCGAGCGCCCTCGACCTAGGCCTGCATAGCGGCCCTCATCAGCCTCCACATGCAGGGCAGCTAAAGACTGTTTTCATCTGGTGGTCGCCAGCACCCGCGGGTGCAAGAGGCCTGCGCACGTTGCGTGGACTGTGCTGCTGCATTGGTGTCGAGCGCTGCATGATCCATGCCTCCACCTTACTGGTAAGCGTGCCTCGCCCCCCGCACTTTCTTCGTCTAGTGCACGAGCGCTTCCACGCGCCAGGAGGAATCTACCACTGTCGCGCGGCAATGGGCCCCGACAAGTCGTTTAGCTTGCTAGTACGCACCTGCTTTGAGCTCTGTCAAGGGGAGGGGGCCGCAGAGGTGTACTTTCCTCTCCTCCTGCTCTGTCATGTCGTCATCGTAATGCGCAGCCTCGCCGGCTGCAGTACGGACGGCCAAACGACGGCGCTCACCAACTACATGACGCTGTCGCTCCAGAGCGCCAAGAGCGAAGATGTCGAGGGGCTCCTCGCCAACGCTTTCGAGGTCGACAAGAAGGAGATGATCGTCAAGCCGCGGATTACGGTACGCGCTGTGGGTCGCCTCGGTGCTGCAAATTTTGTCGGCTCTCTGTCCGTGTGAGACCCATGAGCGATGTCCTTCTCGTTGCTGAGATGAGGGGTACAGTAGAGGGCGTTGGAGTTCCTACAGCCATCGTTACTTCTTCTGGTGCTGACATGATTGCTTCTTTCTTCTACTGTTTCACACGGCTGCCTTTCCGTACTGCCTCGCTTCTGCCCAAAACCCACGAACAGGCCAACAAACACATTAACAACCAACCCGAAGAGATTGTCCTCAAGATGGCCAAAAACCTGATCAATCCCACTGGGCGGCAATTTACCCTGCTCTTGAGTGGGGTCCGGCTACGCGACGCCGTCGTCCTCCTAATGGCGGCAGAAAGTGCGCCGACTCGGTATGTCGGGGTCAACGAAGGCGCCCAGGTCGTTTCCTCCGCCGTCGGCCGCCTGCTGCGCACTCCGGGACAAGCCGTGCCGCTCGCGTGTACGCCTGTGCAGCAGAGGGATGAGAACAACTTGGAGAAGGTTGTCAGCCTCGTCTTTTGCTGGGAGACACTGCACCACGTGGACCCCGTGTCTACCACTTTCCTGGACATTATCCGCCGAAGATATGTGAGCGGACAGGAAATGGGCACGCAGCCGGTGCGACCGGTCGGTACGGTACCTTCGGGGAGGGGTGCCTCCGGCCGGGGCAATAGCCGTGCGCGGCCGCCCGTCATGCCTGCCGGGGGTATATCCAAGCCATCTGGCCGCGGCGGAAGAGGTACGGCTGCGGCCTCCGCAGCCGCCCCGGCGACCGAAAAATCGGTCAGGTCGCTCCGGTCGGCCAAGTTCCAGAGCAAGCTCGTTCAAGTGCAAGAGGCTGCCGTCAACGCCATCATGGACGATGCCGACCAGGCCGTCATCGTTCAGCCGCCATACCTCGTGGCCTACATCGAGCCCCACGACTTGTGGCGCGCTGGCGGCATCGCAGTGTGGGTGCAGGTGCCGTTCATCCTCGACAACTCTTGGCGTGACCAGACGCAGTACGTCACCTTCTGTCACAAACTCGTGTGCAATTCGGTTCGTCCTGATGTGCAAGGCGGTGTCTACGAGCTGCTGTTTTCCTTGACGACACCTGGGCAAAAGAGCGCGCTTATCCAAAGCCTGGTGGCGGGTACCTCTACGACGGACTCGGAAGAGTCCACGTCTGCGACACCTCCTCGTCCGTCTCAGGGTCGGTTTGGTCGGGGAGCGCCAACAGGCGCTCAAGGTGCACCACAGAGGCCGAACGCTGCACGTCGGGGTTCCCATGCTGACAGCTCCTTGCCTTCGTCGCCTTCGGGACGGTCGCCTGCGTCAACACCGCCTTCTTCCCCGCGTCCTGAACCGGTCAGTGTTGCCGGTAGTACTGGCGCTGGCGCACGTGCGGCTGCAGCAATGGCACCGAGTGCAAATGCTGGACCCCCGATGGCCAACGAAACAGACGCCGGAAGTCCGACGTCGAGAAGTGGTGTGGATGCGCCCTCCACCCCGACAGGTAGTGCGGGTGTCTCTCCCGCACGAACCGCCGGTATCGCTTCGACTCTTGCGCCGACTGGTGGAGCTGCTGCCGGTGTCGTGCTGGGGCCTGAGGCTCCCACGGCAGCAGCGGGGCCAGCTGCGGGTCGGGTGGGCGACATGCAGGATGAGGACTGTAACGGGTCCAACGCCAACGCTACGAAAGGGAGCATCGCCTCGCTGGTGCCCGACGCATGCCACACCGCTCCCCCGTTGGACGGTTTTGCGTGCTTGTCACTGCACAAGCACTACGTCAAGATGATGGGCGTCACAAACGCTGAACTGGGGCTGCAGGAGGACGACACCATCGTCATCCGTCCCATCAAGCGGGCCCCACCGTCGTCTTTCAGGTTGCAGACAACCTTCTTCTCGACGATGGACCTTGATACCAGCCCGCAGTCGTACAAGAATGACAACACAAGCGACTACATCATGGCGGCATTCCCCGCTTTCCCCGTCCGGGGCGCAGAAGCTGCCGACCTCCAGCTGGGTCAGTAACTTCACGTTAGGAGTGCCTGGTGGATGTAGCTCTGCTTTTTATACTGCGTGCCCTGTTCAACGCGTCGGATGTCTTGCAATGGCCATTCTTTGCGATACATTTCCTCTGTCAAAGTCTCTAGTCGCGTCTGTGGAGCAGAGGATAGAACAGCGGCGACCGACCCGGTCGTTCTGGAAACACATGCGGACGACAACACTTCTTCTGACACAGCACCACACCGGAAGCGGCTATGCTGCACAGCTAATGTGTGCCTCGTGAAAAGCAGTACAAGATCATCCTCCATGGTGACAAGTTGTCGGCTACCCCGCCGCTGCGGTGTCTGGCACCGCACGGGCCGGTGCACCATGCGGCTCGAGTCTGTGACACGCACTCATCGCGAGGTCTGAAAATCCTGCAGGAGACTGCGACTGCAAGGTGCAGTGTTCTCGACTGCCGTTGCACTGACTCTGTGTCGCGCCTCGAACCATAGCCTGCGAATGTGCGCACGCAATGAACAGTCACGAGCAGCCGACCGGCAAGAAAATGGATCCTTCGAGTCCGCCGGGGGCATGACATTGGGCTGTGCGGCGCGTGCCTGGCTCTGAGCTTCACGGGCGCAACCACAGTTGCTGTTCAGCAAGCACTGCATCTGGGAACGTTCAGACAGAAACATGTGTCCATACACGCAGGTTCACATTCAGACCATGCTGACAATGAAGCATTGACTGCGGAACGTTGAATGGTTTGGCGATCCTCTTTGCAGAACAGATATAAACCTTAAACCACTGTGCCCAGCCATGTTGACACGCGCCAGGCACATGTTTTATGTTTTCGCGTTCACTCCAGCACGTATTGCGCTCGGAATCTCCAAAACTGCAAGTTGTGTGCGGCCTGCGACACCTTGCGATGCACGTGGTAACACTCTGTTTGCACGTATTTTACGATCTGTAAGGTACCTGGGTTAGAACCCGCTGCGCGGGGGGCCGCTCCGGGCGCCCCCTGTTGCACGCAGGTCCCTGCTGGCCACGTGGCCCCCCTGCGGGTTCCACCGCGCGTTGATCCCGCCGCGGCAGCAGCAGCGCGCTGCGGGGCCCCGCCGCTGCGTGGCGCCCCGCCCGCTCCACCGCCGTGGCCCGCCGCGCGCCGGCCGGCCGCGCAGGCGGTACGCTGCGCGCCGCGGCTCGGCCGCCCCCCCCCGCCATGACGGGCGGTGCCCCGCGGGCGGCGGCGTGGGTGGTGGCCGCCCCCGT
>Ga0209295_1001050_pt1 | contig 10551 bp, 13 predicted proteins | sample Porto_5metaG_FD_187428 | JGI IMG/M metagenome (GOLD analysis project Ga0209295, IMG submission 187428) | Marine algal microbial communities from Porto, Portugal - Porto_5 metaG (SPAdes) (version 2) | ecosystem: Host-associated > Algae > Red algae > Unclassified | place: Portugal: Porto... | reverse complement strand
CTATCCTCGACCCCGGCCGAAACGCTCATTTTTAGCAGACCTCGGAGTCTTCTCATGCGAGAGGTCTTCAACAACTCCGGTGCCCGTCCTTTGAGAAGCGTCCTGATCTGCAAGCGGTTCCTTCGCTGTCCACAAGCACCTTTGTGTGGTGGAAGGCCACACCAAGATGGCCACTCGGGGCTCCCGGATGGCCACATGCTGCAGAAATCAATAAGTTTTTCTGACTGTAATGTGCGATTCCGAGCCGTTCTGATAAGTAAAATAGACGTTTTCTGGGGCGCATTTTCCAGAAGGAGAGCGGAAGAGCCCAAGAGGAAGCGGCAACGACCATCGTCCCCGAAAAACTCTCTTGACGCCGGCCATATTTTTCTTTTCCGGTGGGAATAGGAACATGCCTTCATCAGAAGCCAGTTGCTAAGAACTGGGGTCCGGCGGATAGCCCCTTCTCGACAAATATTCGCATCGGAGGATGAATGTGAGGTTTCATCGAAGCTATGGGTACCGCTTCAGACTGTGACGCGCCACAGCACCTAAAGGTTTCAGAAATACAGCCATTCTAAATGCCTACTTCTGATGGCCCGATACGTCCGATCGGGAATCTGTTTCACCATCTAGAAACTATGACATGGCTTCACGCTAGCGGACATTTGAGCAGTACAGTGAGCCAAGACTCTGAAAGAGTCAGCCTCCAATGTACGATCCAGCTTGTTTCGAAGAATTGACAAGGGGTGGCGATGGAGGACCTCCAGCATGCAGATCGATTATACCCACGTACACTCCTGCAAGACGTTGAGCGAGTGCTGCCTCTGATTTCTTTCTTTGTGTGCAGCGGCAGTGCCTGTGAGTCTGGTTCAACAAGCATAACACATATCCTCCTCGCGGCGTCATGAGCATGCGACAGAGAAAGATAAGGAGCACCCGTTTATACGATGAAACAAAGACATCGACTTGGCTTAAGCGACGTTGCCGAGACCGGTAGCTTTGAGTTCTTCACCCTGATGTCACCTTGAGAACTTCTGTCACGCAGAGAAACAGGAAATCAAGAGAGAGGGACAGAAGGTAGAACCACATCTCGTCAGTAAGAAGCAGCAACGACGAACAGTAGCTGCGATTGTCAAGAACCATTTCTGCATCAGCATTAGGTTTCAAGTGTGCTTGTAGCATATCTCCTTAATAATTGGGATATTGGGCCCTGTAGCCCCCCTGACTGGTCCGTATTCAAGTGGAGGATTGAACTGACTTTTGGATTGCCTTTTGGGAGGTTACTTCCGTCTTGTATGTCTGTCCTTTCTTTTATCGTCTCTATTTTGGTGGTTATTCGATCTTTATGATCGCTCGGTCGATCGACCCCGCCCTTTTACCGTCTGATAATAAAAGCACCATGGGACCGGGGTTCGCCGTCGTCGGCACCCTCGGCTCCCTATCGGATGTTGCACGAACAAAGGTTCTTCTTCCTCGCCTCTTGGGCGATAGCGTTCGCTTTATCGTGCGTCTGCGGTCGGTCGCTACTTACTGGTTAGTTAGCCAACGTCATTAGTACCACATTTGGTGGAGCAGCAGGGGATATTCTTGCCTGACGCGTGCATCTGCACGCGGTGCCCGAGAGCTGTTTCTTGTTGCCAAGTGGCACGGTGACGGGTATTGCACCCATTGGCTTGACGCGCAGGGCGCGTCTCCCACTTGTGTGTGCGACGATGCTTGGCGTCGTGGGTGGTGATCTCCAATTCGAGCGCGGGGCGCTTCTGTTGGCACTGTGCCTGTTGAGCAATGACCCCTGGCGGTGCGGATGGGCAACGTGGCAATCGGAAGGGTAAGGGCCACGCCCTGTCTTCCGACTACGTTTCGCCGGCAGGCGTTCTTACGAACATGCGAGACGCCAGCACCCTAGGTGTTTCGCTCTCGGGATCACCTGCGTTGAAGGCGGCGGCCTCTGGCCAACCGCTCGACGGGGAGAGCCTTAAGGCGGAGGTGGAGACACTTCGTTTCCGTCTGACGGCCCAACAAGCGACGAACCGCTCTTTAGCGCAGCAAACGACACGCTGATCGCAAACGTGGAGGCTATGCGCCGAGAGGACATCGAGTCCGATTCCCGGGCGGCAAAGATGCGTCGCAAGACGAAGAGCAAGACAAAGATAAAGATCGACCCCAATGGGGGCGAGTCGTCTTCCTCTCGTCCAGAGCCAGTTGGCCAAGCGACCGAACATCGGGATCAAGAGCGTAAGCCTCGAAAGAAGTTGCGTAAGATCTACGAGGAGACCAAGTTGGCCCGCTCGACATCCTCAGTTGAGAACGTCAACATGTCGGCCACGAATGAGGCAAGCTCGTCCAGTGGGACGACTTCCTCTTCGTCCTCCGACTCCGGAGAATCCCCGGGTTCCCCGTCTTTCCCGTCGTAGAGCTCAAGCTCCGAGTCATCGGACATGTCATCGGACGCCGCGTCTCGACGATCCCGGCTGGGTCCGTAAAAAAGTCGCCCCATCTCTAAGAAGCGGTTGGAGAAAGCCGATCGGCAAAAAGTCATTCGAATCTCCAACAGTCGCTTTCAGTCCTTATTGGAATATCGTACCCACTTCCTGATCGGACGTGATTTGTTTCTGCCCCCCTCCCTAGTGGGGAAAACACATAAGATGAACCGCCGCCTAGACGGCGCATTCCAAGGGCAAGAGCCATTCACGGGCACTAGCCGCCTTGGTGTATTCACCTTCTTGACGATCTTTCGGCGCGTCTGTGACGCAGCCGGCTTTACGCATGCGCAAGCCCTGCCTCTCTTGGCCTTTCGCCTGTCAGGAGCTGCTAAAAGAGCCTTTGCGAGCTCCCTGAACTCGAAAGCCGGACACCGCATTTATGCGATCCGCACCTATGGTGCCGCGATTAATTGGCTTCTAGCCGAGTATACGACCAACGCGGTTATGGCCTCCGCCTACCACGACATTATCACAATGTGTCAACCCGATAATGAGTCGCCCACAGCCTTAGGGCTCCGCGTTGAGACGCAGTGCGACCGCCTGGACGGTCTCTTCCACGCCCAAGATGTGAAGGATGTATTCATAAATGGCTTGTCCGAGATTATCCAATCTCATGTCCGGGTATTGGACGGGCAGTTCCCCAAGCGCACCCTGGCGGAAACTATCTCTGCCGCGCAGATGTATTGGGACAGAACGAACAAGCTTCGCCTATCGCTTAAGCTGCCTCGTCTTCAGACGACGAAGGTGGCATACGCCTCTCCCATGCCAACCCGGCACACCAACGTCGACCACCCCTTCCCGGTTACCCAACCACGGGCCCGGTCCCGTTCCCCTCCTCCAAAGGAGTCGCCTCAGGCGAGGACCGATACTTGTTACAACTGTAACAAGCCCGGCCACTTCGCTGCGCAGTGCGCGGAGCCGTATCGGCCACGTGAACGCCGCAGCTCTGTTATTTTCGTGAACTGCGTAACGGAGGATACCAAACCAACCGCTAAAAGCGATAGCAACGAGTCCACCGACTCGAACAACGAATGAGCCGGGTGCCCCTTGGCGGGTTGCCCGGCGCATCATCATCAACTGGTGAGTGAAAGACGCAAAGTCACAAGGATACTAAGCCCGGCACATCGGAACTATGAGATCGCGGCCACTATTGGCCACTGCCAACGGGAAATGCACAGCTGCCACCCTGTCATGGACACTGGGACCGGCATTAACTTGGTTCGACCTAATGTCTTACCTGCCAATTGGCAGAGTTACGCTGAAAAGCTCGAGCGCACACCCCGCATCAAAGATGCAAACAACAACCGCCTCATAGCAAACTAAGCTGTACATCTGTACATAGATGTTGCATGCGCCAAGGTCTTCGACCGAGTCTTTGTCGCCGAACACCTATCCGTGCCATATATCCTCGGTACCGAGCTCATGGATAACCATGTCGAAGCCATCTTCACACGCCTAAAGAAGGTTGTGTGGCAAGACCACGGCGGTGATGTCACCAGGAACCTAAGGCGAACGCCTATCCTCGCCACCCTACTTGCCAATAAGTGGGAACGGTCTTGGGAAGACCAACCTGCGAAGGTAAGGGCATGTCGCCAAGTTCACGTCAAAGGACGAATGGAAGAATGGGTCATGGCGACCTGCGCCACACCTGGCCTCGTCACCATCTCGCCCAACATCCGTCTATGTCGGCACAAGTCAGTGCCAGTCGCCCGTGGCGTTGCACTGGTCAAGCCCGATGAACAATGTTTGGTTAAAGTCTGCAACTTCGGGCCGGACCAGGCCATAGTTCGTAAAAACCGCATCCTTGGGTTCGCCGAACTATTCTAAGGGCCCATGTTGGCCGCTATAACGGAGGAGAAGGCAACCCAAACACACTAACCGGTGAGGACACATCTTTGTCCGACGACCCTGTCGAGGATGTGGACCTTAGTGAAGCTCCGGAGCATTTACACAAGCAAATCCGGGAGATGCTACGCACGCAATCCACGATGTGGGGCGGTACCCTCGGTACTATACACGCCACTGAGCATGCCATTGTAGCCCCAGCGGATGCCGTCCCCGTCCGGGCACGACCGTATCGCACGGGCCCATTCAAGCGACAGATCATTGCTGATCAAATCAACAAGATGTTGAAGCTGAAGGTTATAGAACCAAGCCACAGGGCATGGGCAAGCCCTGTCGTCATCGTACCAAAGAAGAATGGCAAAGCACGCTTCTGTGTCGATTACCGACGAATCAACAACATCACCAATAAGGATGCTTATCCCCTTCCCCGAATTGAGGATTGTCTGGATTCCTTAGGAGATGCGAAGGTCTTCACCTCATCAGACTGTACGGCCGGCTACTGGCAAGTGCCCCTACGCCCGGCTGACAGAGAGAAGACTCCGTTTACAACGCATGCAGGCATTTTCCATTGGCTGTCCATGTCATTCGGACTGACCACGCCCCCGCAACTTTTCAACGTGCTCTCGACATTATATTGTCTGGCCTCAAGTGGAAGCTTTGCCTCGTCTACATTGATGATGTCATCATCTTCTCTGCATCTGCAGAGCAACACTTCAAGGGCGTTTATGTGGTCTTAACGCGGTTGCGTGAAGCCGGTGTCACTCTCAATCTTGAGAAATGCACCTGGTTCTTCGACGAAGTCGAGTATCTTGGACATATTGTCCGACCGGGTCAACTCCATGTTCATAATAAGAACGTCGACGCGTTGAAGCACGCTTCGTTCCCCACCACCAAGACCCAGCTTAAAAGCGTCTTGGGTATGTGTAATGTCTATCGACGTTTCCTAAAGACTTTGCTAAGCGAGCAAAGCCTCTCAACGCAGTGACGCGCGCGGAGATCCCCCCGGACTTACCAAAATCTACCGACGCAGCCCTCGCGGCCTTTGACGACCTCCGCCAAGCGCTTCTCGCACCACCAATTTTGGCCCTGCCAAAGGCCGAAGGCTCAATGATTGTCGATGTCGACGCTTGCGCCGACAAACTCGGATGCACCTTGCTGCAAGAGCTACCTGACGGTAATAGATTACTGGTTGGCTATAGGAGCCGTGGCCTCAGCCCTGCTGAGAAGAACTATTCCAGAACGGAGCGCGAGTGCCTCGGCGTTGTGTGGAGCGTACTCAAGCTCAGACACTTCCTCGACGGCCATCGCTTCCAAATAAGGACCGACCACCAAGCTCTAAGCTGGATTTTCAGGACCACTGACTCAAGTGCTCGGTTGATGCGATGGCACCTACGGCTGTCCGAATTTACATTCGACATGCAGTACAAACCCGGCGCATCGCAGCACGCCCCAGACGTCTTGTCCCGAACGGACAATGACGCCGCCGTCGAAGACATGAAAGATGATATCCGATGCCTTGCTTTGGCCAAGACGGCCAACAGCTTCCTGATGGGGAGGTACACCGGTACCGACATGCCGGCCTCCGTAGAATACGACGATATCGTGGAAGCCCAACAAACGGATGCGTTTTGCGTCGAATTGGCCAAACGGGTGGCTCGCAAAACGGCGAAAGCCTTCTTTCAAAATGAAAGCCACGGCCTCTACAGGCGGGCGCCGTACGGCGACCAATTGGACATCCCGGAAAGCCTACGCGAGCGTATGCTTCCGCTGGAACATCACGCAACGGTGTCAGCCCACCCGGGTATGAACCGGATGTACTATGGCATGCGGCGTCGGTAATACTGGCCATCCATGGTCACGGATATCTACAACACTTTTACCAAGTGTACCAACTGCGCCCAAATTCGGCTGTCACTACGGCGACACACGTCCCCACTGACGCTGTTCCCAGCTACGGAACCATTGACAGACCTATCCGTCGATATCTTCGGGCCAATCCCCGCTACCAAAGCTGGTAACCGCTTCAATTTGGTTATTACTGACCGCTTCTCCAAGCTGACCAAATGCGTCGCCTTGCGGCGCATAACAGCAATCTCCGTGGCATCAGCCATTATCGACGCATGGGTCGCCTGTTATGGCCCATCTGACCGAATACTATCGGATCAAGGACCCCAGTTCATGTTGAGCTTCTTCATTGCCGTATTGAAAGTGCTGGGCACCGAAACAGCGCGCACCACGGCATACCACCCACAGACCAATGGTCAAGTCGTAAGGTACAATCGTACCATGGCTACGCAGCTCCGACATTACGTGACGGACGACCCGCGCCGTTGGGATGAATTACTCCCCGTATTGACCATGGCCTATAACAGTCAGCCACACCGGTAAACAGGCATTGCGCCATTCAAATCCGTTATTCCGAGACGAGTCCCGAGTTTGTCGGTACGCAACCTCCCACCCGAGACTCCATTGAAAAACAAGGGAACCCTCAATGATGGGTCACCCCTAGCGCGTATGCGTGAGCTCATGGCCAAGCTAAGACAGCAAATTTTGGCCGTCGTAGAGGCCTTGCAAAAGACCCAACAACGCTATAAGCGTAACTTCGACTCGAACGTGGATACACGTAACAAACGTGTCCGTGTCGGTGAATACGTATTTACGACGAACCACCAACAAAAGAACATGCTGCAAAGCAGGATCGTCGGCCCGTTCGTCGTACTCGACGCAGATGACTCTACCCACGTCATAGACGTGAATGGTGAAGAGCGAAGAGTCAATAGTGACCATGTTACTCCGGCCCCACGGCATTCGACACCAGGCGAGACGCCACATCCACTACTGGATGGACCCGATAAGCCTGAGAGCACACCGCCGGTACCCGACGAATACGTCATTGACCGCCTATTCGGCCTATGTCGAACCAATGGCATCTACAGTGCCAAGGTCAAATGGTTCGACTGCGGCTCAAAGGACGACTCCTGGGAACCCTTGGAAAACCTTCCTCGGAACCTGGCGATCCGATTCCTCCGACGGAGAAAGAAGAAAATAGAGGGATACTCTTGGAGTATTCCCACCCCCCCGTCTCGGGGTACCCGCCAATCACCCAGCCTTAGGGTCATTCTACACCAGCCCGAACGCCCCAAACGTCCGAACGCTGAGCGGCCATATTGAAATTTCATTGGCCAAGCATCCCAACCGAGGCCACGTCACCCAATGGGATTTGGATATGGCCGTTCAGCGTTCGGACGTTCGGGGCGTTCGGGCTGGTGTAGAATGACCCTTAATCAAGCCGAAACGGCGTTGATAGTAACCCCCCAACGCCCAGATCCACAGTGGCCCCCGACCATTCTTGGAGTGTTTTCGAATTCCCACGGCGAAATTCGAATCACACTGAACTGGATAAAGGTTAACCAATCTAATTCAGTTCAGGTGCCTTTACCGATTTATTGGGTTTGACTGACGTTACCCGAACGGACGCGTATTATCCCCCACGACGCCTGGTTGGCTCTTTGGCGCTTCACCGAGCGTTCTGAGTGGCACGGGCCGTACACCTACGTGTGGCCCTGCCCCCCGTCCTTACAGGGCGATGACGAGCCCCCCGCGACTGTTACCCAAGGGGTTGGATCCGAGCCAGACGGGCTACTCTTACCCTCGGTCCAGGACCTAACGACCACAGTCGAGGACCTGATGTACCAAAGTACAGAGGCGACGCTGATAGTTCCCAGATGGGAAAGAGCCCCCTGGTACGGCGACGCTAAAGCGGCTTGTGCATCGCACGAGATACTGCCCCACGCGCCAAACGACCACAATTGTACGACCACATGGGCACTTGCTGCCTTTCACGTTAACAAGAAAACCAACAGCGCTACACAAGCCAAGCCCTCTCTGTCCAAATGACAGCAACCCATGAGCGGGAAAGGTGTGTACAACACCGCCACAGCATCAAGTGCCGACCGGCATCGGCAGTACACAAGTCTAACAAAACAAAAAGACACAAGTCGGGCCCGCACCGATCCCAGACCACCCCGCCTCAGTTGCGGGCAGCCCCCCGGCTGCCACCGTCCACCGACGAACTGCGACGGCGCATATTGCACGGAGGTTCCTTCTCGTCGTCGTCGTCACGGCTAAGCCGCCGGCCGAGGATGTCGCCAGCGTCAAAGCGCACAGGCGAGGGAGGCACCGTCGCCACTTGGCGAAGACGTTCGACCTCCTGGGAGAACAGGTCGAAGGCCACTGCGGAGTCCGCCGCCATGCTCATGGATCGAGCCAAGACCGGCGTGGCGTCATCACAGACATGCCCATGGGCGTCCCGAACCGCCGGCGCAATGCCTCCGTCTGGCGATTCCACGCCAAGGCCAGGGCGGCCGCCCCGACGCCACGAGGCACTCGCTGCCCGTCAATTCGACGACTCGGACCGTCGCCAAATAGCGCCACTGCCGCGTTAAACGCCTCAGGCAAAGTCCAAACGTCCTCTAGCGTTGAACTCTCATGTCCCCCGGACGAGGCGGCAACGCGTGTCTCACGCACAGGCGACAAAGATCCCCGACGGCTGGGAGAAGCGGCCCACGCGAAGGCTCACCGGCCGACCGCTTCCCTTCGCGGACGAAACCGCCATTGCCTTGAGCCGCCGCCACTGGCGTGTCGCCATCATCGTCCGAGCCTCCGCCGCAGGCGGGAAGCGACGCAAATCCCCGACGAGGGTAGTTCAACATGAACCCGTAATCGGCCAACGAGTCCAAATGGACGTGCACCTGACGCGGCTCACGCGTCTGTGTGTTCCGTCGGATGACTTCCTCAACGACAATGGTCCACGGGAAGACCTCCGTAGCCTGGTGCATCTTATGGAACGTGTCCAGCATAGCTCGGCCGCCCGGCCCACTGGCCATAAGGTGCAGGTCAAACTTGGACATGCGCCGAAGGGCTGTGGCGTCACGCGAGGCGAAGACCTTGTCCGTCAGCAGGGTGTGCATCCACCCGGCCGCCAAGAAGTAGTAATACTCGGCGCTGACTACGTGCGAAGTGGCACTGAACTCGTCGAAAAGCTTATGAGCTAGATACGACAATGCGAACGGCATCTCCATCCACACCCCGCGGTTTAACCACCAGCGAGGATAGCGAGGGAACCACCGCGACAGATCGAAATGACAGGGCGCCCGGATTACACCAGAACACCAAGCGGTGGGAAGAAGCCCACCGCTCGAGATACCAGCCGCGTCTTGTGCACGCCGATGGGCGGGGGCATAACTCGGCGCCCGAAACGGGGAGGTCAACGCCACGGTGCGCGCGGCGAACTTCTCCTCCACAGCGTGTTCCGTGTCGTGAGATACCTCGATGAGCTCATCGAGGTGTTGAGCATTGCTGAGCAATTCCATGTCACTCAATGCTTTGGCGGGAGGTCAAATTGCAATTGGTTCTGTACTTTGACATCGTATTTGATGTTATCGCATGTACTTGATTTTGGGGGCACTCTTTAGGGGATGAGCTCCGGGAGATAAACGAGGTGCATGGTGGGGATTTTGAGGGGCTGTGAGCGTGTGTGCTCGTGGCCCGTGCGCCCTCCGCCCGCGGAGGTGCGTGGTGTGTGTATGCATGCCGGGAGTGGGGGTGTCTGCGGGTGCTGAGAGCGCGGGGGCGCCTGGGTCCTATCAGGCTGCCCTCTTACAGCTCGTGCCAACTCTATGATAGAGCTTTAACGCACCCACCCACTGTACTACCCGCTTCACAGGTTATGGGCCCAGCTGTCGCTGGTAGTCATCGCCTTTCCCTCCAACGGTCTCTAGAGGGACGACGCTGCTCGGGTCGCGGTGTGTTCCGGCGTTGGACGGGCGGGTACAGCCTCTAACGTCGACATGGTGGTACCGGTCGGTGCCACGGTCGTCAACATGTCGGACCACGACCGCTTTGGCGGCCCGCGGTTTGCACAGCTGGACGACGACTACAAAGTGTGAGCGGCGTACCAACGTGCGCAGCTCAAGAAGGAGAAGCTGTGGAAGGCGGTCGTGACGGACCGTCCTGCTTCTGGGTCGGACGACAAGAAGGCCGACCCGTTGGTCGCAGAGTGGGACGCCATGAATGAGGCGGCTCTTGCGACCATCCAGATGTCGGTCAAGCCGGTGCATCTCAACACGGAGACGTCGGTCGACACGGCCAAGGAGGCGTGGGACGCACTCAAGGTCATGTTTGAGGCGCGCGACAACGCTCAGCTGCTTCGGCTCATGGACGAACTGAGCAGCTTGAAGAA
>Ga0209295_1001045_pt1 | contig 10586 bp, 8 predicted proteins | sample Porto_5metaG_FD_187428 | JGI IMG/M metagenome (GOLD analysis project Ga0209295, IMG submission 187428) | Marine algal microbial communities from Porto, Portugal - Porto_5 metaG (SPAdes) (version 2) | ecosystem: Host-associated > Algae > Red algae > Unclassified | place: Portugal: Porto... | reverse complement strand
ATAGAATGCACCACGCCTATACAGATACAGATAAGGACCCACACTCCCCTAGTTATGATGAAAATCCATTTGCTATGATGTGGAAAACAAAAAATATCTACCAAGACATTAATAACGACCGAGTAGCAGTAGATGAAAAGTTTAAAAAGAACGTCCCACAATGGAAACGTTTTGATGCTTTTGCTAGTTCTCGTTTCTCTAGATTGCTTTGGGGCGCATTATATATTGCCTTTTTTGTCGTATTTACAACCGCCTGGTGGCAATGGCTATTTTTACCAGTAGTACTTGCTATGGCGCCTATACACGGTGTGATTATTAACTGGTTTGGACATATTTTAGGTTACCGAAACTTTAAAACCAAGGATACTTCTAAAAATCTCTTTCGCTTTGACTTCTTGATGATGGGAGAAGGATATCATAACAATCATCACAAGTTTGGTTCTAGACCTAACTTTGGAGGTGTGCGTTGGTATGAGATAGATGTGACGTATCTCATTATGCGATTTTTACACCGTATACATCTCATTCATATGAAGCCTATCAAAATAGACGTACAAAGACATCGCTAATTTTTTAAAAAGCTCAGATTGATATTTCTTTCTGAGCTTTTCTAATTTTGGAAAGATGTATCTTTTGCAAAACGGGCAGTAAGCGTCTGTTTTGTAGTCATTTGTTATTTCTCACGAGACGGTTTAAATACGCAAATGTATAGCACCCTGGTGATGATTTTGTCTTAACTTTGAAGTTGTACCTTGCTTAATTCCGCTTTCGCGAAAGGGTATTGCACCACATTACACGCATAAATGGCAGAGATGTATTGTAAAGCAAATCTGCTAGGATTTTAAAGCTCCCACCCTACTCAATGAGCCGCCACCTTGTGCCTTCCTCTCTCGTCGGATGCAGGTTTGAAAGCTCTATGCGCGGCGCACAAATCCAAAATTCATTGTATATTTAGTCAAAACAAATCAAGACCCCAAAGTAAAGCAAACCAGCAATCCCGATAGCTATCGGAAGCCGCACTCGCTTTATGTAGTGGCCTGTTGTGCATAATGCGAAAAATCATTCTGAAATTGAAAGTTTGAACTAAAAAAGCCAACGCGCAAACAGCACATTTATTTTTTTGCCAACGCGAAAGCCAACGCTTAAAAAATAAAAGAGCTGTTTCTTTGCCAACGCTAATTCCGTTCTTGACAATAGGAATAAAAAACTTTGCAACGCCATTGCATCATTAAATTTTTATCTTTGTAATTGTGAAATTTGCAACAATCATATTATCCTTAATAATACTATTGCTTTCAGCAAAGCCTTGTTCTGATGGTCTAAACATAGAAGACCAGCATCAAGACGAAATAAGTACAAATAACAATCATCAAGAAGATAGTGACGATTCTTGTCCTGTAACTTGTATTTGTAATTGTTGCGGTATGACTATTACTTACGAACCAATCAAGACGTTTGATTTAAAACTTAATGTTGAAATCTCAACGGAGTTAATTTCTACATATCAGCCTATTTACGGGTTTAATTTCCTTTCCAATATTTGGCATCCGCCACAAGTAATAAGCTAAAACAAATCGATTTTATATCAATTATTTAGTTAATTACAAATACAATTCAATGAATAAATACCTATTGAGCATAAAGCTCATATCAATACTTTGCCTATCGTTACAGGCACAAACGTCAGACATACAAATAAAAGTCCTAACAGAAGCTGATAACGAGCCTTTACTGGGTGCTACGGTTTACTTTGAAGCATTAGAAAAAGGAGCAGTAACCGATTTTGATGGTATTGCAACTTTTACAGAAATTCCAGATGGTCAGCATCAAATAATAATTTCTTTTTTAGGCTTTGAAACATTTGAGACAACAATTCAAATTCCAAGCAATTCAGCGTTAGTCTTTAAATTAAAAGAAGGTGGCAATCAATTAGATGCAGTAGTATTGCAATCTTCAAGAAGTACAAGAACCGTAAGAAAAATACCGACACGTATAGAGTTTATAGGTGCAGAGGAATTAGGAGAAAAAGCAATAATGAATCCTACTAATATTTCTATGGTGCTTCGAGAAAGCACAGGAATACAAATGCAACAAACATCATTAAGTAGTGGGAGTACCAATATTCGTATTCAAGGATTAGATGGCAGGTACACACAGCTTTTAAGAGATGGGTTTCCATTATATGGTGGTTTCTCAAGTGGTTTGAGTATTTTACAAATACCACCTTTAGACTTACAACAATTTGAAATTATAAAAGGAAGTTCGTCAACACTTTACGGTGGAGGTGCTATTGCAGGATTAGTAAATATGGTATCTAAAACACCAGACTTTGAACCTGCATTAGACATAATGCTTACACAAACACAAGCGTTAGGAAGCACAGCCAATGTATTTTATAGCAAACGAAATGAAAAATTTGGTATTTCACTTTATGGCTCTGGTCATTACCAAAAAGCATACGACCCAGAAGATGATGGCTTTAGCAATCTACCAAAAACAACATCAATTTCATTTAATCCTAAATTGTTTTATTACCCATCAGAGAAAACAACACTTTGGTTTGGATTAAACGGAACGTATGATGATAGAATTGGTGGAGATATGACAAAAATTGAAAGTGGAGAAAATGGCGTACATCAATATACTGAAGAAAACAATTCAAAACGATTAAGCAGTCAATTGGTATATCAAACACAATTAGATTCTGTTAGTTCATTAGAGTTTAAAAATAGTGTCTCTTTTTTCGATAGGAATTTAACAGTTCCAGATTTTAATTTTGATGGCAAACAAACAAATACGTTTACTGAAATCTCATATAATACAGTATCAGAAAAAACGGATTGGATAGTTGGAGCTAATCTTTATACCTCAAATTTTGATGAAAATGATAACGCACAACTACAGCGAGACCAGAAAGATGTGACCTTTGGCGCATTTGCAAATAATATTTATGACTTATCAGATAATTGGATATTAGAAACAGGATTAAGAGCAGATTATAATACTGATTTTGGTTTTTTTCCACTTCCAAGAATTTCACTACTCTACAAAAATGATAGTGGATTTTCAAGTAGAATTGGTGGAGGTTTAGGGTATAAGATTCCAGATATTTTTACAGAAGAAGCAGAGTATATTAACTTTGAAAATGTCCTCGCCATAGATAAATCAACAATAGATGCAGAACGTTCTTATGGTGTTAATTTCGATGTAAACTATCAAACACGATTATCTGATGAGATTGGTTTTTCTATAAACCAATTATTCTATGTGACTGCAATAAATGATGGCTTACTCTTAAATTCAACTAATAACGGTTTATTTCAGTTTGAAAATGCACCAGATGAAATCTTTAGCAAAGGAGCAGAAACCAATATAAAATTTACTTACAAAGACTTTAGATGGTTTTTAAACTATGCGCTTATTGATACCAAACTAAATTATTTACCTGGTAATCCACAGAAGCCATTAACCGCAAAACATAACGCAGGTAGTGTTTTAATGTACGAATCTGAAAAATGGCGAATTGGTTACGAAACCTTTTATACAGGGAAACAGTTTTTATCTAACGGAACAGAGACTACAGACTTTGTAACTATGGGTTTATTGGTTATGCGTAACTTTAAATTAGGAAGTGTATTTGTAAATTTTGAAAACTTTACAGATAGAAGACAAAGCAGATTTTCACCTTTGGTTTTACCGCCACACGACAATCCTGTTTTTCCAGAGATTTATGCACCTACAGATGGTTTTATATTTAGTGTAGGTCTTATTATCAAACCATTTGGAAACGAAGACCACGATTAGCTATGGAAACAATAGAACAAGTATTAGAGTCAAAAAATATTCGTGTAACAGCAATGCGTATGTTAATTTATAAGTTTCTTGCAGAAAAAGAGATAGCGGTAACATTAAGTGATATTGAAAATGCTTTTGAAAAAGCAGATAGAACTACCTTGTACAGAACTATTAAAACCTTTGAAGAAAAGGATATTGTGCATCAAATTGACGATGGTACAGGGATTACAAAATATGCGTTATGCGAAAAGGGATGTAATTGTGATATAAAAACCGATTTGCACTTACATTTCCATTGTAACAATTGCAATGAAACCGTATGCTTAACAGAACATAAAATACCGCAGATTAAAGTACCTGATGGTTTTGTGTCAGAGAATGTAAATTTGGTGGTAAAAGGTATTTGCGATAAGTGTAGTAGCTAATTATTGCACTTCCATTGCACTTACTATTAAAGTACATTTATCCAAAATTAGAGGATATGAAGTTTAATACTAAAATACCTAAACATCTAAAACAGGCGTATAACGAAGAATTAAAACAATACAGTTTCTGTTTAGAAAATAAACAATTTGGTGATGCTTGGTATCATTTAGAACGTAGTCATATAATAGGACAATCTTACCCAATAGAACATACCTATTCACATTGGCTTATGCTAAAGTTTGGATTTAGACAAAAAGATACTAAAGAAGTAATAGGTCAAATAATTAGGTTGCTTGTGGGTGGCTGGAAATCATTTATAAATCACGTTCCACTTGGTAATACAGGTGGAGCAAACGTACCACCATTAAAACGAATGCCTATTCCCAATGACATTAAAAAATTATTAGATATTAAATGAAAAAAAAGAAAGTCAATTTAAGAGATTTAAAACCAAATTCAGAAGAACAACATTCTCACGATGATGGTCACGACCACGGAAATGGAAGTGCATTCAAAACATACATTCCTGCTATTATAAGTTTTGTTATGTTAATGGTAGGTATCGCTGTAGATTATTTTGATGCCATTCCTCAATTTGAAGGATGGATTCGAGTAGTTTGGTACACTTTAGCATATATTCCTGTTGGATTTCCAGTAATTAAAGAAGGATGGAAAAGTCTTATAAAAGGCGATGTTTTTACCGAGTTCTTTTTAATGTCTATTGCTACAATTGGTGCATTTATAATTGGTGAATATCCAGAAGGTGTTGCAGTAATGCTATTTTATGCAGTAGGTGAATTATTTCAAAACGCAGCAGTAAATAGAGCAAAAGGAAATATTAAAGCATTATTGGATGTTAGGCCAAAAGAAGCCAATGTATTTCGTGATGGTGATTATGTTAGTGTGTCGCCAGAAGCTGTAAATATTGGAGAGAAAATTCAAATTCGTGTAGGCGAAAAAATTCCATTGGATGGTATTTTATTATCCGAAAAAGCATCTTTAAATACAGCAGCATTAACAGGCGAAAGCAAACCAGATTCTATTCAGAAAGAAGCCAAGGTTTACGCAGGTAGTATTAATTTAGAAAGCGTTATTGAAGTTGAGGTAACCAATAAGTTTGAAGACAGTTCTATTGCGAGAATATTAGACTTGGTTCAAAATGCTACAGCACGTAAATCTAAAACAGAATTGTTTATCAGACAGTTTGCTCGTATCTACACACCAATTGTAGTGTTTTTAGCTATTGGTGTTACTTTTATACCTTACTTTTTTGTAGATGATTATTTCTTTAGAGATTGGTTATACAGAGCATTAATTTTCTTGGTAATATCTTGTCCTTGTGCGTTAGTGATTTCAATTCCATTAGGTTATTTCGGTGGATTAGGAGCAGCTTCAAAAAATGGAATATTATTTAAAGGTGCTTCATTTTTAGATGCAATGACCAAGATAAATACTTTGGTAATGGACAAAACAGGAACCGTTACCAAAGGTGTTTTTAAAATCAAAGAAGTAAAAGCAATCGGTTGGAATGAAACCGAATTTATGCAATACTTAATGGCGATGGAAGAACAATCCACGCATCCAATTGCTAAAGCAATTTTAGAGTATAAGGCTGAAGGAGAGGATTTTGAAGCACAAGACGTTTCTGAAATTGCTGGTAAAGGTTTAAAAGGCATTGTAAATGGTAAAACAGTTTTAGTAGGTAATAAAGCCTTAATGACAACTAATAATATTGATGTACCATCTGAAACGGAATCAATTGTAGAATCGATAGTATTAGTTGCAATCGATAATCAATTTGCAGGTTATGTAGTCATAGCAGATGAATTAAAGGAAGATGCAAAAGAAACTATTACAGCATTACAAAAAGTAGGCATTAAAAATATTATGATGCTTTCCGGTGATAAAGATTCCATTACGCAACAAGTCGCTAAAGAGTTGAACATCGAAAATGCTAAAGGTGGTTTGCTACCAGAAGATAAATTAAACGAAGTAGAAATTTTAAAGAAAAATCCTGAAAACAAAATAGCCTTTATAGGCGATGGTATTAACGATGCACCAGTGTTAGCAGCGAGTAACGTTGGTATTGCAATGGGTGGTTTAGGTAGTGATGTAGCTATTGAAACAGCAGACGTTATCATTCAAACCGACCAGCCTTCGAAAGTAGTTAGAGCCATTAAAATAAGTCGTTCCACACGAAAAATTGTTTGGCAGAATATCATTTTAGCTTTTGGTGTTAAAGTCATTGTCTTGATTTTGGGAGCAGGTGGTTTAGCTACAATGTGGGAAGCAGTTTTTGCAGATGTAGGTGTAGCATTATTAGCAATTTTAAATGCAGTCCGATTACAAAAAATGAATTGGGATTGAATAACATTGCGGAAAAATTCGCTACAAACTTGAAAAATCGATAACCAAAATGCCAACGCTTAAGCCATACACATTTACAGTCGCATCATCCAAACTCGCCAAAACTGTAAAAGAGTATGTCTTGCTAACGCTCACATCTTAACTAAACAACAAACATCGGAAAACCAAGCTGAACGTGAAAAGCACTATGCACAACAATGTATATAAAACATAGCTATTAAAGGCTTTTCGAAAGTTTTTTGCTTCTTTATTAAGTCCACCAAATTTTTCTTTTTGTATATTTAAAAAAATGAAAGTTAATCATAAAAAATAAAAATTCGGCTCGCGTATAATCCGAAAAATTAGTGTTTATTTATACGCAACGTTTCATATACGAGACCGTGGCGGCTGATTGCCCAAGGGCTCGCAGTTCACGATAAAATAAGCTACACAAAAGGCAGTTGCATACTTGGTGATTACCGCAATCGTATGGCTACGCTTCAAAATCGTTTTAAGAGCGATTGTAAGAGCTATAATCAAGGATCTGGCAGAGATAGATCATAGAGCAAACCCCCTAGGATTTTAAAGCTCCCACCCTACTCAATCAGCCGCCACCTTGTGCCTTCCTCTCGATCGTACCTCACTCGTCGGAGGCAGGACTCAAAAATGCCTAGGGCATACATCTTAAGTATAGAAAGCTCACACGTAGTTGCAAGTGTGCATTCCTCTCGGTCGTCCCTCTCTCGTCGGATGCAAGAACTATTACATAACGCGAATTTATGCCTTCCTCTCGCTACGCTCGTCGGAGGCAGGTTTGAAAGCTCTATGCGCGGCGCACAAATCCAAAATTCATTGTATATTTAGTCCAAACAAATCAAGGCCACAAAGTAAAGCAAACCAGCAAAGCTTGTACTGAGCTTGTCGAAGTATGCCGCACTCGCTTTATGTAGTGGCCTGTTGTGAGTAAGACTGAAAAAAAATCCGTTTATAAAATATGAACATTAACGAAGACAAAATTGAGGATAGAAAAATTTATAAAATTGGTGTAATATCTGTTCTTGTAATTATTGCATTATGGATTTTGACATATTTTCTTTTAAGAGATATTGACAAGAGAGGAACGCTTGGAGATATGTTTGGCACATTAAACGCCTTATTTTCAGGACTTGCATTTGCTGGAATTATTTTTACTATTTTATTACAACGGAAAGAACTAAAATACCAACGAGAAGAATTACAAGCCACGAGAAAAGAGTTTGTAATTCAAAATAAGACACTAAAATCACAACGATTTGAAAATACATTTTTTGGTTTAATAAACCTTCATAATCAAATTGTAAATGATATTGATGATAAAAAAGGAGATGGTTACTCAAGCCCCGAAGAGGTAATTAGTGGTAGAGATGTTTTCTTTCAAGCATATCTTGAATTAAGACCTTTACTCGCTAAGAAAAACCTTGAAATTTCAAAAGCCTATCTTAAAATGTATGGCAAACATAATACTGATTTTGGGCATTATTTTCGAAATTTATATCGAACATTTAAAATAATACACGAAACTGAATTTGTTAGTATTAATGAAATCGATGATGACGTTGAAAATAAAGAGGAATTGTATAAGGAGACTAATTTTATTCACCGATACAAATACACATCAATATTAAGAGCGCAACTATCTGATTACGAATTATTCATTTTATTTTATAACTGCCAAAGTCATCTTGGGAAAAAATTTAAGCCTTTAGTTGAAGAATATTCCATACTTAAAACTATGCCGAGACATTTCATCGAGCATAAAGAACATTGGCAATTATTTGACAAAAGTGCATTCGTAAAAAATGAGAACAAGTCCTACTCACAACAACAACATATATAAGCAATGCAGGAGTTGTCGCTAAATTAAAAGTTAAGGTATACTAGGAAGTCGCCGAATTTTTACAAATCCGACTTTTGATATAAATAAAAAGCGGAATTTATAAAAATCGGCTTGTGCTCAACCGAATGGCAACAGCTATTTTCACCCGCACTGCTCATATACATAAACGTGGCGGCTGATTGCCCAAGGGCTCGCAGTTCACGACAAAATAAGCTTCACAAAAGGCAGTTGTTTACTTGGTTATTACCGCAATCGTATGGCTACGCTTCAAAATAGGTTTTAGGACGATTGTAAGAGCTATAATCAAGGATCTGGCACAGATGGATCATAGAGCAAACCCGCTAGGATTTTAAAGCTCCCACCCTACTCAATCAGCCGCCACCTTGTGCCTTCCTCTCGGTCGTTCCTCTCTCGTCGGAGGGAGGTTTGAAAGCTCTGTGCGCGGCGTACAAATCCAAAATTCATTGTATATTTAGTCCAAACAAACAAGACCGCAATACAAAGCAAACCAGGAAAATGCCGCACTCGCTTTATGTAGTGGCCTGTTAGGCAACATTAGAACAAAAAATGAGATACCTTTTAATATTTACGATTTCCATTTTAATATTTAGCTGTTCAAGTCATAAGAATACTACAAAGGATTTAGAAAAAATTGGTCTAAATGGAAAAATTAAAAGTCTGAAGTTTGACCACGAAAGAAATAATGCTGAATCGGAAAACGAAAATGTTTACTTTATTGAAAACGAATTTTACTTCAATCAAAAAGGATTTATTTCAGAACAAAGACAATATTCGTCAGATGGACTAATACAAATTCACGATTTTAATTATGATAATAATGACCTTTTAATTTCAAAAACATATTTTGATGCTTCGAAAAAATTTATGAGTAAATCAAAAATTGAAAACGAATTAAATCATAATGGGAAATTAATTAAACAGTCAGAATATAGAGCGTTAGGAAACTCTTTAACAGATTCGATAAATTTAAAATATAGCGTATTTCCAGACCAAATAACAGAATTTTTCTATGATTCGAGAGGGAATTTGATTAAATATAATTCTTATGATAGAGCATCTTCATTTATAAAAGAGGTGACCGAATTAAGAGATGGAAAAATAGCTAATAACTCAACGATTGTAATTTCGGATGGAGAGATTTTCAGTGAAACTTCTTATTCTTGTGTCAAATACGACTCAAAGAAAAACTGTCAAAGATATCGTGTGATTGAAAATGATTCAACGGAATCGTTTTTTAATTTGAAAATTGAATACTATAAATAACGTTGCCTAACAAAGAACCAAGTTAAAAACAACTCTGCCCCAATTACACTCAGTACATCATCACATCTTCATCGCTATCTGTAAATAATTGTATATTTAAATTCATTAATATACACAACACTATGAAAGTTACTGCTGCCAAAGAAGATAAGGTTGCACAAATGATATTTGCATCCATATACCCACACTACTTGAATAGACTAGAAAAAAATGGACGTACCAGGGAGGAGTTTCATCAAGTTATAGAATGGTATACCGGTTATAATGAGTCACAGCTACAGGCACTTATAGACGAGAAGGTGACATTTCAGACCTTTTTTAAAGAAGCAACCATTCACCCTAACGCACATCTCATAAAAGGCGTTGTATGCGGTTACCGCATTGAGGAGATAGATGATGAGTTTGAACTTTACAGGCAGTGCAGGCAGATGGAAAAGCTTATAGACGAGCTAGCAAAAGGTCGCAAGATGGACAAGATATTAAGAACGTCTTAATAGGTACATCGCATCCCTAAACACATTTTTACTACTTATGATGTACTCCAGTGGTATAATGGTATTAAGTACGCTTTCGCGAAAGCGTAATCACACTACATCAAGATGTTTTAGGTCTAGAATATAGCATACCTGAGTAATAATTATCTCCTTAAAACACAAGACAAAATATTGCTAATCAGTTAGTTGAAAATAATTTTAAAATTTTTACAAAAAAGTTTTTTGATTTGTTTTTTTTACTATGTTTACCGCATAATTCGAGCATAGTTAAATCGAATTGTCATAACGATGAAATCTTTTTTCATATTCGGGCTTAGAAGGATAAGGAAGTCTACTTCGAAAGCTGCTCTAGGGATAGAGACCCG
>Ga0209295_1001036_pt1 | contig 10618 bp, 6 predicted proteins | sample Porto_5metaG_FD_187428 | JGI IMG/M metagenome (GOLD analysis project Ga0209295, IMG submission 187428) | Marine algal microbial communities from Porto, Portugal - Porto_5 metaG (SPAdes) (version 2) | ecosystem: Host-associated > Algae > Red algae > Unclassified | place: Portugal: Porto... | reverse complement strand
GTTTATTTTGAAATGAATCGAATCAAAAATGACGCGAATACTCACTGTATTTAAGGATTTTTTGGTGAAGAGTCATTTTAAAAGAAATACTCAAAAAAGTAAATAAATTTGTGAAACAGTGTATTAATACACTGTTTTATAAATTTATTTACATTTTTTGACGTTTATTTTGAAATGAATCGAATCAAAAATGACGCGAATACTCACTGTATTTAAGGATTTTTTGGTGAAGAGTCATTTTAAAAGAAATACTCAAAAAAGTAAATAAATTTGTGAAACAGTGTACTTAACAGTGCTGCCCAATTAATGGTCAATTCCGTAATTTTTTTTAAAAAAAAAATTATATGATACGTAATTAATTATTAAATTATTAAATTTACAATCGTATTAAAATTTTAACACTAAGTACACCGTCCAGAAAGTTTCTTTACATTTTTGGACGTTTATTTTGGAATGAATCGACCCAAAAATGACGCGAATACGCTCTGTATTTAAGAAGTTTTTGGGGAAGAGTCATTTCAAAAGAAATACTTCAAAAAGTGAAGAAACTTTTTGGACGATGTACTAAGTAGTAAGAACAAAATAATTATGATAAGTTCATTTGGCGAAATTTGTCCGATTACTTTGTTGGAGAACATCCAGCGTAGCTACGGCTATGCTGAATAACCTCCGCCTCGTACTCGAAAAAATTTTACTCAAAGCAACATATCATAATTAGATTGACTTACTACTAAGTAGTAAGAACAAAATAAATGTATATTCTCGACTTGCTCTTTTTCCTTTATATTAGTGAAAGAAACAATAACGACGCGAAGAATGTACATTTATTTAATTCCTAATACTTATAAAAATTTGAACAATGAAAAATTTCATCTTTATAATATTGTTGAGCCTTGCTCCAATGTTCATATTTGCACAAATTAATGTAAAAGCTCCCCTTGGTGATGTGGGCGTTGGCACGGGTACACCACTCGGCAAATTGCATGTTGACGGTGGCAATTTACTTCTGGAAAATGGGCGCGTTGGTATCGGGGTCACTGCTCCGGCACGTCCATTTCACATGAGAGCTTCCAATACTGTTTTTCGCCTTGATAGAGACGGTAATTCGCCCGGATTTATCCTTGCGAGATTTCCGAGCGGCAACTACACTGGTAGTGCACTCGAATCCTTCAGCCTAATTGTTAATGGTTATGAAGATGGTTCTCCGGGCTACATGGCGCTTACGGATTTCAATGGCAATGTTGGCGGTGCTTCCGACCGTGTATTTTTGGTTTCTTCTACCGGTAGTTTGATTGTTGATAATGCAACGGCACAAGACCCAAATGCTGTCGTAGAATCTGACTATCGCCTACATATACAAGGCGATGCCTTCAAATCAGAGGGTGGTGATATGTGGAATGTTCTTTCAGATAAGCGATTGAAACGCAATATCAAAAAATACGAAGGTGGTCTTGACCTCATCAAAAAACTCAACCCCGTTACTTACGAATATAATGGTAAAGCAGGCACAAAAGCCGGACAAAAACATATCGGTGTAGTCGCACAAGAACTACAAAAAGTAGCTCCCGAAATGGTCAGTTCTTTCCGCGTTACAACGGCAGACGATGGCGGTATCGAATACATCGACGGCAGACCTGATGGGCAAGTCGTCACCCGTACTGAGCATGAATACCTGAGCATCAATGCGTCAAATTTGAAATGGATGATGGTAGATGCCATTCAAGAACAGCAAGAAATCATCGAAACACAAAAGGATGAAATCGCCACGATGCGCAAAGAAATGTCTGAAATGAAAGAAATGATGCAAGCGGTTTTGAACGAGCAAAATACCGGCGTCAACCAACAAAACATCCAACTCAACGGACGTGGTGCTTACTTGGAACAAAACCAACCCAACCCATTTAATATTAACACGCTCATCAATTATTACGTCCCTGCAGACGCTGCGAATGCAGTGGTCAATATCTTCAACGAAAAAGGACAACTTATTCACAGTGAGCGTATTGTACAGATGGGTGCCGGTCAGATTCAGGTCAAAGCAGGTACTATTTCTGCGGGTACTTATAGTTATTCATTGCTTATAAATGGAAAAATTACAGACACGAAACGTATGGTTATCGTGAAATAAAAACACTTGTTTTTGTTAGTGAAAGAAATTAAATAAATTGTTCCATAATGCGCCGTAATTTTTTCTTCTAAAAAATTCAAAAAATCGTTGCATAGCCATAGCTACGAAACTATTTTTTGTGTTTTTTAGAAGGGAAAGGAACAAGCATAATGGGGCAAGTTATTTATTTTCTTTCACTTATTGAATTAGTAGCACCTTTACCTTTGGTAAAGGTGCTTTTTTATTTTATCTTTTTCAATAATTTTTGTGCCCCATCGTAATAATCTCCGCTTTTAATTTCTTTCAAAGCAGCTTTGGCTTTTTCTGATTGGTCTTGTTTGAGGTAGGTGAGGGCTAAGTACCAATTGGCGGTGTTTTTATACGCTGAATTGCCGGAAGCGATGGGCTGGAGCGTGGCTGCGGCTGCGTCGTATTGTTTGAGATTATACTCCGCATTAGCTTTTGCTATCTGGACGGAGATATTGTTGGGGAATTTTTCGAGCAAAGGTAAAGCTGTTGCGTAATCGCCTGAATTGTAGGTATCTTGAGCTTCTTTTAAAGCTTGTTTTCCGCTGCTCATTTGGGTAGTCTTCAGTACGTAAGGCGTATATAAACTTTGTTGCCAAGGTTGCCAAATCAATAAAGCAATCAAAGCCGCTGCCGCAAATGCGATAGCTGGTGCCAATCGACGTATAATGCCGGGACGCTTAGGTTTTGAAACAACTCGGGGAGTATTTGCTACTTCTTTTTGTACCTCAATTGATATAGGTGCTTCTTTTATCGCAATCTCCTCCCTTACGTTTTTTATTTTAGTCATAAAATTGGAGTACTGCACCGCCTCAATAGCCGTCTGCTGCAATTTGACTTCGTAAGCAAAATCCGTATCACTTTGCATCTGTTCCTCAAAGGCTTTGGCTTGCGTTTGGGAGAGTTCGCCGTTGAGGTATTTGTCTATATGTTGAGTATCGTATTTCATTATCGATTAGTTTAATAAATCCCTAATATGTTTTGCTAAATTATCATCTTGGGCTATCCATTGCTTGAGTTTTTTGAGGCATTGTGAATATCTTGCTCTTACACTTCCGTCTGTGCTATTGATTGCTTCAGCAATTTCTTTATGACTCATATCATCAAAAAAACGGTATGTCAAAATCTGTTGACACCCTGCACCGAGTCGGTCAAACAATTTACGGAGTTCTCTGCGCTGTTCGTATGTCGTTGAAGGGATAATCATATACTCAAAAAGTTCAGGAAGTTCATCCGGACTTGGACTTTCTTTGCCCGAATTTCTCCAAATATATCTTTGGCAGACGACGTATAAAAAACGTTCTATTGCGCCATCTTTTGAGGTGTCAAAATCAGATTTTTTGACATACTTCCACAATTGATACAAAGCGTTGTTAAACATTTCGTCGGCATTTATGTGTGTTGGTACACGTAGTTTGGACGTAACGTTATTTTGCTTATTTGTAATGATGTAACTCAGTACCTTGTTGTTATCATCAGATTTATCTGATTTTAATAATTGTATCAGAGTATTATCATTCATACGATGTGGATGAGTATTCATAAGTATATGGTCTTGGACGCTAAAAGTGTTAATGGAAATTAGACTTTTATTTCTTAGTTGGCAGCGTAAGAATTTAGACAGTTGTTTTAATGTGGGTTTTACCAACACAAAAGTAATATCCCCCTAATTACCTACCAAGTATATATATGTTAAATAAAACATAATTTTTATCCTTATTACTTTCTAATATCCAATTTACATGTGTGTCTATCACTTTTTTAAAAAAAATCTAATTCCTCATTAACATTTTTATGTCCAACAAACATATATCCATGTAAACCACAAATAAATCGTTTGTGTCTTTCCAAACAAAGCTGTCCGCGGCGGCTTTCGCAGAACGACAAAAACAATGATTATTATTTTATTAAACATTTTTAAAACATTGATTATGAATTATTTAAAAGTAAAATTTATTAGCCTATTGGCTATTTTGGCAGTTGCCATTTTTATGACTTCTTGCGAACAAGAAGCGATTATTTCGACTACCGACACATTGGATGTAAACAGCGAAGAAAATTTTAAGAGTACGACAGGTAACGCCAATGATACTACACCACTTCTCCCAGACGGTGTTGAGGCAGAAAAGCCCTTATTACACGTTCGCTTTAGTGCTGATATGAGCGAAGATGAAGTCGAAGAACAATGGGGTAAAATGGTTGATGAGTACGTTAGTAGCCTCAATACAACAGCGGAAGAATTGGAGAGTAGAGGCGTGAGTACAGAGTGGTTTTCTTCTGTCCGCACACGTACAGGTACGCAAACGCATAATGATACCGACGCAACGGTGTATGCAAGATTGAATTTCCGCTCAGACCGAGGAATCAAAACGCATAGCTGGTATCACTTGAACAATTCTGGTGATGACAGAGAAAAAGGTGACTGGGATGTATATCTTTTTAGAAGTGAACTCCCCGGTCAGGCGGTGAGTTGGATCGAAGTTCGTTGGGCGCAACTCGCACTGAGAGGCACTGACGGTTGGTTTGTTACGGATTTTGATATCTACGTACATCCTTATTACCAAAGTACTGGTTCGTCCGGCTCGTCTTATATATTTGCATCCCCTGGTCTATGGATGGATAACGCTAGCTCAAGTGCTTGGGATTATTACTATACAGGTGTTATCGGTTCTGGTCGATTAAATTTTTAAGCGAATATTATAAAGGGTTTTCTTATCTGATTTTTGGGTGAGAAAACCCTTTTGCTCATCTGCATTAAGTGGTGAAAATCACTATTGAAATGTAAAGCGCAGGAAATGTAAAATGTAAAATAATAAATGTAAAATGCAAAAGTAGTATAACGTGAACATTTCTTTATTACAACTCAACTTTTGCATTATATTTATTTCGATATAAAATAAGTTCCTTGAGGATATTTGGGTAGCCGTCTATTGATTACGTGCTGGATAATGTATAGCTTAATCATTTAAAACAGATTGCCTATGCTACCATTAATATCCATACCGACGATAGTAGAGCATTATGCTCCGAATTTTAAATCCGCGTTTAGCGAAGCAGAATATGAGCACTTAAAAAAGTATGTATCGGGCTTAGGCTGTACAATCTGGAATAAAAACTTCCCCCAACTTTTTGATTGTTTTTACAATCAAAAAAACCTTTAAAACCTGCTGTATATCAATTTACAAAAAATAAATTAATACAGGAAATCAAAATTTTACTGTTTCCTAAAAACACTTACTAATCAGGGTTTTACAATAGATTTTACACACAGATTCTGTATTCTTCGATAATTGAATTGAATTTTGGTTTGAAAAATTGCCATAACTCAAAAACCATTTTTGCACCAAAAGTAGGTGGAAGAAATATAGCTTGATTGTACAGCCTAAGACAAGCTCGTCTAAAAGTATAAAAGCACTCAACAGCACACATTGGAGACTTAACAACAAAGGAAGCGCACTCCAACAGCAAGCTCTGTTTCCCGAAAGAAGCATTAGACCTAAAAAAACCTGTAATCCCTAACCAAAAATGATAACTGACGAAAGTGTTAGATTATGATATAGGAAAGAGACGTGATGTGGTTATCACCGCAGCGTGTTTCTTTTATTTAAGCACATGCTTAATGAAAATGTAACCGAACATCCATAGATGTTCGGTGCATTTTCTTATTTAAAATATTAACGAAATAAATCACTTCTATGAAAATCACGACCACATTACGATTCATAGTTTTTTGGCTATGTATGCTTCCCTTGTTCTGTATAGCACAAGACAGACAAAATGATTCTCTCGCACTTGCAACTTTGCACAATGCTACTAACGGTACATACTGGATATATACATGGGATTTAACTCAACCTATGGATACTTGGTATGGTGTGACGCTCAATGAATACGGAAGAGTCACTAAATTATATGTTCCCGAAAATGAGCTTAATGGTGTCATCCCTCCAGAACTTGGTAATTTGGACCAATTAGAAGAATTACACTTACAATATAATAATTTAAGTAGCAACCTGCCGGATGAAATAGGCAATTTAACGAATTTGAAATTATTTAATGTCACAGGAAACGCTCTTTCAGACTTAATTCCGACATCATTCGTCAATCTGAATAAATTGACAGTCCTCTCCTTTTCAGAGAATCAGTTTGAAGGAAACGTCCTTGATATAATTATCAACTTTCGATATCTTGAGTTTTTATATGTTTCTCACAATCAATTTACAGGCTCTATTCCGCAGTATATCGGGGGTTTAAATCAATTAAAAGAAATGAGCTTGTATGACAACCAATTTAGCGGATATCTACCTCCCGAACTCGCAGATTTGCAACAATTAACTTTAATTAAGTTGGGCTTGAATCAATTTGAAGGTTGCTACCCCAACAATATCTCCAATTTCTGTTCTTTTCCCCAATGGGCAGATAACGACCACATGTCGGATGGTAACAATTTTATTGCCGCTTGGGAAGACTTCTGTAGTACAGAAGCGGGCTCATGTAGTCCCTGTCGTGAAAGCGACTCCCTCACTCTTGTAGCTCTACATGAATCGACCAATGGAGCGAACTGGACAAATCCTTGGAATTTAGACCTCCCGATGGATACTTGGTACGGTATAAGCCTTAACTCCAATGGCTGCGTGACCTGTATTGATATGGATGACGGCAGTAGTAATTGTGGAGCTGATTATACGGGCGGTGGAAATAATTTGCAAGGAAATATCCCTGCAGAAATCGGAAATTTGGGTAGTTTGGAAGTATTGAACCTAATGAACAACCAACTTATTAGTAATATTCCCTCCGAAATAGGGAATTTAAGTAAACTGACAACTTCGCTTTTCGGAGGCAATCAACTTAGTGGTAATATTCCAAAGACAATTGGAAATTTGGATAACCTGCAAACAATAGACTGGAGTTCTAATAAATTAAACGGTAGGATTCCGTCGGAAATTGGAGATTTAGATTCCCTCTCAACCTTGAATTTATGGGGCAACGAACTGAGTGGTAGCATCCCGCGCGAAATCGGCAACCTAAATAATTTGGAACAGTTAAAATTATTTGACAATCAACTCATTGGTATTATTCCATCAGAAATAATGAATTTAACCAACTTACGTTGGGTATATTTACACGATAATCAACTTAGCGGAAGTATTTTTGCATTCGAAAATTTAGACGCTCTAGAGGATTTGCGCTTATCCGGCAATCAATTCAGTGGTAATATCCCGAATTTTTCTAATCTAAAGACTTTGCATCTTCACAAAAATAAATTTTCACATGAAGATATTGCCGCCAATTTCAATTCCAATAATACTATTAATTATATCACTTATAATAATTTCACTTATTCGCCCCAATACTACGGCAGTTGGCAATTCCATACCAACACCACAGGTGCAACCGTAGTCTTGTCATCTGTTCCGTCAATACCTTATGCCAATCCTATGATAAAGTGGTTGCAAGATGATGAGTATAAAACTCCCGAATACATCTTGCACGATACGACTTATACCATTACATCTTTGGATACAGTAGATATTGGGAGGTATCAATATCGTTTTGTCGATTCTACTTTGACTCCTATGGTAGAGTTTCACTCCAACCCTGTTAATAACTATATTGAAGGCTTAGATTTGAGTGGAAACCCCATCATTGCCGGACAATTTATCATAGATTACGGATCGGATGTGTTGGACATTGAAATAGAGTTTATCAGAGCCAAACTTGCCAATGAATACAGAGGAACACTGATAAATTCCCGAGGTTATAATGTTTTGATTGATTTGTGGAGATTTGAAGACAGCAGAACTATTGATACACTCAAAACGATATTTGTAGATACCAGATATGAACACAGTAAGGGTGAGCCTGACATTGACGGCTCACATGATATCCAACTAAGCAGCGAGACAACAACAGAGAGCGAATGTAGTAGATTTACACCTGATTATGACAACGGTGAGCAAATTATTATCTACCCCTATAATGCAATGGATACCAGTAGTGAACAGATTGTCATTGCAGTGATAGATTCCGGTACACCTCAATCTTTTTCCCATATCTTTGAAAATAAACCCGAAAAACATGGCTATGTAAATGTAGATGACGATAACAACAACTATATAGACGATGTATATGGTGTAGATTTTGTCGGAGATTTGAGCGGTTTTCATGGCGAAGCGGTCATTAGTACCATCATTGATAATATACCTGACAATATGAACATACAAGTAATGCCGATAAAGACTTTTGATGCAGAAGGAAAAGGAACATTATTCGACTTGGTTTGCGGTATTTATTATGCTGTGGACAATGGGGCGGATATTATCAATATCAGTGCAGGATACACCGGAAACGAGTCAGTAGTCTTAAAAAATGCACTAAAATTTGGACGCGATAATAACGTCATTTTTGTCGTATCTGCGGGCAATGATGCCAAAAATTTGAATACTAACGACTATTGGCCCGCTTCTTTTGCCAGAGACACCTCCCTCATGTCCACTGTCATTACAACAGCCGCAGTAAACGATGACTATGCGATAACAGATTACTCCAATAGAGGTGATAGTACCGTTACAATAGCTGTCCCGGGAAGCGTGCGTACCGCCATCGGGTGTTTGCTCGGTACTTCTGTCAGTGCGCCCCTCGTTGCGCTTGGAGTAGCTATGGAAAAAAGCCTTGATGCCGACAGAAACCACACAGTTATCAGACAAGATTTTTTGCAAAAAATGGATACCTCAACCGATTTGGAAGCTCACATAAGAGATGGGCGTGTGCTAAGGGTAAGTATCAAAAGAAATGACTGTGAACAGATACAAAATGGTGATTTTTCCGACGGACAAACGGGCTGGAGATATTTCGGATGTAATGTCACCAATATAGACAATGGTTTAGCAATTGAAATCCCTGCTGCCGGACAAAACTCATGGGATGTCAAATTGGCACAGCAAAGATTCTTTTATGAGCAAGGCAAGCAATATAGTGTCAGTTTCAAAGCCAAAGCTGACGCGAACCGGAAGATAGGTGTAAAACCCGGACTTAGAGGTGAGCCTTACACCGATTATGGTTCCAGAAAAATCTACCTGACCACCACTTTACAAACACACGAATTTGTCTTTACCATGAACGAACCCACAGACCTCAACGGTTATTTGGAGTTTCATCTGGGAGAAAGTGATGTCAATCTTTTTATCACCGACATCAGCGTAAGTGAACTCTCCTGTGCAGAAGACTTCCCGACAAACTGTGAACAGGTCAAAAATGGTGATTTTTCTAACGGACATACAGACTGGGGTTACTGGGGGTGTGACATTACGAATATGGACGATGGTTTGGCAATCGATGTTCCTTCGACAGCAGAAAACTTTTGGGATATTGCATTGGCACAGCAAGGATTTCTTTGGGAACAAGGCAAGCAGTATCAGGTAAGTTTCAAAGCTAAAGCCGATGCTAATCGTAGTATGCGAGTAAAGGCAGGTTTCTGGGGTATACCTTATACTACCTATCACTTTGAAGATATCAACCTGACCACTACCCTGCAATCCTACGAATTTTCTTTTGCAATGAACGATTCCACAGACCTCAACGGCTTTTTGGAGTTTCATCTGGGAGAAAGTGATATCAACCTGTTTATCACTGACATCAGCTTAGTCGAAACAAGTTGCATTGAGAGTCGCGAAGGTTTGTTCAACGAAATGATCAGCAATTACCTCGTCTTTCCCAATCCCACAAGCGGCACTTTGAATATCTCGTTTGACTTACCTGCCAATGATGATTCAGGCACCATTCGTCTGTTTGATTTAAACGGAAAACTATTATTGGAACATCGCGAAAGTATGTTCACAACAAATCAATTTCAGTTGGATGTAAACAACATTCCGGCAGGGGTATATTTACTTAGAATAAATGTAGGCGAATACATGCTTACACATAAAGTCATAAAGTCTCACAGATAAACAACTTGCTAAAATAGAAAAATGTGTAGCGTGTGTAATGTAGATTAAGTAGAAAGTCCTTAATGTACATTACACACGTTTATTTTTTTATTTTCAAAAATAATTATATAATTTTAACCCTATCTATTTTTTTTCAAAAATTTATAGTTTTATCGAAACAAATGTGCTTTTTATTATTTTAAAATAAATTAAATTTATAAATTATTTCTAAATAAAGTCTATTATTAATGTAAAATGTATTTTAAAATAATTTCAATTAAGGGAAGAGGAAGAAAATAATCTACCCTAAATGAAGAAGTTATTTTTTTTATATGTTTGGCTAAATTTGACGCGCATAGCCGAGCTACGTAAGGAAGATTTAGTGAAAGAAATTAAATAAATTGTTCCATAATGCGCCGTAATTTTTTTTTCTAAAGAATTCAAAAAATCGTTGCATAGCCATAGCTACGGAACTATTTTTTGTGTTTTTTAGAAGGGAAAAGAACAAGCATAATGGGGCAAGTTATTTATTTTCTTTCACTAAGTGAAACATATA
>Ga0209295_1001033_pt1 | contig 10624 bp, 8 predicted proteins | sample Porto_5metaG_FD_187428 | JGI IMG/M metagenome (GOLD analysis project Ga0209295, IMG submission 187428) | Marine algal microbial communities from Porto, Portugal - Porto_5 metaG (SPAdes) (version 2) | ecosystem: Host-associated > Algae > Red algae > Unclassified | place: Portugal: Porto... | reverse complement strand
GGTAGACGCCACAGCCCCACCGGCCGGGATGGATGTCACCGCCCCGTCCGCGGGGATGGACGCCACCGCCCAGTCGGCGGGGATGGACGCAAACGCCCCGTCGGCGAGGATGGAAGCCGCGGCCTCTTCGGCGGGCTCGAGGTCCACGCTTGCCGGTGGTCAAGGTGGCGAGGAACCCCAACCGGGACGGGCCAATGCAGCACCTGAGCTGGATCTCGGCGGCGGCAAAGACAGTGTGGTCGGCCCCACGGCACAAGTCGAGAAGCAAGAGCCGTGGGGCTATGATGTCGACGAGGACGACGGCATCGTGCCCCAAAGCCGTGCCGGGGACGGACGCATCGGCTGGGGGCTCCGTAGACGACGACCCGGTGGCGGACAAGGTTGACGGGCTCACCGTGCTCAAGCACACGCTGCTGCTGGAAAACTTCAACGAGTGGGTGGCTTCCCGCGAGTCGCACGAGCACAACGCCCTCGACACGGGACCGGTCGCGTTGGTGCAGCGGCGGCTGGTCAGCGAGCTCATCCACCGGCAGCTCGGCAAGGCCATCCGCCCGCTCAACAAGGCGCGCATCCTCCTGCGTGGCTCGGACAGCAGGAGCTTACGCCGCAAAGCCTGGCTAAACGACGAGCAAATGAACTCGTTCGCGGCTTTGATCAACTACCGGTCGGCGGCCGCACACAGGGCGCGGGGGTCTCAGCCAGTCGGCAGTGGCACGCCGATCCGGACGGTAATGTTTAACACCTTCTTCTTTTCCAGACTGTCGGCGCGCAGCGGCTCTGTCGACTACAACGGTGTGTCTCGGTGGGGTGCGAAGCTGGGGCTCAACTTGGAAGCCGTGGACGTGATATTGGTGCCCGTCCTCGTGTCGGGCGTGCATTGGGCCCTCGTTTCCATCGACGTTGGCGCGCGTGCCTTCCGATATTACGACTCCCTGTCATTCGAGGACTCTCGCGGTGCCGTGCTGGTGCTCAAGTGCTGGCTACACGACGAGGTGACGACGAGACTAGGGCACAGCGTGTCAGCCGAGTGGGGCGTTGCGGGGTGGCGGGTTGTGCTTGACCCAGACCTGCCGCTGCAGACGGACGGCGGTAGCTGTGGCATCTTTGTGCTGGCGGCGGCCGACTGCTTCTCTCTCGGCGCCCCGTTGCGGTTCGCCCAGGACAACATTGGCGCCCTGCGCCGCCGCATTGCTCTTGCCCTCTTTTTTGACGACTTGGAATTCCCGGAGAACATTTTAGAGTCTATCTCCGGGAGTGCGACCTCCACGCCGGCCGTGTCGGACGACGAGTCCGAGGGCAGGACCGACCCGGCCACGAAGGATGGCGGGGAGGTGATGGGGCACGCGGCAGACTACGACGACGCGGGCGAGGAGGCTGGCGGATTGGAGCTCGGGGGGGACCGCGTCGAGTCGGACGGTGACGATGGCGTCGGGGCCGGCGGAGAGGACGAAGAAGGGGAGAGAGGGAGGGAACAGGGTGAGGAGTTGGCTGGGGAGTATATGGATGCGAGTGAAGAGGGCGTGGAAGACGAGGACATGGAGGACCGCACTGAAGAGGAAGCTAGTGGGTGCGAGGAAGAGGATGTCAGTGAGGAAGATGATGATAGAGGCGGTGGGTGGGATGAGCAGGAGTAGTGACGGAGTTACAGTGGGTTTTTTATTATTCTATATGTCCAGGAGGCGCTCTCGCAATGTAACAAGTGTGTAGACAATCACCCTTGTCCAGAAAGACAGCGCATGCGTGTTGTACAGCTTGGAGCAGTTGCATCGTGGGCATCTCGACAACGAAGGCGGCCTGTTCTTGGTCGCCGGCCAGACCGAAGAAAAGAACACGGATAAGTGTGGAAGTATCGCCACTTTCCGATGCCCCGCCGCTACAATTACATGCAAATATGGGGTTACAGTGGGACGCCGAGATATGCTCTCAGATTTTGCTGTGCCATTGGGTGCCATCCGCACAGTGGTCGAGATGACAGCGATGTGGACCAGAGGTTGTCAGGATACGTTTCTTGGGCCGTAGTAGGATACAGATACGCGCTGATCCTTTGTATCTGATTGTGGATAACTCCCTCAGCTGAGATCCGGATACGGATATCTGCGTCCGAAACGGGATATATGAGTAGATTATATTCGTATCCGGATACGATGATGGGATTCGAACATATTCCCGCAAGTCTCACAGACAGCTCAATTACAGCCCAAGAAGAACGCCATCCAGTCGTTCTTCGAGTGCTAAACGGACGTCAAGTACGACTTGAAATTCGCAGTTGATTTCAACCGCCCAACGGGCGCCGTCGCGGCGGTTCCCCGCCGTTTGCGTAAACGGACGTCAGAATGACCGTTAGAAATCTCGTATCACACTCTGACAACAACGCAATCGGGTCGAGTCGCGTGGTTGAACGGTTTTACCCGGGTCGGGCTGGATCGCCGCTTGTCGCTTCCAAATGTTCGGACACTTCTCCCCCGATTGTCGGCACGCAATTTGAGAAGACGAGTGCGTTTAAGCAGATTTCGTCATGTGCAAGAACCCTCACAACCATATATATCCCTGTATCCTGACGCTCATATCTGGGATTCGGATCCGATATAATCTCGCACTTTCTGTCGGTCAGGATAGATATATTCTCTCCTCCTGTTCTCATAATGCATTTTGGATATGCGTCCTCCGCGCGTATCCGAAGTGGATACAGATATAATGCACGGATAAAATTCTCGCGGATATATTCATGACAACCCCTGATGTGGACCCATGCTGATGAGGATCTGATCTAGGAAGTCCAGAACTGCATCGTCACACAAATGGAGGACTTCCCTGCAACTACATACATTGGCACCATCCCAGCCACCCTCTTCCCTGCCACCGGCTCGAGCTGCTCGCCAGCCTCCACCATGTCCCGCAGGTCAGCGGAAGTTCCGTGTCTCAAAAAATGCCCTTTGACATTGGCCCCCACCGTTGTAGCCGCACAGCAGCTGCGAACTGGAGGGCGTGGCACGAGCGAGGAAGTCCACAGGCCAGGAAGTGTGGCCGCATAGATAGTCGACTCGCTGCAGACACTGCCGCTGTCTGTTCCGCGATGCGAGCAGAAGCTCGGTTCAGCTGCGAGGTTCCAGTGACTGCCTCCCACCGTGTTGGCCGAAGACGGTTGGCGGCATGCCCGCGCCACGTGCCCACTCGCAGGTCAGCCTGGAAACGGCGCCGCCATTGGCAAACTCATGGTGGACGTACCACTGTCAGGTGTCTTCCAGAAGACTCAAATGTTTCCTGCGCATGCGACAGCACCCGTACGGCGGAAGCTGGCATTGGTAGTGTTTGCTCGTCAGGCTGGGCTGGAAGGATGAGACCGGAGTGCTCGGGGCCATAAGTGTGATCACTGCTTCCCAGTGGGACTACGGTTGTTTCAAGATGAGAAGCTAGTACGAAGAAATAGCATGTCGGATTGGAGTCCATACGTAGAGGCGATGTCGATGTGTCTGAGTAGCGCCTAGGCCAGCGCATCGGTTCAGCTAGCACCGACTGCATTGGAAGAGAAGGAGCAATGAAGAAGGAAGCTACTGGGCTGCGGAACTTTCTGGGAATGTTTGATTCTCTTGGTTCACCAGGCTGTTACTGCTTCACACTGGTCTGGTGCTCACATCCAGTTGGCCACCGTCGCCATGGCTGGGCATCGTACATTGGTTTCTCACATGGTGATGAGACGTCACACGACCGTTTCGCTGGATTCTGTGTCCGTCCCACAACAAGACCTCAGAGTCCAGGCGCAGCGATCATGCATGACTTGCAAGGGCGACACCTGCTACCAGCCACGTGCTGTACCTCAGCCATAGCTCCACAGGGCTCAACCACATGTCATTGCTGAGGTGTCAGCGATACGTTCGCAGTGACTGACCACTCCCATGAAAACGAAGGTCTTTTTCTCTGAGGCGCGGCCCTGGCGGCGATGGCGTCGTCGTTTTTATAGCCAACCCTAGCTGTAGCCCTAACCCTAGCTCCAACGCTGCCGCGGCATCCGAATAGCGGATCGTGTGGCTCTCGTGCTTCCACTGCCACGGAAGTGATTGTGCCAATCATACGTCGGGAACACAAGGGCTCACGAGAGGGCTGACGGCAAGTAACCCTCATGGAGACACGAAAGTAGCACCAGTACAAGGCGATCCTTTGGCATCCAACTGACGCGGCATCCTTGATGCGCGGGCGCGCTCTTAGCTCCCGCCATCGGCTCTTTGGCGGTTGGATGCCCGCCTTTTTTTCCGACAGTACGCCCGTACTGTCCCGTCGGGTTGGTTACATGGCTCCTGACCTCATTATGTGGGCGTGCGGCAAGTTACATCGCGCGTCTCCATCCTAGCAGGTATGCCACTTGGCCGCAGTTGTGCTTGAGGGCGCGGCCTGAGGGCGGGTGATTGCACGGAGGGCAGCCGGGAACCGTCGCACACGGCGGTTGCAGCCTGGTCTCGAGCGAACTGTCCCCTCCGAGCCCGCCGTGCAATCCGGGTGGCCAACTCCACGGGTGTGCACGGTGTTGGTGCCCCGGCTTGTACCGCCCGGCACGTGTGGTACCCGGGCCTGTCTCACACCGCCATTTCACCTGCCCCACTTTTTTCACCGCCTCGCCTGACTATTTTCTTTACACCCGCACAGTACGCAACGCAACGCCTCGCGCCCTGTCACCATCGGTTGCCTCCGTCGCCCGGCTTGCGGGGCCTCCGTCTCCCCGGCTCGCACTCGTCTTTCTCGTTTGAGCGTGCATCCCCCTCGCCTACTGCGGGCATCACGTTTCGTCACCCCCCCCCCGCCCCGTCCTCCACGTTGGCCTCCCTGGCGAGCGGCTGCTTGCTGCGGAGATGATGTCGGTAGAGCAGAGTGGGTGCAATTACGTTGCCCTCCTCTCCCAAGCTTTGTGCGCCATGCACAACTGGTCAGATGGCGGAAACATCGCGCAGCGCGTCTTCTGTCTGATTGGAGATGGCACCGCTGCTACCCGATGCTTCTCCACCCAGCGGGACGCGCTGTGTTGGCTCACTAACCCTGTCCATCGGGAGGCGGTCGCGGAAGATTCTGCCGTGACCGAAGAGCCGCAGATGGCGTCAGCAGACGACGACGGCTGCTATGCCGTCAGGACACACTCCTCCGTCAGCTGATTCGACCTGGACTCCCGCGGCCGAGCGTCCGCGATGGCCATGGTACGGGACGCCGTGGTGGGGACGTGCGTCATCAGGCGCTTCCTCTCGACCCCGTCGGCGTGGAGGTGGCTCGTGGCGGACATGGGAAAGACGCTGGTGGAAGTGCTCCACGCGTTACCTGCACCAAGTGGCGCTGGCACCGCGCGCCCCACGCTCCGGCTTCTCCCCGGTCGGCCGGCGGCGGTGGGCCCAGTCGGTGGTTGCTCGCGAGCGTCCTGTAGTCGGGTGCGGGAAGCTGGCGTTGCGGGTTGTCGGTCGGCGCTCCCTTTTAAGCGCTCGGCCTCGTCATCAAGCAGTGACGACTCAACCAGCTTCTCGGACGACGACATTGTGGAGCTGGACTGCTCGGGAGCGGCGCTCTCGCTCGACAAGAGGGCAGGTGCCACAGGCGCGCGATCCTCCGCTTCCACCGGGCTACCCAAGCCGTTCAAGTCGTCGCGCCCGTCGCCCGCAGGGTCGCTGGAGCTGCGCCAACTCCCGCCCGCCGCGCCGCTGGAGTTGAGGAGCACCCGTTTTGTGTCACCTGCTGCCTCCATTTCACCCTCGTCAACGCGCTCGCGACGCTCGGTGCCGGAGGAGGTGCTACACGCGGTCCCTGGTTCTACAGGACGAGCACCGAGCTGTTCGGTCGGCGGGCGGCGGGGTGTTGGCCTTTCCGGCGGTGGCGCTTTAGCACGTGGCGGTGGAGGGGCTCGTGGTGGTGCTCGGCGCGACGGGGGAACGTACCGGCCGCATGCTCCCTCTGTCGCGCATGCCATCCGTGACCTCGCCGCAGCTCGTCTGTGGGACGACGTATTCGAGCACCTCTTTTCCCGCATTAACAGCGCCTTCGTGTCGGGCGGCCCGGGGGCAGGAAAGTCGACGCTGCTGCGGAACCTGCGCTCCTTTCTTGCCCAGCGCAACGCGGCGGACGGTGAGGTTATCGTGCTTGCGCCCACGGGCACGTCCGCAAAGACGGCGGTGGGCATGACCTACGACTCCTTTTTTGTTTTTGGACGCGAGTACGTGCCGCTGCGGCAGGACCCCAAGGAGGAGGCTGAGCGTTTTGTTTGCGACTGACCGGTACGGGCCCATCAAGCTACGGCTGCGCCAGGTGCGCGCGCTTCTGCTAGACGAGATCTCCTTGGTACCCGCCGCCAACCTGAGCGTCATGTACGAGCTGCGTGCCATCGTCCAGTCCAACACCCGCCCGTGCTTGTGGTTGCCTTCGGTGACTTCCTCCAACTCTGCCCAGTCAAGGGTGAGATAGCGTACACCGCGCCGTGCTGGAGCACCCTGTTTGGCAAAGCCTTCCTCGACTTGACGGGCACCTTCCGGAAACGCGACCCTGGCTTCATCCGTGCCATCCGGGACGCGCGCGTCGGCAACTGCTCCAAGGCCGTCGAGCAGCTGATCAAGGATTGCTGGGTTGAGGGGCGCGCGTACGACCAGGTCAAGATAACCGTTCTCCACTTGATGCCGCGGCACAAGGCAGTCTTCCGACACAATCGTGAGTGCCTCTCCCTCCTGGCGCCTGGAGCGCCACCCCAGGTCTTCACCGCGGTGGATACAGAGGAGCTGGACCCCGACCGGGACATGTCGCGCAAGGTTCTTAACCTGGAGAGCGTCAGCGCCAACACGAGGGCGGCCGTGCTGTCCGACTGTGTCGCCCCGCCGGCCCTGGCACACTGCCTCCACGCGCGGGTGATGTTCACAAGCAACCGCAAGAAGGAACTAGGCGTATGCCACGGCAGCATCGGCTTCATTGTCGGCTACGACGAGACGGACGGCAGCCCGATCGTGAGGTTGGAGAACCACGCGTTGCCGGCGGGCGTGCAGCGTGGCAGCTGGGGTTTACGGGACATGGGCGACAAGTGGATCGAGGTGGCTTGCCCCGCAGCCCAGTTCACTGCACGAGTGCTGGCGTCTCCTGGTGTTCTGGCGGTGCGCATGCAGGTGCCGTTGGTGTTGGGCTGGGCGAGCACCATCCATATGTCCCAGAGTTTGAGCATCTCCGAGGCCGTGTTGGACCTGTCCGAGTGCTTCGAGGCTGGCATGGTCCACACCGCGCTGAGCCGCGTGCCGAACAAGACGCAGCTTCACATCAAGTCGTTCAGCGCCGGCCGCTTGTTTGCTGACCGCAGCGCCATGAATTTGTATGACGAGTGGCGACGCCTCTAGTGTATTGAGAGAAACAAACGCTCACTTTTTCTCCTTTGCAAACGCGCATGCACCACTTCCTCCGGCACTCCATGTCTCGTGCCTTGCAGCGAAAATGGCAGAAATAGATGCCTGCGACGCACGCATGTCGGCATCAACCCGCGCGCGTCGCTGCCTTTGCTCGTCCGCATACTCTGCTGCGCTGCGAGGAGCGGTCGCGGCAGGTGCTTCAGAGGCACCCGCTGCGGATCTACCATCGCGTAAAGATACAGAAGGAAGCAAGCCAGAAGAAAGTGGGGCGGACCACGGCAACAACGTAGATACTTGGCTGCCGGTAGCAGCTACTACATCACCGCCACTGCCCAATAAAGACACGTTTGCGCCGGACGCTTCACTCAAAGGCGTTGCCACCGGCCCCCCCACCGAACTTGCTGCCGGCCTACCAACGACAGCGGGCGCCCCGACCGCACAAGCCGCCCCGCCGGCAGGTACACCTGGAGCGCAAAAGGGTTGCACACCATCTGCACCCGCAGCCGCTGCGGCGGCAGGTGCAACAACAGGACGCACAGGAGATGCAACTCCAATGACCAGAGCACCTGCGGCGGTTGCAGCAGATGGTGTAGCAGCCGTAAGAACCGGCGCGCCACCACCTCCTCCACCAACGGCAGCAGCTCCAGCCCCTTATACACCTCCCGCACCTGAAAGGCCACTTCGCATGGCTGCATCGGCCGCACCGGCAGCACCGCCGGCACGCCGCGGCCGCTTGCGTGGTGTTGACGCACTTTCCGTTCTGGGGCGCACGGGGGGGCGCGCAGATCTCGTCGACATGGGCGCCGTGGTAGTACTTGGCGCCGGACCAGAGGACCGCTTACGCGCCGACCCGGCGGCCCCAACCGACGGCGCTACGACCACATTTGCACCAGCTGTCGAGCGAGCTGTCGTAAGATCAACCGAGGCAGCGGCCGTGGCAGCGGCGGCTGACGGGAGGGATGCACGTGAAGCTCGTGCCCTTGACTTGCGCACGCGTACGCGGTTGGCCCGGTTTTTTGTCTTGATCTCCATGTCCTCGTTGGCCAAAGCCACATCCATCTCGGCGTACTGCTGCGACAGGTTTTCGGGCCCAGCGGTGGAGGCGGTAGGGTTGTCAGGTGATTGCTCGGGAGGGTGATGACCGTCGTTGAGACGGCCAGGATGACCGCCAGGAAGAGTTTGAGCCGCAACCCCGGACGTGTTGAATTCGTGGCACGATGCAGTCGATAATGATGATTCTTCGGGATGGTGCCCCGGCCAGCAGCGGCCAGGTCGGCCAAGGTAGTCTCGTATCCTTCCTCTTTGGTGGCAAACAGCATCATGCACGCAACAACGACGGGGAGACGTATCGGCGCCCTGCCCCACAGTCGCTGGAGCGTCTCGAACTGGGTCAGGGAGCCCTTGGGGAAGAACCGAGCCGACCGGATGGACAAGTTGTTGATCGTGTTGTTGATGTCGCTCATGTCGACTGATATCACCCACCGTGATGACACGGACGGCCGGTTTCGGTTGTACGCGTACGCCACGGTCCCTACAGGAGGAACACTGTTGGGAAGGTCTTGGGGTGCGCGCCACTGCGGCCACCACGCGTCTGTGCGGAGGCCGAGAGCCATCCTGTCGCCCTTGAGACCCTCTGGCCACGTCCTGCCGTTGGGCTTGGTCGCAGGGCGCTCCGACGACCGACCGAGCACCCGCACGCTGTTGTCCAAAAGCTGCCGCAGCACGGCAATGCCATCAATGCGGTCTTGTATGCCGCGCAGCACAGCATCGACGACCTCCACAGCAAACGCGGTCGGCACCACAGTGGGTTGGTGGTCGAAGATGACGTGGGAGGGGATGCTCTTGTTGGCGCCAACATGGTCCTCATCCTCGTCGGCGTCTCCCTCGCAGTAACCAATGTTGAGCGAGCCCTCCGTCCGAGGTGTTGCATCCGCAAGTGTAGCGGGACCGCTTGGTTTGTGACCGGCGGCGGCAGCGGCAGCACCGCTGCTGCCGGTGGTGCCGCCAGCCATGGAGGTGGCACCGCCCGGCGAGAACATCATTCCGCCTGGCGGGAGCGGCACTTCTTGATCTGACACTGCAGGCGCACTCTCTGCGGCACCAGCGCCGACGGTCGTGCCGGCGGCCACGACAGATCCCCTCATCGGAACCGACGCCGCGCCGGGCACGCCAACAGCATTGGTCACTCCCAGCCCAGACGAGGGTGAAGGATTGGGGAAGGACATGCCCCCCGCGGGAAGCTCGCGCTCCTCTTCAGCCCCCTCCTGCCGCTCCATGGGGCCGTCGATAGGGGGGAGGGCGGCCGCGTCGGCGCCCGACCCGCCCCCGCTGCCATCGCCGGCGCCGCCGACGGCGACGCCATTGCCGCCATCAGTTGACGTCACAATCACCCCTTCCACCCGACGCGCCCCTTCTTCCGCATCGGCCGCCGTCACTTGCACCTGGCTTAAAAGCATGGCGTTGGCTTGGGCGAGCGCGTCCACCTCCAGGTGACGGTATGCAAACGAAAGGCCGACGTTGACGATGCGCTCCGCGTGGGAGTTGCTGTCGGAAAAGAAGCCTAGGCGGTCCACAACTCGGATCCAGCGGTGAATGGGCGCCTCCCGCGGGTTGTCCGACACCTGCATGCGGCTGACCGCCGAGTGCAGCGCCGCGCCATGCGGCGCCAGGTGCGCGTCGAGCTTGGCAGACGCCTCAAACACGTTGCGCAGCAGCGTTGACAGGAAGGCGGTCTGCTTGTCGTCCGATATCCCGAGGTTCTCAAAGAAGCTGACGTTGAGCCGGCGCTCGGTCTTGCTCAGCTCCGCGTCCTTGGATTTTCTCGGCTCCAGACCGGCCATCCTTATCTGCAACACACGCTGGATTCTGTCCACAAGAACAGGCAGATCAGAAACAATGCAATCGTCCAGTGCATGGAGCAAAGAAGAAGGACAAGACGGGGTCAGTACCTAAGATGAGAGCAAAGTTGATGGCAAAAACAAGAGTATGTTGTTGTGATCACCAGGGTCAAGCAACAGAGAGCACTCAATGAGAAAGGCGGCCACATACCGGGCAGCGGCCAGGTCACGAGATGGTTGGATGGCAGAGCGTAGGTCCCACCTTCCGACCTCAAGGGCAGCACCGCAGGGTGGACGTTGGAATCAAGTAGCACACACCCGGAGAGCAGTTGCGGAGCACGGCGGGCGGCCGCGGCGGGAAGTGCAGGTGGGCGGCACGGGCGACCAGCATAGGCAGACGCCTCAACCGGGTCGTACCAGCCGGCGGTACGTTCTCAT
>Ga0209295_1001031_pt1 | contig 10632 bp, 2 predicted proteins | sample Porto_5metaG_FD_187428 | JGI IMG/M metagenome (GOLD analysis project Ga0209295, IMG submission 187428) | Marine algal microbial communities from Porto, Portugal - Porto_5 metaG (SPAdes) (version 2) | ecosystem: Host-associated > Algae > Red algae > Unclassified | place: Portugal: Porto... | reverse complement strand
TAAATTTCACATGACTTTTAATTCTAAAAGGAGAATAGGGAGGCGGTGCGGAAACGGAATTCTCCGAGAAGGAATCAATGGAGATTATTTTTTTAATACTCAAGATCAATCAGTAACTTTTGAAAGCTACAATACACCTCCTATTATGCATTGGAATCTTGTTTGGATTGATGAAAACTCATTTGGAGTTTTAAAAGCAAATGACAATAATACTTATAATTAAAAAGGTCTTTTACTGTAGGTGTTTGCCAATCGATACTAAAAAACAGTTTGCAAGTAACCGGAAACCAAATAGATTTCCGGATATTACTTGTTATATTAAATCTTAATAATCAAGATTATTACTATTGAAAATCAACTCGTCTAATTTGATTTTCAATAGCTCCTATTCCTTTTATTTATAACCCGATAATTACAAACACTATTTTCATCATATCTAATTCTATGCTCAGATAACAGTTGTGTAATTATTTCTCTAGTTTCCTTTTCATCTAGTTGAATTTTTTCTCCTAAATCAAGTGCATTTAATTGACCTTGGTTTTCAATGAGTGCTTTAAAATATCTTTCTTTATTTTCCATGAATTTGTTTTTTTACGGCTATCATCATATGCGGACTAAATGGCAAAATGTAGCTGTCGTTTTCTGTAACTTGTAGTAGTTCAATTAATGTCTTTCTCTTTTTTTCATTTCTCATGTTCGCAAAAAAGTCTTTATCAAGCCAAGCCATACCTTCAACTGCATATGTGTTTAAGTACGTTAAATCTTGCTGTAAAAATTCCTCTTTTAGTTGTTCGGGTTTGTGATAATAGGCTTCGGTCAAGAGCCAAGGAAAATCATCTGGTGGATTGTGTATTCCAGAAGTCAATTCATTCTTGCACATTTCAAAGAATGACCTTTTGTGTATGAGTCCGTTTAAGAGCCCAACCAAAGTTGATGCTGTACAATTGATAGCAAACCCTAAAATGATTCCGCCATTTTTTAAAACACGCCTAGCTTCTATAATGGTTGATTCTCTATCTTCTTTTCTCTGAAGATGATAAAGAGGACCATGAAGTAAGATGAGGTCTGCATAATTATTTGGGAAGTCTAATTTTCTAGATTCACCCAAATGAACAAAGAACTTGTTTTTTAATTTCTTAGCTCTATTTTCTGCTAGTTGTAAATGTTTAGCAACGGGTTCTACCAAATGAACGTCATGACCTTTTTTGGCAAGCCACTCCGCATACTTACCTGTACCACCACCAACATCTATAATCTTAGAAGATGATGTAGAAAGGTATTTTTCAATAAGCGATTTTATTCTTTCAAACTCAAATACGCCCATGCCTTTTTCAAGTCTGGTTTCTTCAGATACTTTGTTATAGAATACTTCTATATTTCTTGGTATTAACTGTTCACTTTTCATTTTTGATTTACGGTAAGAGCATCGCATTTCTGATTGCGTACTACAATTGAAAGAGATACTGCAATCGATTTTTCAATCAATTGTTTTTGTTTAAAATTTTATAAAATAATGGGTCGTAATTATCTGTGCATTAGAAAGCATCTATGCAATACGCACTCGTTAGTAGAGTTTGTCTTTTTAGAAAAGACTTAGATAATATGTAGAATTAGTAAAACAGATTTTAAAGATAGTCATTCTCGATTAATACTTGGCGGGGCTAAGGATCAAAGAGGGTGGTTTAACTCACTTTTTAGACTCTTTTAGGGATTCTCAATTAAGAAGCCAACATAGTAGCTTAAAATTGATAACTGTTCTTTAGAGCGGCTATTTTGCACAAGAACCAAGTACTTTTTAGTGGATTGAATTACGATTTAATTTTTGTGAAATCAATATATAATTGATGCAATAAACATTTATTCTGTGTGGATTATTCTAAAATGCAATCAACTTAATCAATATAATTATTCTTAATTCTATCTCATTTTTATATCTATTTAAAGACAATATCGGAATTAATTTGAGGTGTTTTTTAAAAAATAATTGACTTCAAAACGCTCGTTTTTTAATCCTATTATTTCAGTTTTTTTATAAAAAACTGAGTTCTTCTAATATAATATTTGCTGTTTTAAAGTTCAAAACCGCTAGTATATTCCAAGAATTTACACAACTAAATTTTGACTATTTATTATAAAAGGCAAAATTTAAAAGTTGCGCTAGTACGTATCTAATCGTTGAAATACACTCTTTTTCAAAAATCACAAACCCATTCTATTTGATGTTTCACAACAGAATTCCTCGTTACTACAACAATTAATTCTTAACCCAACTAGTATGGGTAATATTTGTTAATGGAGAATTCCCCTGTTGAACGATGCGAAATGGATATCGAATGACTGGAAGGCTTCAACAAATTTACAAAATGACCAGACTGACTCAATTTTTAGATTTTACCAAACTCATTTCTCCCATGGGAAAACAGTACTCAAAATGTTTATTTTTCATTTTATTCTTAGCGCTAGGTTTACAAACTGCCTCTGCTCAAATTGGCAAGGATTTTTCGCCACGTTATGAGGCAGATATTCGTGGAGATATTACTTTTATTGCGAATAATATTGTGAACAGGCGGAATGCTGCAAGTGCGCGTTGGGAATGGGTTTGGAGAAATGGTAGATGGAGAGTAGAATGGGTTACTAGACCTGCAACAACACCTAATGACCCTTACAATGATAATAATCCTGATACATCTACATCAAATGATAATTTTGATATTCGTTACATAGATGTTGATAATGACCCTTCAACTTTTAGTTCAAGTAGCGCTACATTAACAGTACCCGATATTGATTGTGCAATTGTACGGTATGCCGGGTTATATTGGGCTGCGGTATATACAGACTCAGATAGATCTAATCTAGGAAATATAAAATTTAAGTTGCCAGGCGGTGCTTATCAAGATATTGTTGGAGAAGAAATTTTTGATGGTATTACTGATGCTCGATTTAGTAGTTATACACCATATGCTTATTATAAAGACGTTACTTCAATGGTAGCTGGATTGGCTGATCCTAATGGGGAATACTTTGCAGCAAATATTATTGCAGATAATACGGATTTTGTTAGAGGAGGTATCTCTGGTGGTTGGAAAATGGTGGTAGTTTATGAAAACCCGAATTTACCCAATGATAAGTATATTACTACTTTTGATGGGTATGCTGGTATTGCTTCTGGCGAAACCTTAGATATTCCTGTATCTGGTTTTACGACATTACCCGCTCCTTTCCCGGTTAGGGCCAACATGGGTGTTGCTGCATTAGAAGGTGATAACGCATTAGAAGGAGACGCATTACAAATAAACGCTAATGGTACTTTTACAACCTTAATAAATGATCAAAATAGCAATAGGAACTTTTTTAATTCGAGTATTACTATAGATGACAACCCAGTTTTAGATAGAAACCCTAATAGTTTGAACACTCTGGGTTGGGATGTAGATTATTTCAATATTCCTAATAATGACAATTCAATTATACCAAATGATGCTACAAGCGCTATTTTAAGAGCATCTTCTTCACAAGACAAATATGATATCTTTTTTACTTCTTTTGATGTTGACATAATTGCACCTGATATTGTTTTAAAGAAAGTGGTAAGAGAGCATGGTACTAACAGAAACATTACCGGAGAGGGAGTTAATTTAGGTCAAATAATAGATTATGAGCTTAACTTTCATAATATAGGTAATGATGATGGTACAGGGTATACCATTAGAGATATTTTGCCTATAAATGTTGGTCCTCAAAGTAATCGTAGTTTTTTCAACGATTCAGATTTTACGTTTCCAGCACCTATTTGTGAAGGTAATCCAAGAACTTGTCATGAAATTACGTATACCTATACCCCAGACACTAGAGAAATTGTTTTTCATATACCAGATGTTTATGTTAATGAAAAAGACCCAGATTATTCTATATTTTTTACAGTACAAGTAGCAGAAGACTGTTTTGATTTTATTGACGCCTGTTCAGATAAGATTGAAAATCTAGCATATGGCACATATAGAGGGGTACAAAATTCTGCACAAGTTACAGATGACCCAAGTGTTTCTGATTTTACGGCTTGTGGATTTACGGTACCTGGTGCAACCAATTTTCTGTTGGATGATCTTGCTGCCTGTAACTTCGCAAGAACTACAGAACTTTGTGGTTTAGACACTGAATTAAACGCAGGTAATGGTTTTGATTCTTATGTGTGGTATCGTGATGTAGATAATGATGGTGAACTCAATACCGCTATAGATGTTGAAATAAATGATGGTGATCCTGATAATGATCCAAGTACCATTACGGTTGCTGAAGTAGGCACCTATATCGTAGACAAAATTGTTGCAGATCCATGTAAAGGATTTAAAGAAATTATTACGGTAGTACCATTCGGTTCTGGGGCAACTCCTAATCCTGTGACTGAATATTTCAACGAGGTCAATAATGATACTGACCCTAATAATAACATTCCCGGCGAAATTGTCAATTGCGTCGATGGCACTGAACTTCCAAAAATATTTCTTTGTGGTATTAATGATACACAACCATTAATAGTAAATATTGTAGATGCAGACAGTGTTACCTGGGAACTTTTAGATGAAGGTAGCTGTGGTGCAAATGCTGAAGCGGGTGAAGATTGTGCAAATAGAGCACTTACGTGTACATGGACAGAAGTTGGTACAGGTAGCAATTATACTTTAAATGCACCTGGAGAATACAGGTTGTCGGTAATTTATGACAATGGTTGTATAAGTCGTTTTTATTTCAAAGCTTTTCAAAATACCGTTGATTTTGGTGAGCCTACTACTAGGGATATCGTTTGTGATACTGATGGTAATATAACAATACCTGCTAGTAATGGATATGCTTTTCAGCTGGTTGATGCTTTAACAAATAATATTATAGTACCATTTAGTGCAAATAACGGTTCTAGTTTTGATTTCGGACCTGGGGAAGGTGGTTCTTTTAGAGTTGAATATACACCTACGGATACTAATGGCGACCCAATTGCAAATGCATGTGTATACTCTACCGATGCCATTGCTATTCGTGAACGTGTTATTAGTTATGAAGTTACCGCTACACCTGAGAACTGTGTTAACATGGGTACAATTAATCTGCAAATTAATAATGCAGATCCCACATATGATTTTGAAATCAGAAGAAATGATGGTGCCAATGGTGGCCTAGGCACACTTATAGATAGCCAAAACGGTCATGGTGATAACAATTTTACTTTTACTGATGTAACTGCTGGTGATTATATTGCCTATATTTCTACTGATGATGGTTGTTCACATAGACAAGAAATAACTGTTTTAGATGAAAATGATTTAGAATTAACCGCAAGTGTTACGCAACATATTACTTGTGAAGATGGTATCATTTCTATGAATGCCAGTGGTGGTGAGCCTGACTATACCTATGCAATATGGAGTTATGTAGATGAAGGCGGAACTACTGTTACATCGTATTCAAATTATTCTGACATACCAGCAACTAACTTTCGTAATAATCCTGAAATTAGTGTTGCTGGACCAGGTGAATATATATTCCTAGTTTTAGATGAAAGAGGTTGTCATGTAGAATCTAATACAGTAACAATAGAATTTCACCCAACTGCAGATTTCGACCCAACAACGGTTACAGATGTGCTTTGTTTTGGCGAAACTACGGGTAGAATTCAATTTAATGTTGCAAGCGCAAACGGATATACTTTGGCATTCGCTCTATTTGATGGTACAAATCAACCATTGACGGACAATAGTACTGGTAGTTTTCCAAACCTTGCCGCAGGTAATTATAGGGTTGAAATTTCTCAGACAAGAGGCACAGCTACTTGTTTATCAGAAGAGACATTTACTATAGACGCACCTACAGAAGCCATTAGTGGCGATGCTGTTTTGATTCAAGATTATACATGTCTTCAAGAGGGTATTATCGAGGCACAAAATGTAGTAGGCGGAACCGCACCATATTCATACAGTATTGACGGAATCAACTTTGTTCCAGATACGACCGTTAATGCACATCGTTTTGAAAACCTTACCGATGGTTCTTATACCATAACTATAAGAGATGCCAATGACTGTACATTTCCAACAAACCAAATAAGAATTGACAGACCAAATCCACCAACGGATTTAACTATAACAGAGTCTCAAATTACATGTCCGGCACAAACCGTTAATTTAACGGTAAATACTGTTAATGGTGCTGCACCATATGTATATACAATTACAACACCTTCTGCTCTTAGCCCAACAAGTACTTCAGGAAATGAGGCTGTTTTTGAAGGTTTGGCTCCTGACACTTATACGGTAAGAGTTACCGATGCCGATGGTTGTTTTTATGAAGAAAATTATACGATAAATGCGATTAACCCAATATCGGCTAGTGGTCAAACAATACAACCAATTAGCTGTTTTGGTGCTGCAGATGGCGTTATCCGTTTTAATGTAAACTTCCAAGCAGGTCAAAATTTCACGTATACCATTACAGGTCCTTCAGGAGTTGAAAGAACAGGTGGTACCGAAGCTTTAATTGACAATATCAACAACTTGGCTCCTGGTATATATACCATAGCTATTGTTGATACGGATACTAACTGTACATACAGTGCTTCACATGAATTAGAAGGTCCGGCTTCGGCATTGACTATTTCTAGTTTAACCGAAATACAACCTAGCTGTACATCACAGGGTAGTGTAAGTGTTCTTGCCGATGGCGGATGGGGAAGTTATGTTTATGAACTGAACAATCCAGATAATACCGTATTCGGTTCTAATTCAACAGGTTCTTTCAATGGTTTAACACAAACAGGAACCTACAACGGTACAATTACCGATGCTAATAATTGTAGCATACCTTTTACTTTCGATTTAAACCCAGCAACTGCACCGGTTTTAGTAATTACACCAAATCAAGATTGTTTTGATGATGCTGTATTGTTGACCCTGACCGCTAGTGTTTCTTCTGGTGGAGATGGAACTTTTGAATATAGCTTGAATGGTGGTGCTTTTAGTAGTACCAATATATTCTCTGGACTTGCAGCGGGTACATATACTATTGATGTTAGAGATGGTAATAATTGTACAGATACACAAAATATTACTATAGACCCGGCATTAACAGTAAGCGCAAGTGCAAGTGATATTACTGCATGTGGTACCGATACCGATATTACTATTTCTGGTGCTGGTGGAGATGGTAATTATGTGTACGCTGTAGTAGCTGACGGAGTTACACCAACCGCTGGTGATTTTGACCCAAGTAATACAGTTACGGTGACCGGAACAGGAGACTATGATGTTTATATAAGGGATAATAGTGGAAACGCTGATTTTTGTGAAGCTAACTATGATATTGTTATTGACCAGGAAGCTCCGGTATCTGCAACACAAACTGTTGTAGATGTTACTTGTTTTGGTGGAAATAATGGTAGTATTTCTTTAGCACCAAGTGGTGGCGAAGCTCCATATACCTATAGCATAAATGGTGGTACTTTTGGTACGGAAAGTTCTTTTAATAATCTTACTGCTGGCACTTATGATGTTAGAGTAAGAGACGCAAATAATTGTGAAGCGATATTATCACTTCCGGTAAACGAGTCGCCTGAAATTATAGCGGAAAGTGTACAAACCGAAGATTATACTTGTAATCAATTAGCAGAAATTACTGTTGGTAGCGTAACACCTACAACAGGTGGTTCGGGTTCTTACCAATATAGCTTAAATGGTGGTGCTTGGACGACGGCTACGGCGGGCGGTACAGTTTTTACAGATTTAACGGATAATACGTATCAGGTTCAAGTTAGAGATGCAAACAATATTAATTGTGTTGTAACTCTTCCTGAAATTATAATCGCTCCATTACCAACAGTACCTTCTTTAAGTAGTAGTGTTGCTTATAGTTGTGATGGTACAGGGATAATTACTATTCTTCCAAACGATGCAGCGTATACCTATAGCATTGATGGTAATACTCCTCAAATAGGTGATAATGTATTTAATAATGTTTTAGTTGGTCAGCATACTATTACCGTAGATTATGGTAGTGATTGTACCACAGATATTACGGTTACCGTTGAAGACGGAAATGCTATTGAAGCTGCTTTGCTTTCTTCTAAAGATTTGGATTGTAATGCAGATAATTCTGGTGCGATAACTTTTGAAGTAGATAATTATGGTGCAAGCGGATTCGAATACAGCTTAGATAATTTTGCTAGTATTTTGGGAAGTACTACGGTATCTCCACAAACCATATCTGGACTTGCAGCTGGTAGTTATAGAGTTTATGTTAGAGAAGCTGGTAGTACTTTGCCAGGTTGTACAACATTTTTCGATGAAATTATTGAAGAACCAACATTGGTTGTTGCCGATGCGGATCTTACACAAGATTTTACATGTAATAATGGTGGTGCAGAAATTACGGCAAGTGCAACTGGCGGAACGCCAGGATATGAATATCAATTAGAAGAAGATGTTCTTGGTATTGTAACTGCATACAGAACAAATGCTGTTTTTAACGGATTGCCTGCCGGTACGTATTATGTTCGTGCTAGAGATACAAATGGCTGTAGAGATGTAAGCGATACCCCAATTGTAGTTACAGCACCAGAAACACCAATTTTCACTTTACAGGAAACAACGTGTTACAGTGGTAGTAATGATGCAACTATTGTGGTAGATGTTACTGCAGGAAATGGTGATTACCAATTTAGAATCAATGGTGGTTCTTTTGTAACTCCAATGACGGTAAATGCAACTTCTTATACATTCATCGGACTTTCAAATGGTACATATACTATAGAAGTAACAGATGCTTTTGGTTGTGATGCTCCGGCTCAAACCATAACTATCGAACAACAAGTTACGGTTAGCGCAAGTGCCAGTACAATTACAGCATGTGGTACCGATAGTGAAATTAATATTACCGCTGCAGGTGGTGATGGTAATTATGTTTATGCGGTAGTTGCCGATGGTGCAACTCCTTCAGCTGGTGACTATGCAGCAACCAATCCGGTTACTGTCACGGGTGCTGGAGATTACGATGTTTATGTTTTAGACAATAATGGAGGTGCAGATGCGTGTCCTGCGATGTATGATATTTCTATTGCTCAAGATGCTCCTGTAGCCGCAACAGAAACTGTTGTAGATGTTACTTGTTTTGGTGGTAATAATGGTAGTATCTCTTTAGCCCCAAGTGGTGGTGAGGCTCCATATACCTATAGTATCAATGGCGGTACTTTCGGTACGGAAAGTTCTTTCAACAATCTTACCGCAGGTACTTATGATGTTCGGGTAAGAGATGCGAATAATTGTGAGGCGACATTATCACTTCCTGTAAACGAATTGCCTGAAATTATAGCGGAAAGCGCACAAACAGAAGATTATACTTGTAATCAATTAGCAGAGATCACTGTTGGTGGTGTAACCCCTACCTCGGGTGGTTCTGGTTCTTATCAATATAGCTTAAACGGTGGTAGTTGGACAGCCGCAACTGTTGGCGGAACAGTTTTCACTGACTTGTCTGATGGCACTTTTACAGTTCGAGTAAGAGATGCAAACAATATTGCATGTGTAATTAATCTTCCGAATATCATTATTGCACCTTTACCAACAGCACCTTTATTAAGTAGTTCTGTTGATTACAGTTGTGATGGAACAGGAATAATTACAATACTTCCTAATGATGCATCTTATGCATACAGCATTGATGGTAATACACCTCAAATTGGTAATAATGTATTTAATAACGTAGCAGTTGGTCAACATACTGTTACTGTAAACTATGGTAGTGATTGTACAACAGATATCGTTGTAGATGTTCAAGATGGTAATGCTTTTGAAGCTGCAATTTTATCTTACGAAGATTTAGATTGTAATGCCGATAATTCTGGTACCATAACTTTTGAAGTTGACAATTTTGGAGCAGGTGGTTATGAGTATAGCTATGATAGTGCTTTTACAGCTATTGAAGGTAGCGATACGGCTGCAACGCACCAGATTACAGGTTTGGCTGCCGGTACTTATACTATCTATGTTAGAGATGTTGACAACCCTATTGCCGGTTGTACTGAAATGTTGACTCAAATTATTAATGAGCCTGCAGTTTTAACGGTTTCTAATACGCCAACACAACCTACATGTATTGATGATGGTGCTGTAGATATTACGGTTACAGGTGGTACTGCCGCATATTCTTATGTAATTCAATTACCAGATGCTTCCTTAACACCAGCACAAAACACAGGAATATTTACTGGTCTTGATCAAATAGGTTTACATACTATAACTGTTACCGATGCAAATGGATGTACAGATACGGATACTTTTACATTAACAGCACCTGTTGCTCCTGTAGCAAGTATTTTACCAAGTTCTGATGTGTGTTTTGATTCTTCTGTAGCTGGTTCTGCAACTATTGAAGTTGGTGCAACTGGTGGTGTGGCTCCTTATACCTACAGGTTAGGTACGGGTACATTTGTAACTGATAATACGTTTGAAAGTCTTACTCCTGGTAGTTACACTTTTGAAATTAGAGATGCTAACGGTTGTACAGATACCGTAGCATTTGATATTGAACCTCAACTAACCGCAACACTTACGTTAAATAAGGACTTAGATTGTACGGTATCACCAGAGG